>MDSV01048287.1_pt1 | contig 44711 bp, 41 predicted proteins | sample 810851 | NCBI WGS metagenome assembly MDSV01 (sample SAMN05326640, study PRJNA326480) | marine metagenome | isolation source: seawater | place: Atlantic Ocean: North East | collected 2012
TGCACCCGCATCCATCACTTGCTTAATGATCAAATCATCATTTGCACCCACACGCACTAATGAGGTTGCCCCTGTTGACTTAATTGCTAAAATAAGTTCTTGAGATTTTTCAAGTGTTATAGCACTATGTTCCATGTCAATGGTCAACCAATCAAAGCCTGCAGTAGCCATAATTTCAGCAATAGAATGATGCCCAATTGTAATCCACGAACCAATAGTTAATTCGTTATTTATTAATTTATCTTTTAGATTCATTTTGAAATTTCCCCCAATAAGGATTGTGCAATCATAAAATCACTTTCATCATCAATATCAATTGATTCAATTTTATCCATTTTATAAAAATTAGGATTAGTTCCAATTCTCTCATTATTTGAGTTCTCAAATGAAGATTTTGAAAAGACATAAAAATTAGAGTTTTCTTCATAGTAAGGCTCTAGATCTTGAGTTCTAATTAATTCTTCAGGATTATGATTTATCGGATTTATATCTTTATCATAAAATCTAGTCCTTATTGGTGTAACAGAAAATAATGAATCATAATCCTTTATATCGGATCGATATCGACTAATTGCATTATTAATACTTGCTGATTTAAGTAAGGGATTTGTGCTGTGTGTTTGAAAAAAGTGAAATTCATTTCCAAAATTTTTAATGTCATACTCAATTATTCGATTCATTGATATGAAATCACCACATAGATCTTTTGGCCTTTCGTTGATCTGAACCCAGTCTCCGTATCTATTTATAGCCATCTTGGCTATTTTATGGCTGTCCGTATTTATTATGAGTTTATCAAAACATTCTGCTTGATTTAATGAATCTCCTATATGGAAAAAAAGAGGTTTCCCTGAAAGCTCCCTAAAATTCTTTTTTGGTACTCTTTCAGAGTTTTCTTTCATCGGAAGTAAAGCAATAAATTTCAAAATAATTCGGTGTCTTCTTTTATTTTAATCAAAAGCATAAACACTACCACTATTATTAATATAATATTCCATCAGTTATTAAAAATTTAGATTATTTATATTATATGCATCTATATCTTTACTAGAATCAAATTCTAACCAACCACCACTTATAATATCTGCTTTTACCTTAATTTTCGCGTCGATTATTAACTGTATAAAACTTGTCATATACATATTCTCAAAGTCTTTACCATCATAATTACTTGATTTATCCAGCCTATGATAGAAGCTTCTGACTTTAGGTAAAATTGAATTAGAAATTTTTAATAGCCCAATGTACTGACCATTAATCTCGCTGTAGGACTTAGGCTTTTTACCCAACTCAATAATATTACCATTATTATCAATTTTCATGGTTTCAGCATCTTTAAGTGGATTATTCATCCTTATTTTCCACAGATCTAACCAGTTTTTATCAACAGTAACAATAAAACTATTTTTGTTTTTTATAATCTGTTTTAAAACATTTTTACTGAAAATAATATCTCCATACGAAATTAATAAGTCATCGTCCATCTCGGATTCAGCGCAAAAGAGGGTGTGTACCATATTTGTCTTTTCATATCTTTTATTTGTAACAAATCTTACATCCTCATTAGATAAGTGAGATTCAAGGACTTCTTTTTTATATCCATTGACAATCATTATATCATTTATCCCACATGATCGCATCGTATCTATTGTATGATTGATTAATGACTGACCTCTGTATTCTATCATGCATTTGGGTTTATGCTCAGTCTCTGCGCCCATCCTGGTACCTTGCCCAGCTGCGAGAATAATTGCCTTCATAAAAAGGATAAATCATTTCTTGATGCTATAAAAAAATTATTTTTTATAGAATCTTTGTTATAAAGGAGCTCATTTTCTGTTTCTATATCCACAATTTTGCAACCAGCTTCTTTGCAAATGATATGCGCTGCAGCTGTATCCCATTCTTTCGTGCCATTAAACCGTGGATAGACATCTATTAATCCTTCAGCCAAAGAGCATAATTTCAATGACGAACCAATCCTCAAAATTTTAGATATTTTATTTTTCAACATAAATTTTTCTGTTTCTTTAGTAGAATGCTGTCTGCTATCAGCAGCAATCAGATTTTTTCTTTTAGATTCATTATAAATTAATTTCCCATTCTTTTTTGCACCTTCGTTCAGACTTGCTGTATACATCAAGTCTAATGCAGGTGCATAAACAACTCCTGCAACTGATTGATGGCCATCAATAAGTGCAATATTGACTGTGAATTCATCATTTTTTTTAATAAAGTCCTTCGTCCCATCTAATGGGTCGACTAGCCAATATTGAATCCAATTTTTTCGATTTTCATAAACTACAGGGCTCTCTTCAGTAACTATGGGAAATGAAAAGTTTTGTTTTAATTGCGATACTATAAAATCTTCTGATTCTAAATCAGCAACTGTAACTGGAGACCCATCAGATTTATTGTTTACTTTTGATTCAGTTTTATAGTAATGATCAATGATAATCTCCCCAGCATTTTTTGCAATTTTCTCTAGTGTTTCAAGCATTGAAAAATGAAGAAATAAGTTCACAATTATTTTGTTCGAATGGACTTTCCCTCTCAGGGTGCCACATCTGCCCAAATATTTTATATTCTTTATGCATAATAGCCTCAATAACCTCGTCATCAGGGCAAATGCCCACAGTATTCAAACCATTACCGAGTATATCTATACCATACGCGTGGTAGGAATTTACATTCCCCATTTTATTGATATGCTCTTTGTACTTATGTTCATTAAGTGAAGCAATTTTGTGCCTAGATCCAATGTGCCCTTCTACCTTTTTGAGTGTTGAACCAAAGTACTCTGCAATTATCTGCATTCCTCTACAAACTCCAAAAATAGGAATGGAATTATCAATTGCATATTTAATGCAGGTTTTTTCATGCTTGTCTCTAAGTCTTGAAAGCAAATTATCTGATTGGGAGGTTAAATCATTCCCTCCAGTTAATAACATACCATCCAAGCTTAGACTGTCATAGGAAGACATATCAATATTTAATGGGATTGGAATGGCAGTTAAACTCATTGATGATAATAATTCTTGCCATCTTATATCTAATGAATCTCTAATTTCATCATAGTTTTCCTCTTTGACAAGTCGTTGTGTGATTCCGATTTTATGCATTTAGCTTGGTCATCTCTTATAGACAACATACCTATATTTTATATAAAAATAAAAATTATTAATGCTTGGATAAAATTGCGATATGTTTGAGAACTGGATGGATGATATAATAGGTTTCACCTTCATCTAGGTCATTATTGCATTGAAACTCCCCAGAATTCTCATATTCTTTAAGGGTTTCAATTAGTACTTTTGCACGAGCTGCACTATCATAGATATGATCAATTTGTGTCTTGTCTTCTGGAGGTGGAAAAATTTTTCGTTGCAACATCGGTCCACTGTCAATCTTTAAGTCAAGAAACAATGATGACGCCCCTAGCTTATCATCAGATATTAAGCTATAATAGTTTGTAGTACTCCCTTTAAAATCTGGAATATATCCTCCATGAATATGCAAAAAATTTTTCCCGGTAAGAAAGAGCTCCTTACGTAAAATAACTCCCCCATATCCTGAATAAATAAAAGTTGATTCAGCTCTTTTACCGATTGACTTTATTACAGAATCGTCATGTAAGTTTGTTGATTTTAATTCTTCATATTTTATTGAAGACATTTTCATAGTCTCTATAATTGGTTCCGATAGATCATTGTTTACCTCGCTCCAACAATCATTTTTTATTTCTATTTCTTGGCTGCTTTTGTTGAAATCAGAGGATTTAATTTGACCAGGTAACAAAGAATTAGCCTTATTCGAAAGTACAAGTACAAAATTAGGCAATAAATTATTTCGTACTAATGATTGTATATAGACTCTAGAACGCGAAGTATCAGCTGCTATCATACCAATATCATTTAAAATCATTTCTGATACCCTTTGACTTAAGCAAAATCTGTACGAAAATTTTCTCTGAGGATAATATTAAATCCAAACCATACTCTGGTATATCATTTTCTAAATTCTCAAAAGGAACAGAAGTAATTAAATCACATAATTTTATTATAGTACTCAAATACTTTATTTTTTTCTTTTGAGAATAATACACCGATAGAACAAGTACAAATTGCCAGTATAGTTTAATTTTGTTGTTTTTCCCCTGGCCTTTTCTAAATCCCGGTTGATACTCTTCATAGAGTTTTTTCGTCACTTCAAAACGTTGCACTAAACGATCTAACCAAACTTTATTTTTAGCGTTAGTATTATCTGATAAAATTGATTCAAATAGAATTTCCAATAAAGTCGATGTCGTTACAGTTTGTTTAATAGATAAGCTATTTAGAGAATGATGAAAATCCTTATATACACTTCCAGTACTAATCTGGGAAAAGTAATTTTTGAATTCTTCATTATCTGGATAAGAAAAAAAATCTTTTAATTCGGCTGGGTGTTCATTAGTTAAAAAATTTTTTATAGCACAGTAAGCTTTATATACATCCAGAGAAGGAAACACTTTAGATTTTTTTTCCCTAAATTTTTTCAATATCTGATTTCTATTCAAAAAATAGGTTTTTAATAATTTGATACCTTGAAACTTGGTATACATATACTTTTCTGGATTATCAATCAAGTTCCGATTGTTATAAGGATAATTCATTTATGTACTTTTCTAATTAAATCTGATAAAGAACTTGAATGTTGTAATAGGTTAACCAGTGAACCATTATTCTTGATTACAAGATCAGAATTATCAGGCGGTATGAATTCTATATCCATTCCTGCAACATTTTTCAATTCCCCGTCATTAAATTTTTTGTAAAGACCTTTATAATCACGTTTCTCAAGTTGATCCAATGGGGCTTCAATATAAACTTCATAATAATTTTTAATATTTTCCCTATTCCAAGTCCTTGATTCAGGGAATAATGACAAGATTGCGCAAACGACATCTATACCTTGATCATCAAGAAACTTACATAGCTTTGATATACGTTCAGCATTTTTACGACGATCCTTCAACGTATGGCCTAAGTCATTGTTAAACAAATCTCTAATAACATCACCATCAATTAATGCAACATCTTGGTCATAAGATTTCGTTTTCTCCACTACTTGTTTAGCTAGAGTAGTTTTCCCTGCCCCAGAAAGTCCTATAATCCAAATAACCATAAATTCTTTCTATCCAATAATATCAATTTTATTATTCTTACAATCTAGTTCAACTAATTGTCTATCTTTGATTTTTTTATAAATGACTTCTCCACAACCAATAGCTGCAGCAATCCCAAATTCCGCACATCTAATCGCCATATGAGATGCAGCACCACCAAACCTAGTTATAAGACCATGAATTCCTTTTGAAAATATCCAATCATAACCTGGATCTGCTTTTTCTATTAAAACAATTTTTCCTGCAACAAGGTTATAATTTTTCGCATCGACTCCATCTAAATTAATTATTTCACCCCTAATTATCATATTTGTAATGAAATTAGGGCGAGTTGTGTATGAACGAATTATTTCGAAATCATTAGAATCAAAAACAAGTGAGGGTAAAGCTATGTAATTGTAGATCTGATCTTTAGCTCTCTTGTCTTCAATTTGTGATTTCCATAAGTCTATAATCTCTGATATTCCGGATGAAGATGATATACCTTTTAAGCTTTCAATAGATAAATGAGATAATGTTTGACGGTCAAAATCCAATTCCTCTCCAACATCTACAAGAATCTCTAAGGCTATACTTAAATTTTTTGTGAATTCAAATTTGAAATATTCTCTTAATTTTGTAGTATCTTTGATAAACGATAACAACTGCCTAGCCGTAATTGAAATTTCAAAGTTATCAAAAAAGTTCGTGATTTTTTTTTCCATATCTTGGTAATCATTTTGCTTTTTAATTGAGTTCTCCAAAGTTGTTTTTTGAATTCTTTCAATAGTAAAGTATCCTGAATCTTTAGCATAAGGTAATTTGGTAATGTCATAAGTACCTGGCCTTAAATGTCCATAAAGTGAATTAAACTCGTTTATTGATAATTTTTTTGCTACAACTCTATCAAAATCTGTTTTTAATTCAGAGGCCACAGTATCAATTTTTGAAAGGAAATTCTCACTATTATCAGTAGTTATAACCCCTCTGGCTACCAATCCCTTTAAAAATTGATTCCCTATGAATGCAAGCCTCGCCATTCTTGAGAACTGAGGAGTCCCATACTCTCTTATATCATCAAATAATTGAACTACTAGATTAATTTTTTCAGTAATTGTTGCATTATCGCATTGCTTGACTTTTTGATTTCTTTTTTCTTTGAGTAAATCTAAAGATTCCAAATCTTTAGATTTTATTTGTTTGTAATTGTTAAAAATATCCTGAGTTAAATTTATTAAGCTAGATTTGAAAACTGTATACTCTTTATCATTCAATATTGATTTCAATTCGAGCAATTGATTATCTGTCGTAGGAGAGAAACAATTATGTACAATTTCAAATTCAATCTTGTCATGAAGTTCAGGTTCCTTATATAACTTCTCACTATAGAATGTAATTAATTTTTTTGAGATAATATCATTAAGGTCCTTTGGCAAGAGGGAAGCAAAAGCAGTTTCAACCTCTATATATGACTTGTTCCCAAAACGAGTAATTAAGTCTCTATTTATTTTTTTATACCCAAGAGGGATTAAGCCTTCATTCCAAGCCCTATTTAAAATAAGATAGCGATAGGTTGAATATGCAAGATTACTTGAACGATCACCAATAATCTCAGCTGGATTCCAAAATGCCATATCACTTAGAGTGTAACGTGATCTAAACAGTGAAGTTTTTGACTGCATTTTATATCGGTTTTTAACATCTAGAATTACATTGAAAATGTTAGGGTCTGGAATATTTTCAAACTTTTGATTTGCTGCGATTGGCCTTACTTGAAAGATAATCACATCTTTATTTTCATTAATAGCAAACTCAATATCTAAGGCTAGATTATGTAATAATCCTTCAATTTCTTTTACTGACTCTATTAAAGATTTCCAAGTTGGGTTTAAGTTCCCAACATCAAGGTTTCGTGCTATCTCAAGTTTGTTGCCTACTTTACCAGATGTTACAGAATCAGTCAATGATGATTCATCGTAGTTGATCAAATAGTATGGTCCATTGTTTTGAATATTTCTTGTAAAAACAACTCCGCTATAAACCACATTTTGAGTTTGTGATTGTACTAAAATTTGATCATCTTGTGAAGCACATTCATGTTTAGAATAACTTTTTATTACTTTTGATATAGCTCTCTCCACTTTAATTAAATTTTGAGAATCAATATTTAATTCACTATAAAAGAATCCAGCAAAAGAAAAAGAATGACTATCTTCAATCAGTGAGGAGGATCGTACAACGATGTCACTTTTGAATTTATTTTTAATCTCTTTCAATACATTTTCTGAGGATTTTTCCCATTGCGACTTTGTAAAAATAAACAATTCTTCAACCAAGGATTTTTCTAGATTTGGTTTAAGTGAAGCGAGTGTATTAGCCTTTGTTGAATTATATAAAGTAAAGTATGATATGTCACCTAGTATATAACTCTCAATATCCTGTGATTTAACTTCTTTTATTTTGTTTAATTCATCCTTAATACTTTTTCTTGTTATCCTAGAGTAATAATCAGGCTTGACAATTTCACCACCAATAGATTTTACATAGTTTGTCCCCGGTAAACCTTTCCAACTTTGATGACCTTGGAAAAAGATAATTTTTGAATTTGGGAAACTTTTTTTTATTTGTTTAAGATTTTTCGTAGGATCAAGCTCATCCTGCTTCAAAACTTCATCTACGCAATCAAGAGCTTCAAGGACTGCTAATCTTTCGTTGTAATGCATGATGAGATTGCCGTTCCACTTCAAACATAAGTTATCATCATATAATCCACAAATATGGTAGTCAGATATTTTTTTTGCATTTTGAAGTAATCTCAAATGCCCGTAATGGAAAATGTCAGCTGAAACTCTGGTGTATGCAATTATCTTATTCATTTTTGGCACAAAGACTAATTCTTTTTATGCTTTTTAATTTAAAATTACAATCAGTATATAAGACGGTTTAGATCTGAAAACATAAAAATTCATTTCCATTCAATTTCATAATCTGAAATCAATTCTTGAAGCATTTTATTGCTTTCCGGACTACATTGGCTTTTAATTTCGTTATACAGTCTATTATACTTATCTTGGGATAAAACACGTGGACAACCTTGCTTTTTGATTGTACGATAAGAAGACTTTGTTGTTTTGGTATTCAGGAAAGATGCTATGCTATCCAGTTCTTGAAATGTGTCATTTGTAACAAAATCCTCAAATTTCAAAACATATAACTTTTCCTTACTTGCTGAGTTCAAACTTTCATATTTTTTTCTGTTCTTAAAATGAAGATTGTGAAGCATATGAATAGTTCGATCAAAGTCAGACATTTTCAAATATTCTTTCTCCCAACCTATTGCATAATGAGGAACAACACTGTCACCGGTTTTTACACATATAGAAAATTCTAATGGGTCAGTCCCAAAGCGTGATGCTAGCCTTCGCCTTACCCAAGCATCAATTAAATAAATGGGGTCACGTATGATTTCAATCATCTGAAACCCTTCTGGAAATGCTTCAAAAAAGAAATCTACATAAGCCATTTGATCGTGTACCATATTTTGGAAAATTGGGTTTCGTTGATTTATTTTTTCAAGAGTTTCTGGCCCCTCCTTGTGAAATAAACGGCGTATATATCTAAACCACTGCGGGTTTTTAAAAACACTTGAGTGATCCTGCCACCTAAAATTTGTATTCCTGGATAACAGGCTGTTATACAAGAACTCATCTGAAAGTTGCTGAATTAGAGAGATTGCAGCGTCACGGTCTATTTTTTTGTGATAATCTAAAACCGCAACATACTCATAACATGCCTCCAAACGTTCAATTTCAACGTTCTCCAAGCTTGCTATAATAGGACCAAGTAAAGATTTTCCACTCCTTGCTATACCATCTACAAATACTAATCGGCGTAAAATATTATACTTGCGATGAACTCTTATATTTTCATTCATTGATATGATTGATCAAAGTCTAATATCATCAATTCTGTTTTCTCTTGAGTGTGTTTGCTTTGGACGTTTAACTCGTGAGAAACTTTCATCATTGTCTTTCTCATACCAAACTGCATCTTTAAGATACCAGCCCCCATTTCTTTTTTCCCAAACATTAGATAGTTCCCTATATCGATCTAAATACCCCCAAAGTTCTTCATCACTAATACCTAAATATTTCAGAAACCAGTCATGATACTTCATAGGATATTCGCCATCATAGCGTTTAGTTAATGCAATACCCTCGTCACGAGTAATATGATTACGCCTAATATCTTGCTGAGCATCTCTTGAAGCTCTTGACATTCCAAACTTCATAAAACTTAGGTACCAATGAAAACCATCTGACTTATCATCAAGACTAACATATTTTGTATATGTACCCTCTGAATGACCAAAATTATTGGTTTCAAAACCATTATAAGTAGATGCATAATAAAAGTTCTCCTGAGGTATCCAGCTATGATAATATGACCAGTAGTGTGTTTCCATACCTACTTCTTTTATTATATCAGGATTGGGAGCACTATACCATTTCAATTTTTCTTTAGTAGCCTCTTCTTTGGTAAATATTTTATCTTGAATACCTAATTCAACTAACTCATCGATACCTGAGCTTTTGTAATAAATCTCTTCCCAATCTTCAATTGAATCATTTGGTTTGTATTTTAATTTATCAGAACCCCCGTATTCCAAATCACCATTTTCACCATAAATAATCAGCTTTACATTATACATTTTTGCTATATGAAGCGCCCACGACATTTGTCCATAAGCGAATGGTTCCCATGCATCGCCCTTATATCTTAATGCCAACCTTGCTAACTTACGATGAATCATACCATCAGGTTGACCAATTATGTTATTGAACCCGCTCATTACAAAATTATGCAAATTTTTCCATCCAATATCTGTGTATTCAAAGGGTGCCCATGTAACACAAATTGGATTCATATTATATCTGTGTTTTAATTGATGAGCCACAAAAACACTATCCTTACCACCACTACCCGGAACAACAACATCAAAACTTCCATCTTTGCTACGACATTTATCTAGTAATTGAATAAGTTCAGATTCGCGTTTCTCCCAGTCAATTATGTTATCTTTCTCAAATGCCCATTGACACGCTGAACAAATTCCATTTTTATCAAATGTAATTCGTGGGCGCTGATTTGAAACAACACAGTTTTTGCAAAAAACAACATCTTTGGGGAGGTAGTCAAATTGTCGATCTAGATTTTTAAAGGCCATGGTTCCCTGCTTATTTTTGTTTTACAAAATTTTCAAGAATCTTTAATCCATTTTCAGCGCTTCTTTCAGGATGGAATTGGCAACCTGTTATATTATCACTCTTCACAACAGAACAAAATTTATCATATCCAAAGTTTGTTGTAGCCAAAACATTCTCATTCAAATCTGGTAAAGTGAATAACGAATGGACGAAGTACATGTATGCACCGGATGATACACTTTCGAGTATAGTGTTTTCCCATGATTTATTACCTGAATCACTGCTTGAACAAATAATTGTATTCCAGTTCATATGTGGAATCTTAAAATTATTTCCAGGCTCAGGCTTTTTAAAATGAATAACTTTCCCCGGCACAAGATTCAGTCCATCATAGAAGCCATTTTCCTCAGAACTGGTAAATAGTAATTGCATGCCCAGGCAAATCCCCAAAATAGGTTTCCCATTATTTGCACAATCAATAATTGGGTCGATGAGTCCTTTTTTTCCAAGTCGCTTCATTCCTTCTCCAAAAGCACCAACCCCAGGTAATACTAAGTGTGTTGAATCTAATATTTCATTTTTTGAAGAACTCACTGAAACATCATATCCAATTTTTTCAAAACCTAATTTTAAGTTATAAATATTAGCTATACCAATATCTATCAGGACAATTCTATTTTTTTGCATATTATTCTTTTTTAATCTAAGAAGGCGTTCTTACATTAATTCCATTACTATGCATAAAGTTCTTAGCTTGTGGAATTGAAAATTTCTCAACAGGAACCGATGTGAAGCCTCCATAACCATAATTTAGAAAGGTTATATTTCCAGAATCAATCTGCTTCCCCATACGTAATTTATCCTCATTAAATTGCATATATTTTTTTTCTACTCTTTCACAATAATTGTAATGATAGCATGAAGCTACCGCAACTGCATCTGCCTTGCCCATATTAACAACATCAACTAGGTCATCTAGATTACCTGCACCACCAAGCGCAATAACAGGTATTGTAACATTGGTCGCAACTCTCTTGACCAAATCAATATCATACCCTTGCCCTTTTCCTTCATTGTTAATAGAGGTCAGAAAAATTTCGCCAACTCCTGCATCTACAACCCGATCAACCCATTCAAATGTATCAAGACCAGTCTCTTGCCTTCCATAATCAGTCCATATTTCATATTTACCATTTTCATGTTTATATGTTTCTATAGATGCTACTATACATTGCGAACCGAATACCTTAACACTTTCATTTAATAATTTTGGGTCAGAAACAGCTGCAGTATTTATGGCAACCTTATCTGCACCAGACTCCAAACACTTTTCGATATCACTTACTGATCTTAGTCCACCTGCAACAGTAATAGGAACTGAAACATTCTTAGCTGTTCTTTTAATTATATCAGAAAGAGAGTTTCTACAATATAGACTTGCTACGCTATCTTGGAATATGAACTCATCGATGCCTTCTTTATAATACATATCAGCAAAATCTTCTGGTACTCCAAGGACTCGATGTCCATCAAATTGGATACCTTTTATTAAGTTGGGACCTTTTACATCTAAACGCGCAATTAAACGCACAACGCCAGGAGTAAATTTCATATTATATTATTTAAGATGTTTTTTTCTAAAAATTAGGTTGAAAATTAATATAAGATTAAATATCTGTTAAGATATTTATTCGTATTTTTATAGATAGTCTTTAAAAAATCAAATTCAAAAACAGGAAAAATTCCGTTACCATAAGCCTAAGTTAGCTTATCAGTTTTCTCTTTTGAATAAAGATATTCTACCAATGTATTAATATGATTAAGTAACTCTTGTCGAGACATAGCTATCAGGTTTGGGAATGTCCAAATACATAGAATAACAAGAATTATATAAATACTTCCAGAAGCTAGTAAAGAAATAATCTTATCTTCTAAAATAAAACCTCCAATAAATTTTCCAAAACATGCTATTGCAAGAAAAATTGTAATAACTAATACCTGATGAATAAGTAGTTTTGTCAATCGCATACCTAATTGACGCGTATTGAACCAAAGTTGAATATTTACAGCAATAATTTGTAAAACTAATAACTTAATTGCTAAACCAGTAGCACCAAGATTCAAACCCCAATGTGATTCAGGTGCTAAAATAAAGTACGTTATTGGCAAACCAAAAATTGATATGAATATGTCTACACCACCATATTCACGCGTCCTATCTGTGGCGGTCATAAGCGAACCTGACAACTGGCCATATGTCTGGTGAATTGGTGCTAAACCAAGGAGCATAACAGGTAAAGCCGCTTCGCTAAAATCACTACCTCCAATCAAAGAGGCGACCCAATCACCATGGGCACATAGAAAGCATGCAATAGCTGCTGTCATAACATAAAAAGGAGGTAAGTATTTCGAGAATAAATAAACTAATCGATCTTGATTTTTTTGTTCATGAGCTATGGCATACTCACGCATAAGAAGGGGGGTGAAGCTGCCTGTCAATAAAAGACATATTGCTCCAATATTAAACCCTAAGCTAAAGTAACCTTGTTCAGCAGCACCACCAAAAAACTGCAATAACCAACGATCAGCTAAACCTGCGATAGTACCTACAATTGATGCCCAAAATAACGGCATACTATATTTCTTGAATTCTATGGAAACATTTTTTACTGAATTTGGTTTTTTAGTAGCCGAAAAGAATTTGAATGCAAAGTAGAACAAAATACATAAAAAAATCATCAAGGCCATATTTTGAATATGGATAAATGTGATTAAATCTAAACTACCATTTAAATACGCTAGTACTAATCCACCTGTTATTGAGATGCGCATTAGGATTAGCACTAATTCATTTGTAATAGTTCTGCCCAATGCATCCATAAAAAATGTCATTTTCTGACTGATAAGCAAAAGCCAAACTAAAAGTAGAATAGACCCCGCAATTGAAAATGAATGAACAGTTAAAAAGTCCGAAGCTCTGCCTGATGTGAATATCAAGGCTAAAAAGATAAATGATAGAACAAAAAGTAAAATATCATAAAAGACAACAAAATACAATATACCTGAGTCTCCTGGCCTTTTAGAAAGTTTTGGATAAAATGCAGATGTGAACACATCAAAAAAGCCAATTAATTTTTCAAAGATAATTTTTAAATAATTAAAAATACCGTATTGTTCCGCGCCCAAGGCGCGGGTAATCATTGGCAATGCTAGAATAGATAAACCCGCGGAAATAGAACTTCGCGTGAGTTTATATATGTAACGCTTTTTCAATCTCTAATTACACTAAAGTAACTTCATTCAAAGTGACCATCCATCATCTACAATTATGTTTTGGCCCGTAATAAATTCTGATTGGGCTGATAATAAAAATAGAAGCGCACCTGCGAGGTCTTCTACGTTTAACATACCCTTACTCTGACATGAGGCATTATACCTTTCCACAAATGATTCAGGTTGATTATCTAAAATTCCTCCGGGACTTATGCAATTAACTCTAATATGCTCTCCTTTACAATACTTTGCTAGGTAGCGTGTTATTGAAATAACACCTGCTTTTATAGCACTGTATTCAATTGGCGAAACCATAGATGTGTTTTTATAGTGACCAAACTTGGGTGTAGAGATACCTTGGATAGAAGAGATATGTAATAAATTACCGTATTCTTGACGGCGAAAATAATAAATTATTCTTTGTGAGAATAAAATGGCACCACCTAATTGATTAAAAAGGTCGTCTCTTAGGTATTCTGGCTGTAAATCTTCGAAACTAGATCCCCACTGACCTGTGGTAGGGTAAGCACAATGTATGGCAGCATCAATTTTACCAAATTTGTCAACCCCTTTTTTAATCATTGAATCAATATTTTCTGGACTGACAAGATCACCTTTAAAGAACATAGAAGTATCTTCGCCAAGTTCTAAAACTAATTCCCCTCCAGCATCTTCATTGATATCTCCAATTATTACCTTGCCACCGTTTTCTACAATTACCTTTGAAAAAATAGACCCGATTCTACCACAACCACCACTTATGAGAACTACCTGATTATTTAATATATTATTTTTAATAGATTCTCTCCTTCATAAGAAATTCTGCAATTTTAAAGTCAAGCTCTGTATCAATATCTAATGCTCTTTCAATTGGAATCTCAACTCCAGTAACATTTCCATTAAATATGCCTGACGATTGCAAAATAAATTCAGGTCTGGATACGTATGCTACAGTTGTCATATTATACACTTCTGGTGTTTTTTGTCTTGTACTGTATATTTCTCCATCATTAATAAGTAGTTTAATTAAACCAGATTTGTCTTTTTTTACCATATTAAACCAAGGGTTTCGATCTGCCAATGTTATTCCCAAAACTAAATCTGTATTTTTATTTAAAGATGATAAACATTTAATAATATCTTGCCTGTCTCTTAATGGTGATGTTGTAGGTAAACTAACAAAAGTGTCAAAACTCTGAACATTCTCTTCAACCCATTTTACTGCATGTTGCCAAGCTAACCACTCTGGAGAATCATCTTTTGATAAATCAATTGGCCTAGGAATGACTACAGCCCCTAGGTCTGAAGCTATGCCTGCAATCTGGCTATCTTCTGTAGAGACAAATACTTTTTCAATACTCTTAATTTTCCTTGCAATATTTATTGAGTATGAGATTAATGGTTTACCACACATTTCTCTAATATTTTTACCAGGAACACCTTTTGACCCACCTCGCGCAAATATGAAGGCAAATATTTTCATCTTATCAAAACGTTTTTACTAGTTAGATTAGATTTCTTTGCATATTCAATCATTTTCAATACTACTACTCCATCCTCTAGAGAAACTAGAGGTTGTTTTTTATTTTTTATACAGTCAAAAAAATGTTTCAATTGCTCGTTATAAATGTAGTCAGGTTCATTTTCATATATTTTTTCTTCCTGACTACCATCTTCAAAATCACACGAAACCTTATTTTCTAGAACATCCCAAATTAAATTACCCTTAGAACATCTTACAGTACATTTACGTGTCGGATAAATACTATTAAAATCTAAATGGACTGAAATTAAGTAACCCTGCTTTGACTCAAATATCAACTCAGCAGAATCTTCAACATCAATATCTAGAGTTCCACTATTTTGTGTTTTTGCATAAACACTCTTCATTTCTCCAAAAAACCAATTAATGTAATCTATTTCATGGCTCAGTTCTAAGAGGACTCCTCCTCCTAAATCAGATCTTGCCGAAACTGACTTTCTGTAATCTTTTCCTTTTCTCCAAAATGGTAAATATGAACTACATTCTACTTGCACATGTAGTATTTGCCCAATTCTTTCATCCATCAAAATTTCCTTAAATTTTTTAGCATCAGGACTAAAACGTAAACAATACCCCATCAATCCAATTGAATTTGACTTTTTTTGTGCAATTTGTAATTGATTAATTTCTTCAATTGAGTGCGATAGTGGCTTTTCAACTAATATATGAATATTTTTGCCCATTAAAGCAATCGACTGTTTAATATGAAAAATTGCTGGATTCGCAATTACAGCTGCCTCAATACCCCATTTGATAGCATCATCCAACGAATAGAAGATTATGTCAGCATTTTTTTCTTCATCACTGTTTTCCCCGCAACCAGAACGGACAATAGCAATTTTAGATTTTGGCAATAGTGCTCTTGCCAGCCTTAGATGCCGAGTCCCAATACTACCCAATCCAATAATGGCAAATTTTTTAATCAATACGCTTTGAAATAATTACAATTTTTCAGCTGCTCGTTTATATTCTGACCATTCTCCCACATCTATCCAAGAATCTTCATCTATAGGGAAGACTCCTACTTTTTTCCCTTGTCCTTTCGCATCCTCAATAAGATGAGTGATATGATAAAAAATATTTTGAGGAATCAAGCTTAAAACATCGGGATTTAGAATATACAAACCAGTATTAATGAGAAAATCATATTTTGGTTTTTCATTAATATGTTCTAACTGTCCATCGCTATTTAATTCACATGTCCCATAAGGAATAACATACTCCTTTGCTGATGCAACTAGAGTTATATCGAATCCACCTTTTTTGTGAAATTCATATAATTTCACATAATCAGCTTTGATAATTATATCACAATTAGTTACGAAAAAAGGTTGATCAAATTTCCCATCTAAAAGAAACAAGCTACCAGCAGTTCCTAGAGGCATTTCTTCTTCAACAAAACTGATATTATACTCAGGATTCAATTCTTCAAAATAGGCTTTTAGAATACTAGCTTTATAGTTTACAGCTAAGTGGAATTGGCTACAGCCCAAATCGTAGAAACGCTCAATAATAGTTTCAATAATTGTTTTATCCTTAACTGGGACCAAAGGTTTTGGTAGAATTTTTGTAAATGGCTCCAATCGGGTTCCTTTACCTCCTGCCATTATTACCACGGGAACATCCAAACGTGGATTCTTATCACTTTTTCCATTCTCAAATGTTTCCACCCAGTTGAGCACATCAACAACTTTATTGTCTTTATCAACTATAGGTATCAAATCAAATTTATTTTTAAGAAAAATCTTTTTTACTTTTTGATTCGAGTATGAGCCTTCTATTAAGAAGGTAGAATTATTATTATAAATATCTTTAATTGAACTTTTAATTTTTTCCCCTTTTAATATAGCTTTACGAACATCTCCATCGCTCAATGTACCAAGGAAGATATCATCTTCACCAACAACAACTAAACTTCCCTTACCGCTTTTATTGAGCCTTTTTAAGGCTTCTTTTATTGAATCATTAAATTGAATAAATAAACTTTTCATAAATTGTAAAATTGCTTTTTTATTTCTTTTGGAAGCTGTTCCTTTTTAAGAATCTCAACAACTTTGTTTGATGCACCACCATTACCGTAAGGGTTTTTAACATTTTTTAAATTTTTCTGGAAATCTGTTGAGTATAATCTTTTGAATGCTTTTAAAATTGATTCTTGAATTGGCTCACAATCAATTACGCTATCTGCTTTTAATCTTCCATCTTGCCTATCTCCAATATTAATCGTGCCAATATTAAAAGTTGGACATTCCAAAAGTCCACTTGATGAATTACCTACAACAGCATCAACAAACTGTAGACAAGAAAGATATCTTTTTCTTCCCATTGAATCAAAAAGAATCGAATTATCAGGGTTCTTAGATACAAATTCATTTATACCATTATATATAACGCTATTACCAGTATCTGAGTTTGGTGCGGTAAAAATAAATTTTGTATCATCCATCGTTTCAAGTGCAGCCAAGAGCTCATTTAATTGATCTCTTGGACCTCTATTATCTAATGTTACTGGATGAAAAGTAATCAAAAGAGTTTTTGAAGCAATTAGAAAACCTAGATCATCCTCCAACTCTTTTTTTGATAGTAAATCAGCTTTTATAACCCCATCTACACCAAGACCTCCCACTAAAAAAACTCTATCAGGTTCTTCACCAAGTTGAATTACCCTTTTTTTATATTCTTCTGCTGCTACAAAATGCAAATATGACATTTTTGTAATTGAATGACGAATCGCCTCATCGAATGCGCCAGTTGTTGTCTCTCCTCCATGTATGTGAGCGATAGGAATCCTTGCTACAACCGCAGAAAATGCGGCGGCTAATATTTCATATCTATCTCCAAGTAAAATTATTATATCTGGGTTTAGCTCTGCAAATGCATCTGCAAAACCAATCATCCCCAACCCTGTAGATTTTGTAATACCGCTTGACGTGTCAGCAGATAGAATCATTTCTACTTTTTTGCTAATAGCAAAACCATCATTTTCGATTTCACTTACAGTGTATCCAAAACCAGGAGACAAATGGGTTCCTGTTACTAAAAGCTGTAATTCTAATACAGGATCATCATTAACATTTGATATTATCCAATAGAGTAGATCATATTCTGCTCTGGAGCCAGTTACGATACATATCTTATTTATCATACTCCAATCAACAAGAATTTTCTATATTTTGAAAAAACATGCCTTAGTTCTTCCTAATTTAATCTATAAACCTTTTTTGTAGGCAATATAATCAACATGCCTTACTCCTGCATAACCTTTGAATAATATTTCATACTGGTCTAATTCCTGACGTATTTCAGATAAGGTTTTTTTATCATTAATTGATTCAATAAAAGATTCTACTTCATTAAAAAATGTATCCAGCCTCGTAATTAATATTGGCTTACCAAATGCATCTATAGATAATTTTTTCATCTTTTTAAAATCTTGTTGAAGAGAAGTAAGATCTATTTCCGTATCAGCATTTAGATTCCTAAGCATATTAGCTACAGTACCCAATATGTTTTTATATTCACCAATGCCCATTCCCTCAAGAGATTGAATATTTTCGCTTTCACCATTATTTAGAATCATCCAAAGGTTTTCTACAAGAAAAGCTCCTTGCTTCAGAGCTTTATTATTATTCGGGTCTGTAAAAGTAGAAACCCCTCGACCTAAAAAGTCGATCCTAGGCCATGAATTGACATAAACTAAATTGTTCGCCTCAAAAAAATCAATAACATCAGACACACTTGGATCATCTTGCTGCCTAATTACCCACCTGTCATAAATTACAGCTTCTCGAGATCTTGGTACGGATAATACACTTCTATCAATATCATCTGAGAATAGTTTTTCACTTGCTTCTACGATTTGTTGTTCATCATTTCCAGCATATTTATATACCGCTAATCGTTGTAGCATTTCTTGTATGCCACCATAAGTGTTTCTGTCACCATAAATTACATATCCACCAGGTTTTGCCAAGGATGCAAGTATCTCAAAGGCTCCACGTTTATCAGCAACGTGAGTAAGAACACCACGTGAATGTGCTATATCAAACTTTTCACGATATTTTTCTATATCAATATCATACAAAGACGAATTAATGAAATTATGATCTTCAATTTCTGAAAATTCTGAAAATACATTCTTAGCTACCATCAGTGCATCATCATTCATTTCTACCAATGTACATTTTGCTCCCCATCTAGCTAAAGAGACAGTATGATGCCCTGTCCCTGCACCTAAATCAATAAGTGTTTTCCCATTAAAATATTCTGGAGGCAACGTAAGTCCGAATCTATATAAGTGCTCAACTTTTCTATCATGAATGTTAAATGAGTTATCATTTTCTTTATCTGAAAAATATTCACTAGGTCTATGAGTCTTAAATGTTTTTAAAGTCGATTGCTCGACGTTCTTAATATTGTTCATAATCTTTTCCTTTTTTTAATTATAAATATCCATCTTAATTGAAATAATCTTCTAATCCACCTTCTCTCACAGTATCCAAAGTCGCACAATGAATACCACCGCCCTGAGTATATATGTGTCTCATTTTAATAGGGATTACTGTGAATTTATTCTTCTCTAACAATTTAATAAGATTCGTCTGTCTTTCATCAACAACAACCGTTTCTTGATCCACAGAAAGTAAATTCATTCCTACCCAGGGAGAGCTCATATCATGGAGATTTGTCTGAAAACCTAAGGCCTCAATCTGATTTCCAATCGGATCTCTAAATTCTTTCTGAAACTTTAATTCAGCCTCTGATGTTGGTGCAACATCTTCAAAATATAGCTTATCCCATTTATTGAAAATTTCTGGGCAATTTTTTTCATTTACTCGTGTACTATTCAATAGAACAAGCCCTGGCCTTAAACACATAGCTGTAGAATCAATATGACTAGAACGATAAATGTCAGTAGTTGTGTGAACTCTATATTCTTCACCAAGAACACTTTGAAGCCATTTTGCGGCTTTGAAGTTACCGGATGATGAAACAAGATATAGTAAATCCTTACCCATCCGAAGTGTATTCGCGGCTTCAAATAAAATCTCTTTTTCACTTAACTTATGAAGTTTTTCCAAACGACCACCAGTAAGCTCTATATGCTTTTTATCTTCATCAGTCAATTCACGCTCACTTTCATCTCTAAAATAAGGTGTTTTAGCCTCATAATTAAGTAGTGGTTTGGGAGCGGCAATCCATTTAAATCCCTGATCAAAATATTCATACCAAATGTCATACATTGCTCCAGTTTCATAATATCTGCTTGCAAGATATGAAGGACTTTCAATTACAGCATTGCCCACCACTAGATTCAAATCCCTTGTATTATAAACATTATTACTATTTGTAGTCCAAAAAGGCGTTGAGTACATTTGAGAAAAGTCAAATGGCTTTGGCCTTAGAACTTTAGCTCCTAGGCTAGTTAAAACATCCGCTAAACCCTGAAGGTCTTCAGATACTTCATCGTAGAACCACTTTGGGCTGGCTTTTTGGGAAAGTTGAGTAGCTTTTTCAAGAACCTTGGGTGGGATAGGATCAGGTCTCATCCAAGATAATGTCGCCACTGTTCCATCTGCTGTACCTACAACGACCTCACAAAGTTTATCCCATTCATTATAACTATTTACTTTCATTACTTTACATTTCCTCTTTTTTAATTTAATTCCCTAATAATGTTGCTATGGTCTACTCTTGGGAATTCCATAGCAGTATGACTTAATTTTTGAAAATTAGACCTGAAACCAATTTTTATTCCCATTTGGTCTAAAACTTTAAGTGTTGAACTATTATAAGATCCACAAGGATGAGAAACCGTCAGTGGAGTTTCATGAATAATAGATGCAATATGCTCTTTATTCTCTGTGTACTCCTTTTGCTGTATATCAATTTCCAAATGAGCCATATTTGTCGGATGATTATAAGAATGCAAGCCAATAATTTGATTATTGGAATTTAGTATTTCTAGATCTTTATTATTCATCCAAAGATTTTTTGATATGATACTTATATCAACTTCATAATCGCGCATAATGTTATCCATAATATTTTCAAAGTTCTTACGGTCTAATACTTTATCTCTATAGAATCTAAACTCACGCTCTTTTTCAACATAGAAATCAAATTCAATTAAATAGTTGGATTTTATAAATTGATCATAGTTTTCATCATACAAATAACCAATATTTGATTTAATAAAATATTTTTTGAAAATAGAATAAAACATATCAAAGTTTGGGAAATACATATTGTAGAAGTATCTATAGACTTCTAATTGATTGATTTCACCTTTAAAAACAGAAGAAAATACGAACCAAAAAGCACCAATTTTCAACCTCTCTAAAATTGGATAGGCTATTTCCATTTGACATTTGAGCGAATCATCGAATGTTAAACAAACCTCTTTTTCTGATAATTTGTCATTCAATGCTTTTTCATACCATATATTTGCGGGTAAAATATTTTCTAACCCTATATAATTGATTATTTGTTCAAACTCTGAGGAAGTAATCGAACCTTGAGCATAAGGCTTCTCATTCTCATGATGAAAATGATGAAACATAATACCATGCGGCATTAGCCTACTTGCATCATCAAAATAGTTATTTCCCATTACGCAATTTTTCCCATTTACAATAATTGATATATTCCAAAGTATTTACTGATTTTTAATGAAAATCTTGAAATAACAATTCAGTTTAAGCAAAGCTTTTACAATTAACCCTAAATAATAAATTTATCAAACAAGATAATTATATATCTCATAATTAGTTCATTTCTATTTTAAAAATTATTGATATTTTCTCATCAAATGAATAGTCTTTATCTGATTCCATACCTAGAACCTTATCCCAATTAATTGGTGAGATTCCATTTCCAGATCGCTTAGTAGTTAAATTATCCTCTGTAAATATCTCCCCTTTTTTGATGGTTGTTTTTGCCACAATCGACTTTCTGGCTATAGAAATATTCTTACTCTCACTCTGACTAGGCTTTTTTATCCCATCTCCAATCGCCTTTTCAATATTCCTGATAGCTAAGATCATTGCTTTTAATTCATCTGGCTCTAAACTTGCTGCATGATCGGGACCTGGAAGACCACGATCAAGGGTAAAGTGCTTCTCTATCACTTTTGCACCCATTGCCACAGCGGCAATAGGAATTTCAATTCCAAGAGTATGATCTGAATAACCAATATTTACACCTAATTCATTTTCTATTGTAAGCATAGCTTTTAAATTGACATCTTCCATAGGAGTCGGGTACTCAGTATTACAATGCAACACTGTTATTTCCTCTTTATTTGCGCCTGCTTCAACAAGTATTTCTAATGCATTTCTTACCTCTTCCAATGTGGACATCCCAGTAGATAATAAGATTGGTTTCTTCATTCCTCCGATTTCTCGTAAATAAGGCAAGTTTGTGATTTCCCCCGATGGAATTTTATATAATGGAAGATTTAATTTTGCTAATAATTTTATACTCTCATGGTCAAACGCTGTGGATAAAAATTGAATTTCTTTCGTGTTACAGTAATCAATCAAATCTTTATGTGCTTTACTATCAATTTCTAATCTTTTCAACATATTAAATTGGGTTTCATCTGGACTATTTAACGCTCTTTGATAATCAGCCTTATCTGCATATGAAGTAACAAGTTTTTCTGCTGTAAATGTTTGAAACTTGACAAAGTCTGCACCAGCTTTGGATGCGACATCAATTAGTTTTTTAGCATTTTCAATTGAACCATTGTGGTTAACACCAACTTCGGCAATGACTTTTATGTTTGAACTTTTTATTTTCTTATAACTTTGTTTGAGTTAACATCATTTTTTAAAACAACACCTGAACCAATAATACAATTATTTCCAATAACTAATGATTGCTTCGTAACCACTCCACTACCAATAAATGTGTTATGCCCAACAGAAACTTGACCATTAATGATTGCACCTGTAGCAATATGACAATTGTCTCCAATCACTGCATCATGCTCTATAAGTGATTTATTATTTATTATACAATTTGACCCAATTTTAGCATTCGCATTAATTATCGCTCCATGCATGATTATTGAGCCTTCACCAATTTGAGAATGTTGAGAGACATATGCATTAGGCGAAACGATTATGGGTAACTGAAATTCTATTTTTTTTAATTTCTTATATAATTTTAATCTAATTTCAGATGATTTTATTTGACCAACAGTAATCAAGGCATTAGAATATTTATTACTATATTTTTCTAAATCTTGATCAGTCCCAATAATAGGATATCCGAGATTTGCATTTACCTTTTTTTCATCCTTTTCAATTAAGCCTATGATTTCATACTCCCCTAAAGACTCAATGACATCGATGCAAGATCGAGCATGTCCACCCGCACCAATTAAAATGATTTTATCCATCTAATTCATTCAAAACTTCATTAAGGTCAGCATTGGAAAGATTAAATGAAGAGGGTAAACACAAACTATTTTCCACTAATCTATTTGAATTTTCAACTTTATAATTCTGATGTTTAATATAAGGTTTCTGTAGATGATTAAGTTTCCATACAGGTCGAGTTTGAATACCCTTATGCTCTAATCTATCCATAAGGCCTTCCCTGTCTTCATCATATACATCCCTATCAATTTGTAAGACATTAATCCAGTAATTGTTATCTGCAAAGTCAGGTCCTTCAGATATTGATAGACCATCAATATTATCAATGCCATCCTTATAATAATTATGAATTTCTTGTTTCTTTTTTATGAATTTCGGCAATTGTTCTAATTGAGCAACTCCTAATGCGGCTTGAATATTTGTAAGTCGAAAGTTATAACCAATCTCATTATGAATATATCTCACAGTATCATCCTTAGCTTGAGTGGTAAGGTATTTTGCTTTTTCTGCCAGTGATTCATCGTTAGTCAAAATCATACCCCCTCCTCCAGTTGTAATTATTTTATTCCCATTAAAGGAAAGACATCCTAATACCCCGACTGTCCCAGTATGCTTTCCTTCATAATTACCTTTACTGTAAATAGTTCCTAAACTTTCACTAGCATCTTCAATGATAGCAATACTTCTTTTCTTGCATAGCATTGCAAGTTCATCTAACCAACATGCGTTTCCCCAAATATGTACGGGAATAATAGCTGAGATTACGTTATTTGTTTTTTTATTATATGTTAAACCATTTTTAAAGATGGTTTCATTCTCAATGAATTGAATAGTTTTCTCTGCATCTATATTATAATAGTCATCAGAATCCATAAATAACGGAATAGCCCCATTGTATACAATTGCATTTACTGGTGCGATAAAAGTTAAAGAGGGAACTATAACCTCCTCACCAGGTTTTACACCTGATAGTCTTATACTTACTTGTAGAGCAGCGGTACCATTTACGCATGCTATTGAATATTTCACATTTGTGTATTGAGCAATTTTTTTTTCAAATAAATCGACATATTGCCCAGCAGATGATACCCACTCTTTATCAAGACAATCTCTTACATATTTCAATTCATTCCCTTTTATAGATGGAACGGATAGTGGGATTTTATACATTATAAATATCAGGTTTGAAATGATGAATGTTTTCCGGATCTTTCATCCATTGAATAACTTCTTTAATACCATTTTCAAGTGTGAATTTTGGTTTCCAAGATGTATTCTTCAATAATTTAGAATTATCACAAAATAGTCTTTCTACTTCACTACTTTTAGGTCGAATTCTTTTTGCGCTTGATTTGATTGCAAGCTGAATATCCATTGTATCTCCTATTAGCTTAGCCAAATCACCCACGGATATTTCGGTCTTCATTCCAATATTAGTTACTTGACCAAATAATGTATCAGATTTATAAATTTCTAAAAACCCAGAGCAAGTATCCTTTACATATGTCAAATCTCTAGTTGGATGAAGACTACCTAATTCTATATTAGTTTCCCCACTAATCAATTGAGAAATAATCGTAGGAATTATTGCTCTTGCAGACTGCCTTGGGCCATAAGTATTGAAAGGGCGAATAATCTTAACAGGCATATCAAAAGATTTAAAATAGCTAGTAGCTAATTGATCTGCAGCAATTTTAGAAGCAGAATATGGCGATTGCCCAACTAGAGGGTGTTCTTCATCAATAGGTACATATTGAGCGGATCCATATGTTTCACTTGTAGATGTTATTAAAATCTGATTGAGTTGCAAATTTTTCGCTGATTCTAAAACATTATATGTTCCTTCAATATTTGTTCGGATATATGCTAAAGGAGATAAATAAGAATAAGGAATCCCTATTAGTGCAGCTAAATGAAACACAGCATCACAACCATCCATCGCCTTTGAAATAGAATCATAATCTCTTACATCACCGAGAACTATCTGAAAATCATTTTTATATTTTGAATTTTCAAGCCAACCCCAATGATTATTAGAATTGTAACGATCAAAAGCTATAACATTATGCCCTTCTTCTACTAAATATTCTGTTAAATGGGACCCAATAAAGCCTGTGGCTCCCGTAATAAGTACTCTGTTCATATATCTATTGAATAAATATTATTTTAAGATTTTAATCTACCTGGAATTAAATCAGATATATTTTTAAAGATTAAATATTTTGCTTCTGACATTTTGTTTTTTTCTTTCTTACTATTACTATTTAATGACTCCCTAAAAAGACCCAGTATAACACCAAAGCCAATTCCTATGATTCCTGCTAAAATAACACTTTGTCGCTTTTTAGGGCTTGAGGGATATAAAGGAACTTCTGGAGGGTCAATAACAATGACATAATCTGAATCCTTATATTCTTCAATCTTAGTAGTCTCAAATTGCTGTTTGAGAGTTGTAAAAACACCAGTTAAGACTGTTACTTCTCTTCTCAATCTTTGTTCCTCTAGCTGCAGCGATGGTGAATTTTCAATTCGCCTGTTTCTATCTCTAAATACTTTCAAATTTTCTTCAGTAGCCATTAATTCTTTTTCAGTTGTTATTATTCGTTCTTCAATGAATGTTTTTGTATCAGTAGCTTTAGTTTTATTATAGTTTCTTTGGTGCATGTCCAATTCTTGAATGAGTGCCATATTAAGTTCTGAAGCCAAATTTGGTTCTGAAGCATTAATATTCAAGGTAAATATTGCAGTTTTTGTATCTTCAGAAATTTCAATCATTTCGAGGAAATTCTCTACGGCCTTTATTTCTAAAGTATCAACTCCATACAAGGGTTTATCATTGCCATATGTTAAAATCTGCAACAATGATTTTTGTTTACCAAATTCATTAGTATCAAATTTTCGTTTTAAAACCGTTCTTGCCAAGGTCCTACTTTTCATAATTTCAGGATAGACCCATATAGGCTCTGATTGTATACCAGGAATGTTAATACCAAATTGGAGAGCTAGACCAGATGCTTGAGAACTTGTACCTCCACTGGAAGATGACATTATCTTAGAAGTTGACGTATAAACTGGTATTGCAAAGAACTGAACGTAGATAATGGTCAAACTACAAATAATCGTAGGGATAATAAAAATTAGCTTGATCTGGCGAGCAAGTTTAACCATTATATCAGCTAAAGACATTGATTCCTCTTGAAAAAAATCTAATGGAGAGATATCAGATGTTTGTTTGGATTTATCAGCCATATAATTACCTAGAATTTCCAGTATTATTTATTATATCATTATCCATTTTAATTTTTGAATTCTGAATATGTAGAAACTAAGCCCTCATTTAAGGGAATCTTATTATTCCACCCCAGAGCATTTAATCGATTTGAGTCTAAAAGTTTTCTTGGAGTGCCATCTGATGTAAATCCATTAAACTCTAAAGCACCTTTAAATCCAATTGTTTTCTTAATCAATCTAGCAAGCTTATTAATCTCGATTTCTTGATTTGAACCAACATTCAAATGGGATATTCTTTTATCAATTAATCCACTAGCATCAAATTCTTCCATCAATAATACACATGCTCTAGCCAAATCATCTACATGTAAAAATTCTCTCAATGGCTTGCCCGTTCCCCAAAGAGTAATCTTAACAGACTTAGAATCTATATCCAATGATGATTGATTGACTTTAAATGAGAATCCAAACTTCTTTAATAATTCTATTACTTGACCCCTAGAAGCCCTTCCGTCAATCTCCATAATTGGATTCTTATTCAAATCAGATCTTATAGTTTCCCAGTCATTACTCTCTAAGGATTTACCCAAATGCATTTTTCGGATTAAAGCTGGTAATACATGCGATGTTTCTAAATCATAATTATCATTTGGCCCATAAAGATTTGTTGGCATCAATGAAATAAAATTAGTGCCATATTGTCTATTATAATTTTCACACATTTTTATACCTGCTATTTTTGCAATAGCATAAGGCTCGTTGGTCTGCTCTAATGCCCCTGATAATAAATATTCTTCCTTCATGGGCTGTTGACAACTACGTGGATAAATACATGAGCTACCTAAAAATAAAAGTTTTCTAACATTATGAATATAAGCATAGTGTATGATATTATTTTGAATCTGGAGGTTATCATAAATAAAATCTGCTCTGTAGGTATCATTAGCCATGATTCCACCAACCTTGGCTGCTGCAAGGAAGATAAATTCTGGTTTTTCTTTTTCAAAAAATCTTGCAACTTCCATTTGGTTACGAAGGTCTAATTCTCTGGATGTTTTTCCAATAATATTTGTATAACCCTTTAATTTGAGATAGCGGCATATAGCCGAGCCAACCATTCCATTATGCCCTGCAACAAAAATTTTTGAGGAATAATTCAGTTAATAACCTCTTTTTTTCACTTTCTCCCAATCAGATTGAACCATTATACTGACTAGTTTTTTAAATGGTGTTTTAGCCACCCAGTCTAACTTTTCTTTGGCTTTAGTAGGGTCACCTAGAAGTGTTTCAACTTCTGCTGGTCGATAATAATTGGGATTAATTCCAATAATTGTTTGACCTGTTTTTTTGTTTATACCATACTCATTTTCATTTTCTCCAATCCAATCAATTTCAATACCCAGTTCTTTAAAAGCTAACTCAGTAAACTCGCGTACAGAATGTTGTTTCCCAGTCGCAAGAAGAATATCCTCTGGTTTTTCTTGTTGTAAAATTCGCCACATACCTTCGCAATATTCAGGAGCATAACCCCAATCTCGCCTTGCATTAAGATTACCTAAAAATAATTTTTCTTGAAGACCTTCTTTAATTCTGGCTGCCGCTCTTGTAATCTTTCTAGTCACAAAGGTTTCACCTCTTCTCGGAGATTCATGGTTAAATAGAATGCCATTACAGGCGAACAAATTATATGATTCTCTATAATTAATTATGATCCAAAAAGCATATAGTTTAGCAACTCCATAGGGAGACCGAGGATAAAAAGGCGTGGTTTCTTTTTGTGGAGTTTCCTGAACTTTACCATATAGCTCACTCGTAGAAGCCTGGTAAAATTTAGTATTTAATTGAGTCTCTCTAATCGCATCAAGAAATCGAAGAGTGCCTAATGCATCCACTTGCGCTGTATAGTCTGGAATTTCAAAAGAGACCTGCACATGACTTTGCGCAGCAAGATTGTATATTTCATCAGGTCTTAATTTTTCTAAGATACGGTTTAGATTACTTGCATCAGTAACATCTCCATGATGAAAAAAGAATTTATCTTTATACTCTTCATTATTAATAATATGATCAATCCTTCCAGTATTAAATGAGCTACTTCTTCGAATAATACCATGGACTTGGTATCCTTTCTGAAGTAGCAATTCTGCCAAGTAAGATCCGTCTTGACCAGTAACACCTGTTATCAACGCTATTTTACTCATTTTTTCCTATCATCTTATCAAGTCTTAATCATTTAAAATTTTTGTAAAAAATAATTTAGTTTAGAATCCTGCTTTGAAAAATTTTTATCACTGTAAAGAAATTAAGGGAGACTGATTAAAAAATTAATACTTAAACTATAAATACCACAGTTTAAATAAGGCTCCGCCCCGTGACTCACAAGGCCATTACAAATAAAATATTTTCATTATCTTTTTTTGAATTAAAATTCAATTTTCAATAATAATTAAACTACTTTGAATTAAAACCTTAATTCTTTTCTACTGGACTACCCCAAATAAGCAAGGCATTATCCATATCAAGCTGTTTCCAGAGAGAACGTAATTCTATTTTAGTTAGAACCATTGGTCGAATCTTTTTAGAAATTTCTTTTCCCCTCTTTTCAGCAATGTTATTCAATTCTATCTTATTTATCTTACCAATCAATATAATATCAATTAATCCAGTATCTTTTCCTCTAGCATAATCTCCAATTATAAAAGCAGATTGAACATGCCCCAACTTTTTTACTAATTTGTCAATAATTTGGTCTACTCCCATATACTTTTTAACTAAGCTCCGAATCTCACCATATAACGCATGGTTAGTATTGGCACTATATTGAATTGTCCTGCCTGAACTTTTCGTTGAAAGAAGCCCTACCTCCATTAAACGATTTAATTCTACACGTACACCATTTGTAGATTCGCCAAATTCCGAAGCTAATTCCCTTAGATAAGAATGATTTCTTGGATTAAGAAAAAACTTCATTAGTAATTTGACTCTGGTCTTTGAGGTAATTAATGTGTCAAGCATAATATCTATTATTGAGTAATAAATTTACTCGTAATTAAAAAAATAACAAACTTTAATTAATTACCTAGATGCCAAAACAATCATTGATATTGCTTGAGCCAAACTTGCGAGAATTGATGTTAAGTCTTTTGCGTATTCCGTCCGATCAAAAGGTTCTTCCTCTGGCTTCTTTCCAATTATAATTAAAGAACCATCAATAACCCTTGGACTAAGCAATGACCATTTATTATATTTTTCTGAATCCCCATTTGGATACTCGATCCAAATATTTTTTCTATCTGCATTTGGCGATAGTCCGCCTGCGATACCTACATAATAATTCAATCGCTTCCCATCTACATATTTACGGATACCTGATGAATTCACTTCACCTTGTATCGTTACAATATTAGGACGTGGACTAATTATAATTTCATCTCCGCTCTGTATATTAAAATTAAGTTTTGATCTTGGGTTTTTTATAATTTTGTCAAATGAAACACTTATCCTAATACCTCTCCGTAAATATTGTGATGATTGTAGATATGCATTCGGTCTTAGACCCCCTGCTCTTTGGATTATGTCTGTTATTTTCTCATCAGATGATAATATTGTGTAATTACCAGGGTATAAAACCTCACCTGATATTTTCAGCTGTTTTTGAGAACTAAAATATGGGCTAGGTCGAATATAGACTAGGTCATAAGGTTTCAGCTGTATTATACCAGAATCAGATAAAATTTCCCCTGCTAAATCATTATGAATCTCAGACCCCAAATTGAATTTTTCATTTATAGTAAAAGTAATAACATTTGCGTATTGATTAAGATTCTCATTTAATGGGTCCAGTCTAGCTACCTCTACTCTATACTCATACACATTATCATCTAATCCTCCAGCCTCTAAAATTAAATCTTTTAGATTCATATCTAATTTTAAATCATAAACTCCAGGCATTCTAACCGCGCCATTTATTTCTACTTTTTTACTTGTCTTGAAAAGTGTTTTTTGATAAACCCTAATTATATCATTTGGTTTGAGAGGTAAGTTCATATCTGAATCAGGATTTTCTAAAAGTTTTCCTAAATGAAAACTGATAATCGATGTATTAATTCCATCATCATCCATTCTTAATAAATCCGCTCTATCTAAAAATGCACGTCTTTTGAATTCTTCATCTACATAGCTGCCAGATTTGAATAATAGATCATAAAGTTTCATATTATCTTGAAGCAAAAAACGACCTGGCTGTTTTACATGGCCTACAATACTTACATACGATTTTGCAACCATTTCTGTTATCCCATATACCCTGACCCTATCCATACCCTTGAGCTGAATATCATTTTCTAAGTCATTTTTTAGAGCTAATTCAAGATCTAATTTTATCAATTCTTGAGTAAAATCTGGTTTAGCACGAACTACATCAACCCTATCCAAGTATGCATCTCCAAGAAGGCCATCAGCCTTATTTATCAATTCGCTCAATTTAAGCGAATCTCCAATATCATAACGACCTTGGCGAGTGACAGCCCCACTTAAATCAACCACATTTTGTCGAAGATCCAAAACTGAAAAAATTTGAATTCGATCACCATCTTGAATTAGGAATTTATCGTCAGATCTTAAAACCTTCTCTAAGTCCACATCAGTAATCATACGATCCATATTTTTTTCTGCCCTTTCATAGAAAGGAACTATTCGATCAATCTGGGATCGACCTAGATAAGCTGTAATCTTCAAATCTCCAGCTATCGAAATAAGGTCAGAAAAACTTTCTTCAGGCTTTAGTTCATAAATACCACTACGATTAATTTCGCCTTCAATGCTTACGGATTTTAATCGACGGGGAATAAATATGACATCGTCTAGCTGTAATTTTTGGTCTTTTGGTCTTTTTCCTGTTAGCAAGTAATCATAAAAATCAATTGATGCTATTTCTTTACCATCACGAATTAATCGAATATCTCTTAGTGAACCCAAAGTTGTAGGACCATTAAAATAATATAATGCTGAAAACAGCGTAGCTGAAGGATTAACCGTATATGCACCAGGTTGAGCTACCTCACCAAGAACTTGTATCCTTAGGGGCCGCAAATTACCAAGGCTAACATCTAAGAAAGTAGTGGGTGCACTTCCTTGAGTATTCAAACTCGCATACGATTGAGAAAAAACCCTGAATAATTTTGATTCAAGTAGATTTAGGTTAAGACCATTTACAAATACTTGCCCTATCTCAGGAATAAACACAAAACCTTCTCGATCGACAGCAAGTACCTGCCGAAACTGAGTCTCTCCCCACAACATAACAATTATCTCATCTCCAGGGCCAATGAGATAATCAGGGTCCACTACGCCAACAGAAGTTGATTGAAATAAGGCAGGATCACGTTTGAATATGTCATAACCAAAGTATGGCAATGCATATCTTTTGGGCTGTAATGAAGATTCTACATTTAATTCTGATTTATCTAAAATTTCTAGTTCGTCTTCTTGTATAATTTCATTGGATTTTCCAATCTCCAGTATCTCACCTTTATCTAAGGTTTCAGATAAAGAAGAAACAATTTCAGCTTTAGATGTTTTTTCTTTTTTAATAGCCTCATCGATCTGTTTGTCTGAATATCCATGTGCCTTAGCTGCACTCCTAGCATCGCTTTCTGACATACCAGATTTTCGCACTATCTCCTTTGCTTTCTTTATTTGTTCTGATGTTTGCCCTATTATGAGGCTTGTAATAATTATAATTATTTGAATTATGTTTTTCATAATAGAATCCTTTTAAAAAGGGCCAAGATAGCCGCTAGGGTTATCATCAAAGTATTCACCTTCAACGGAGTTATATGTATACATTGCCAACCAAAATCTTTTTTGCTCTTCAATGTTCACATTATTATCATTCCCCAAGGCAAGATTTCTACCAGCATGATTATTAGCATAAAGACAAATAATAATATTAGAAAATTCGTTATATCGTTTCTTGAGTTCTCGACAAAGTAAATTCTGACTAGCATTACTTGATTTTATATCTATAGAAACATATAATTTGCCTTGTTCGAATGCCCCAGACAACCTCTCCACTCGCTCAACAGTATGTGTAGGAATAATTTTTTCAATGTTTACAGCTTCTGTAGAGTTTTTTTCTTCTACAGGAATTTCTTTTGTATATTTTACCTGCTCCTTAAATGTATCTTGAGTATCAACTATTTGAAAAGCACTATCATTATTTTTGTAAATTTCTTGATTGTTTTTTGAATCAATTGAAAAATTTGTTTTTTCTACTACTTCCTTTTTCTTAATAAGGTTTCCTAGATAAACAGTAATAGTAATTATCAAGATAATTAAGGCACTTGTTTTTAGATTGAAAATGTGAAATTTGTCTATTGAATCAAAATCAGTCAAACTTTGTTTGTCATACTTCAAATCCAATTCATTTTGTTTTAGTTTAGCAGTTTCTACATCTTTTGTACCTAATGCATGAAATACACGCTTATCCTTTTTTTTATTCTCAGGGTTATAGACATAGGTTTGGTAATAATAATAACCATCCCTTCCTTTTCTATAAATACTGCTCATTATATACTATTTTTTGAAATACCTCTCTAGCAAATATAGCAAATGTCGAATACTTATTCAACTACCATTCAACTACCATTTTTTATTAGTCAATACAAGAAAATATTAATAGCTACCATGCCACTACCCTCCTCTATGAAGGCTAGTAATCTTTTATGATTCTAATTATATGTTATAGCTAAAAAAGATACTATGATATAGTAAACATTTTTTATTTTTTTATGGTAACTGATAGTAGGATTTATACCATTTAATAAATTTAGGAATGCCCTCTTCAATAGAAACTTGAGGATTGTAATTTAATTTATCTTTAGCATGATCTATGTTCGCATAAGTGCTTTCTACATCCCCAGGTTGCATATCCATAAAGCTGATATCTGCTTTTTTACCAAGCTCTTTTTCAATATAGCCTATCATATCCATAAGATTTTCACAACGATTATTCCCCAAGTTAAATAATTCATATGGATAATTATTTTTAATACTAGCCTTGATGCCATTAACAATATCATCAATATATGTAAAGTCACGTTGCATTTTCCCATGGTTAAAAACTGAAATTTTCTCACCACGATTAAGCTTATTAGCAAAAATATACATTGACATATCTGGCCTACCCCAAGGACCGTAAACTGTAAAAAACCTTAGCCCGGTTGTATTCAAACCATATAAATGATTATATGTGTGAGCAATAAGTTCATTTGATTTTTTTGTCACAGCATAGATTGATAAAGGCTTATCAACTCTATCTTTAATTGAAAATGGTTTCTTTTCATTACCACCATAAACTGATGAACTAGAAGCATATATAAATCCACTTACTTTGTGATTTTTACAGGCTTCAATCAGATTCATAAATCCAGCTATATTAGATTGAATATATATATGCGGATCTTCTAAGCTATATCTTACGCCTGCTTGCGCTGCTAAATTAACAACCTTATTCGGTTTGAATTTTTCGAATATTAATTCAATACCTCTTCTATTTGAAATATCTATTTTATTAAAAATAAATTTTTGATAATGAGATAATAATTCTAATCGAGCTTCTTTTAGTGCTAAATCATAATAATCGTTCATATTGTCTATTCCATAAACAATATATCCATCCTCTAAAAGACTTCTGCATAAATGCATTCCGATGAAACCTGAACTGCCTGTAACAAGTATCTTTTCCATTTGTGGCCCTATAATGACCAATATCTAAATTCTAATTCAGAAAAATAACTTTTCTTAAAAATAGATTTTACATCTATAATAACACCATCCATCCTTAATATTCTTTCCCAATCATCTAATAAAATACTTTTATATTCATCATGGGACACTGCAACAATAACTGCATCTTGGTTTTGAATACTCTCTATCTTTTTTAATTCAATGCCAAACTGTTTCTTAGCTTCTTTTGGAATGACATAGGGATCTGAAACATTAATATTGCAATTATAATGCTCTAATCGTTTTATTATTGTAATTACCTTGCTATTTCTTAGATCAGGACAATTTTCCTTAAACGATAAACCAAGTATTAAAATATTTGCACTTAAAGGACTTATACCTTGCTTTACTAATTCTGAAACTGTTTTTTCAGCAATAAAATCACCCATATTATCATTGATTTTTCTCCCTGCCAATATTATTTCAGGATGATGCCCAACTTCCATTGCTTTGTGTGTAAGATAATAAGGATCTACCCCAATACAATGCCCTCCTACTAAACCAGGTTTAAAGGGGAAAAAATTCCATTTTGTTGACGCTGCTTCTAGAACTTCATTAGTGTTAATATTGAGCTTCTCAAAAATAAGCGCTAACTCATTAACTAAAGCTATATTAACATCCCTTTGGGTATTTTCTATGACTTTAGCTGCCTCAGCAACCACTATACTTGATGCTTTATATGTCCCCCCTTTAATTACACTATTATAAATTGAATCAATATAATCAGCAACTTCAGGACTTGACCCTGAAGTGATTTTACATATATTCATCAATGTATTTTTTTTGTCTCCAGGGTTAATCCTCTCAGGACTATATCCACAGAAAAATTGCAAATTATATTTTAACTTCGAATATTTTTCAAGAATTGGAACACAAATTTGCTCAGTGCAACCAGGATATACTGTTGACTCATAAATTACTATATTACCTTTATTTAAATTATCTGCAACTGTTCTAGTTGCAGCAATTAAAGGTTTTAAATCCGGGTTGTTATTTTTATCTACAGGCGTGGGAACTGTTATAATATATATATTAGAAACTTCTAACAATGATACATCTGATGTGAAGGTTATATCTTTTAATTTTTCTAGCTCCCGCCCTTGAACTTCATTGGTTCTATCTATACCATTTTGAAGCTCAGCTATTCGTTCATTATCAATATCATAACCAACAACTTTAAACTTTCGACTAAATGCTATAGCAAGTGGAAATCCGACATACCCTAATCCAATTATAGCAATATTTGGGTTTTTTAATTTCATTACAGAATTATTTGATTTCTATTTTCTTTCAAAAATGCAAACATATATTTATTAACCATAATTTATTTAAATTAGAATCATACAACATATTTGATTTTATATACTTCCCAGGTAGAGTTGAGTATTGTATCTAAATCTGAATATTGAGCTTCCCAATTTATTAATTCTTTTGCTAAATCCACCTTTGCAATGACAATATCGGGGTCACCTTCTCGTCGCCCTACAATTTGATATTCAAAATTTTGTCCGCTAACTTTCCTTACTTTTTTAATTATATCTAGCACTGAATAACCTACGCCTGTTCCTAGATTCAGCGTCAAATTTTTTCTTTCATCACACACATAATTTATTGCATCAATATGAGCTTTTGCCAAATCACTCACATGAATATAATCTCTTATCCCTGTTCCATCTTGTGTTTCGTAATCATCACCATATACATTAATCTTTGGTCTTATCCCAACTGCCGCCTCCATAACTATGGGAATTAAATTTTGAGGATCTCTTTCTAATCCAGACACTCTTTTATCAATATCATAACCAGCAGCATTAAAGTACCTCAAAGAAGCATAATTCATACCTTTTAGTTCGCTGAACCATTTAAGATTTTGCTCAAAAGCTAATTTAGTATATCCATAATAATTTGAAGGAGTTAATATATGCTTCTCATCTATAGGTATATATCTTGGTGCGCCATAAACGGCTGCAGAAGAACTAAAAATAAATATTTTAATACCAAAATTAGAACAAGCATTAACTAGATTTATCCCACCTATGATATTATTAGTTGCGTAATCCGATGGATTCACCATTGAATCATCAACAGCTTTACTAGCCGCCAAATGAATTACACCATCATAGACTTCACTTTCAAACAACTTTGATAAATCAGATATTGATAAAGTGGAACCCTGAACAAAATTTGTATCTTTATTTATATTTTCTTGAAGACCTGTTGATAAATCATCAAAAACAGTCACACTATGTCCTTGCTGCAACGCCTCTAAAACGACATGTGACCCAATATATCCAGCTCCTCCAGTGACAAGTATCTTCATAATAAAATTAAATCTTATGATATTTATAAAAAAATTTCCTATAAATAAACATATTATAATCGAAGACCTTTTTTATCTACCACTCCTACAATCTTGCCAGGATTTCCTATAACTAGTGAATACGGTGGGATATCTTTTGTTACGACAGTTCCTGACCCGATAAGTGCATATTCTCCTATTGTGATACCACAAACAATGGTAGCATTAGCACCAATACTAGCAGATTTCTTTACTATCGTTTTTTCATAATATTCTTTCCCTCTTTGTGGAAATTCTGATCTAGGTATTTTTATATTTGTGAAAACTACCGAAGGTCCACAAAAAACGTAATCCTCAATTTCAACACCTTCATAAACCGACACATTATTCTGTATTTTAACATTATTACCGATTTTAACATTATTACCAATATTTACATTCTGCCCTAAAGAACAATTTCTACCAATTACTGCACCAGCTTGAATATGCGAAAAATGCCATATTTTAGTGCCTTCGCCAATTATAACCTCTTTATCAATATAAGATGATTTATGACAAAAATAATCTATAGATTCATTACTCATTTCAATATTTGCTTGCTTGCCTCTACTAAAATCTTCACTACTTCAAAACCATGATGAATATTTGAAATATTCGGTTTCTTTTTATTTAAGTGATTAATAAAATACTCAAGCTCTATTTCTAATGGCATTCTTTTCTCATATTCAATTATTTTTACAGGTCCATCTATTTTTTCAGGTATACCAGATTTTATATCAATTTTTTTTGAATAAAATTTTAAAGGATTTTCATTCAATGAATCTTCAAAAGAAATCATTGCTTCTGAACCAATTACTACTAATCTATGTTCTTTGAATGGATGCAACCAACTTACAAAAATATGTCCTTGAACTCCATTTTTGTATTCTAACTGAGTCAAAGTTGAATCAGATATTCCTTCCTGTAAAAAAGTACTGCCTTTAGCATTAATTTTTTCCGGAGTTGAATGAGTCAAATATTGGAAAATAGCAATATCATGCGGAGCTAAACTCCAAAACGCATTTTCTTCAGTACGGACTTTCCCAAGATTTAGTCTATTACTATAAATATACTGTAGGTCGCCTATATCACCATCAACAATCATTTTTTTTATCTTTTTAACTGCGGGATGAAATAATAACACATGTCCAACCATTGCGTTGACATTATTTTTATCTGCTAAAAAAACTAATTCTTCAGCTTCATTAATTGATAAGGTCATAGGCTTTTCTATAAGAAGATGTTTACGAGCATTTATTATAGTACTTGCTATATTAAAATGTGTTTTAGCAGGAGTAGCAATGATAAAACCATCATAATCTTCAGCCAATGCATCTTCAATACTTGAATGTATTTTTATGCCTGGGTATGCACTCAAAAGAAATTTTAGTTTATTATTATCAACTTCCACAATGCCTTTTAGCGCATTTAATTGATTTAATGTTTTAATATGGTTTGTACCCCAATATCCTGCCCCAACAACGCAAATAGCCTTACTCATTGTTGACTGCCCTTAAATATTCTATTTCTTTTTTAATATACATATTTTTAAAAATTACAGATTTCTAAACCATTAAGAAGTGTACTATGGGATACAAGGCTATGGTAAACATTATAAGCTTTCTTTAACTATTTTATTTAAATATTGTCCATAAGGATTATTGCCTATATTGTTCCCTAAAATTTTTAATTGCTCTTTATCAATATAACCCATCCGAAAAGCAATTTCTTCTATACACGAAATCTTCATTCCTTGTCGTTTCTCTAGGGTTTGAACAAACAAGGATGCCTCCAATAATGAATCTTGAGTACCTGTATCAAGCCAAGTAAAACCACGACCCATTCGTTCTACACTTAGCCTTTCATTAGAAAGATATGTTTTATTCACATCAGTGATCTCTAATTCTCCTCGAGCTGATGGTATTTGATTTTTAGCGATTTGGATTACATCATTTGGATAAAAATACAATCCTGATAAAGCATAATTACTCTTTGGATTATTTGGTTTTTCTTCAATCGAAATAGCTTTCCCACTCTTATCAAAATCAATGACGCCATATCTTTCTGGATCATTTACATAATATCCAAAGACAACTGCATTCTGATTATTTATTACTTCTTGGACACTATCATTTAGCCTCTTTGGTAATCCACCTCCATAAAAGACATTGTCTCCCAAAATTAGGCAAACATCATTATCCCCAATAAATGATTCTCCTATTAAAAATGCTTGAGCCAAACCATCTGGAGAAAGCTGTACTTGATAGGATAATTGCAAACCAATCGAAGAGCCATCTCCTAATAATTCTTCATATTTTGAAATATCTTCTGGTGTTGATATAATTAAAATATCTCGAATACCTGCCAGCATAAGAGTAGACAATGGGTAGTAAACCATTGGCTTATCATAAATAGGTAAAAGCTGCTTACTAGCTACCTTAGTAATTGGATAAAGCCTAGTACCACTACCTCCTGCTAATAAAATACCTTTCATTATTTTAGCATCCCTAATCTTTCCTGCTTATACTTTAGTTTTTGTATTTTTCGCCACCAATCCTGATTTGTAAGAAACCATAAAATAGTTTTTTGAATACCAGTTTCAAAATTTTCTTTAGGTTTCCAACCTAATTCTTTTTCAATCTTTGTTGCATCAATTGCATATCGAAAATCATGCCCTGGCCGATCATCAACAAATACAATTTGCTCTTTATATAGTTTACCAGTCTCTAATGGAATTTCATTATCTAATATTTCACAAATAGTTTCTACAATTTGAATATTTGTAATTTCATTATTTCCCCCAATATTATAAGTTTCACCTAATCTACCTATTTCAATGATTGCTTGAATAGCCCTACAATGGTCATCAACATATAACCAATCTCGAACATTTAATCCCTTACCATAGACAGGAAGACTTTTACCTTCTAAAGCATTTATAATCATTAATGGAATCAACTTTTCAGGGAATTGATATGGTCCATAATTATTGGAACAATTGGTGATTAAAACAGGAAAATCATAAGTCCTATACCAAGATCGTGCTAAATGGTCAGAACTGGCTTTTGATGCAGAGTATGGTGAACTAGGATCATAATTGGTACTTTCTGAAAACTTACCTGTTTTGCCTAAGCTGCCGTATACCTCATCGGTCGAAATATGAATAAACTTAAAGCTTTCTTTTATTCCATTATTCATATTTTTTAACCATTGATTAGATTCGTGTAATAGATTAAAGGTTCCTACTACATTTGTTTGAATAAATTCAGCTGGCCTATCAATTGAACGATCGACATGGCTCTCCGCAGCAAAATTAACAATAACATCTGGTTTATATTTTTCTAATATACTACGTATAACTTGTTGGTTAGAAATATCTCCCTCAATAAAATGGTAATAATCATTACTATCAATTGCAGCTAGATTATCCTTGCTCCCTGCATAAGTCAATTTATCTAGATTCACAATTTGACCTACTAGTTTATTTTTGATTAAATAATGAATAAAATTTGAACCAATAAAACCACAACCTCCCGTTATAAAATATGTTTTCATATAAGATTAAACTTTATCTATAATTTAAAACTTCAATAATCCTATTTTGTTTCTCTTTTTCTAAATATGGATACATAGGTATAGAAAATATTTGTTTTGAAATTTTCTCAGATATTGGGAAATCACCTTTATGGTATCCTAATTTTTTTAAAACAGGTTGCAAATGAAGCGGGTGTTTGTAGTAAATCATACTTGGAATATTTGCATTAGAAAGAATCGACATCATTTCATTTCTCTCAGATTCTGATTTAGATAATAATGAATATTGTGCCCAAGAAGACAAATAATTTTTAGGAATAAAAGGCGTTTGAAAATTATGACAAATATTGCTTGAGTAATAATCCGCAATGATGTTACGCAATTTCAACTCTTCATCAAAAATAGATAATTTCTCTAACAAGATAGCAGCTTGAATAGTGTCAAGCCTTCCATTGATTCCTACTCTGATATTTTCGTATTTATCAGAGCCACTACCATGAATTCTAATTGATATCATTCTATTAGCTAATTCTTCATCGTTAGTAAATATTGCTCCTCCATCTCCATAACACCCTAGTGGCTTTGCAGGAAAAAAGCTAGTAGAAGCTACATCTCCAAAAGAACCAGCTTTCTCTCCTCTTATCTCTCCTCCAAATCCTTGTGCTGCATCTGCAATAATCATAAGATCATATTTTTTTGCAATTTCATTAATTAAACGGTATCTTGCTGGTAATCCAAATAAATCGACAGGTATTATAGCTTTTGCATTTAGCCCTTTGCTCTCTGCATATTGGATAGCATCTTCAATACCATCTGGATTCAAATTATAAGTGCTTTCATATACATCGATAAAAACAGGTTCCGCGCCTAGTAAAGATATAACCTCAGCAGTAGCAATGTATGTAAATGGAGTTGTAATTACGGCATCTCCAGGACCAATGCCATACGCCATTAGTGGAATTAATAAAGCATCTGTGCCAGAAGAACAAGATATACAATATTTCATATCTACATATTCACGAAGCTTTTCCTCAAGTTCATAGACTTCAGGTCCCATTATATATCTACCATGATCTAAAACAGATTTAATTCGTTTATCTATTTCCAACCTAATCTTAGATTGTTGTGCTTTTAAATCAATAAAGTCCATAATTCACAAAATAATTTAATTTAACATAAATCCCATATTAATTAGAGATTGATATATATAATCAACCAATTCTTCTGGTGATTTAGTACCATCTGAATTAACAACTATATCTGGAGATTTTGGTTCCTCGTATGGATCAGATATCCCCGTGAATCCTTTTATCTTTCCCTCTCTTGCTAACTTATAAAGGCCTTTTGAATCCCTTTCTTCACATTTTTCAAGTGATGTATTAACAAAGATTTCAATAAAACTTCCAACTTTAGATATCAATTCTCTATTGATTTTTCTATCATACTCGTAAGGTGCAATAGGCGCACAAATTGCAATACCACCATTTTTTGTTATCTCACTAGCAACAAAACCAATCCTCTGAACATTCAATGAGCGATGTTCCTTTGAAAAACCTAATTCACTTGATAAATGAGTTCTAACAATATCTCCATCAAGTAATGTAACTGGCCTACTACCTTCTTCAAGAAATTTTATCAGTAATCCATTTGCAATTGTAGATTTTCCAGAACCAGAAAGCCCTGTGAAAAATAAAGTGAAACCCCTTTCATTTAGCGGAGGTCTAGATTTTTTTAATTCCTCGGCAACCTCAGGGTATGAAAACCATTCAGGTATTTGATCGCCTTTATCTAAAATATTTCTTAATTCAGTTCCAGATATTGTATGATAATCCTCATTATCATCTAATGATTCTAAAGGTTTATAACAATTGTCACTTGGAGTATATACCATAAATTGGAAAGGCACGATTTCAATACCAATTTCTTCTTTAAATTCATTTAACAATTCTTGCGCATCATAAGGACCATAAAATGAATTGCCAATACTATCATTACCTGGCCCGGCATGGTCTCGCCCGACAATTATATGAGTGCATCCATAATTTTTTCTTATGATTGCATGCAATACAGTTTCTCTTGGCCCGCCCATTCTCATAGCTAGAGGCAATAAAGAAAGTATTGCAGAATCTTTAGGATACTTCTCGATGACATGCTGATAACATCTCACTCTAGTATAATGATCTACATCACCAGGTTTTGTCATACCCACAACTGGATGTAGAAAAAGCATAGCATCAAGTTCTTTCATAGATTTCAGTGTCATTTCAATATGAGCACGATGCAAAGGGTTTCTAGTCTGGAATGCAACAATCTTTTCCCAACCATTATCTTTGAATTTCATCTTTGCTTCATTTGGACGAAGCCTATATTGTCGATAATCGTAATGATTAGGCATAGCAATTTTTTCAATTTTTCCACCTATGTAAACTTCCTTACCAATATTGAACATATAATCTACCGCAGGATGAGACTGGTCTATGGTCCCATATGCAAGCTCTGCCTCTTTATCGAAATTTGGCTTCCATATACTTTCTATTGTCATAATCGCAATCTTAAACCCTTCTTTTTCACGAAGAATTATTTTTTCGCCAATACTAAGCTGATCTGAAAACTCCTTATCTACATCTAATGTGATGGGAATAGGAAATAGTTCACCACCAAAAAGTCTCATATCTTCCAATACAGAATAATAATCATTTTCATTCATAAATCGATCTAATGGATAAAAACTACTATCTAGAATCATTTCACAGTCGCAGAGTTGCCTATCAGTGAGAGTCCATGAATTTTGTTTCATTTTTAGTTTAACTGTTTCGTCTATTTTTTTGTATCTAAATGAAATATTTAATTAATATTTAATAATTCTTGTTTTGTTATAGCTGATGTACCAATATGACCCACTACAATTCCTGCTGCCTGATTTGAAAATTCTGCAGCTTGTTTATAAGTTAAACCTAGTACCAAACCTATGGCTATAGCTGAAATCACAGTATCTCCTGCACCGCTAACATCAAATATTTCCTTAGCATTAGATCTTAGATGAAAAATATTATTTTTACAAAAAAATGACATACCATCTCCACCTCTTGTTATAAGACAGGCTTCAATATTAAAAGTAGAGCAAATCTTTTCACTTGCTATCTCAAAATCACCATCGTTTTCTAGCTTTTGCCCCAAAATTTTTTCAGCTTCTTTGATATTTGGCGTAATCAAATTTGTATATTCGTACTTTCCCCAGTTAGGGCCTTTTGGATCAACAAATATTGGAGTATTATTATCATTAGAAATCTTAATAATCTTTTTCAATAACGCTTCAGAACAAACACCTTTTGCATAATCACTGATAATAATACCATCAATATTTTGAATTTGTTCATTAATATTTTTAATTAATTCTTCACTAAACTGAACATTTAAATCATTCATATCCCAATCTACCCTTGCAACTTGCTGCCTATCCGCAACAATACGCATTTTTTCTGTAGTCCTAATATTACTTAATCTCAAAATATTAGAAATTGGCACATCTTTTTCTATAAGTTGTTCAATCAATAAATCACCTGCTAAGTCTTGGCCAACCACACTATATAACGGTGTTTTAATTCCAAGATTATTAAGGTTTCTAATTACATTACCACAGCCGCCAAGCATTTGGTCTTCTTTTTTAAATTTCACTATAGGAACTGGAGCCTCAGGAGAAATACGGTCAACACTTCCAAAAATAAACCTATCTAGCATTAAATCTCCTATAACTAAAATAGTTGGAGATTTTTCGTCTATTTGATTAATTATATCTGCTAGCATAGTAATGTGCGCCAGAAGATTAATGAAATTCTAAATACCCAATGGCGTATTGTTATGATACACAATTTACTTAGTTTTAATTTAAGCTAATAGAGAGAAATCTGATATCCCTCATACCAGCTCTTAGGCATTCTATTTTTATAAATATTTTGATTAGAATTTACTATTGAATCTAAATCTGAATATCGAGCGCTACAATATTACAAAGCTTACAAAAATTAGATTATGACTGCTTTATTTGGTATTCAGATTTACCAAAAGCTAAAAGAGGGAAAAAAACTATGGGTAATAAAATTAACCCAATCGAAAAAATAAGATTTTTCCCAAATAATTTTGCAACCTGAAAAGATGATAAAACGTATCCAATTGGTAAAATGAGATAAATAACGATAAACCAAACTGGTTTTTGAGCAATTTTTGTAAAAACAAATAAATTTAGAAATGGCACTAAGGCCTTCCA
>MDSV01101863.1_pt1 | contig 44677 bp, 52 predicted proteins | sample 810851 | NCBI WGS metagenome assembly MDSV01 (sample SAMN05326640, study PRJNA326480) | marine metagenome | isolation source: seawater | place: Atlantic Ocean: North East | collected 2012
ATCTCTATCATAATAAACTCTCATATATTTACTCCTATAAAAATTTGAAAATTAAGACTTTATTTTTTTGAAATTATTTTTTTTAAAAATTCGGTTTCAGTTACATAGCCTCTACTCAAAGCTGAAATACCTGTTCTTGAAATTTCTGTATCCCCCAATGATTTCATCAAACTAACAAAAGCATCTATTTTATGAGGTTTACCAGTCAATTCAAAAATAAAGCTCTTCAAAGTTACATCTAATGTTTTTGCCCTAAAAGTATCTGCTATCCTAAGTGCCTCAACCCTATTTAACCCATTTGCTACGACTTTTATTAATGCTAGTTCACTTTCAATAAATGGACCTTCTAAAGTTAAATCTCTAACTAATCTAACTGGAATTAGTCTTGATAACTGAGACTTAATTTGTTCTATAGTTAGCGAAGTACCCTTTGTTACTATTGATATCCTTGATAAAAGTCTTTTTCTATCTATTTCAGTTACTGTTAAACTTTCTATATTGTAGCCTCTTCCTGAGAATAAACCTACAACTCTAGCAAGGGTTCCTGGTTGATTGTCAACAATAAGTGAGAGTGTTCTTAAACTCTCTTTTTCATTAATATTTGATTTTTCATAAATAGACATTATTTCATTATACTAAAGCTAAGCCCTCTTTAGATACCTTACTATTTTCTTCATCCTTACTCAAAATCATTTCATAATGAGCTGATCCAGATGGTATCATTGGGAAACAGTTTTCTTCTTTTTCTACACAAATATCAGCAATAACTGGGCCTTGAAAATTTAACATTTCATCAATTGCAGGATCCAAATCTTCAATTTTTTCTGCTCTAATCCCTTTAATACCAAAACTTTCTGCTAATTTAATAAAATCAGGTAAAGAATCTGTATAACTCTCACTGTAACGTGAACCATGGATCAACTCTTGCCATTGTCTAACCATACCCATCCATTGGTTATTTAAAATAAATACTTTTACTGGAAGCTTATACTGAACGATTGTTGAGAGCTCTTGCATATTCATTAAAAAAGAAGCTTCTCCAGAAATATCTAAAACTAATGATTTTGGATGTGCTATTTGCACTCCTATTGAAGATGGAAGACCATAACCCATAGTTCCTAAACCACCAGATGTCATCCAATGATTGGGTTTTGAAAAACCAAAATATTGAGCAGCCCACATTTGATGTTGACCTACCTCAGTTGTAACAAAAGCATTTAAGTTCTTTGTTTTTTCATATAGGCGTTTCACAGCATGTTGAGGTTTAATTATCTGACCAGATTGTTTGTAAGCTAGAGATTTTTTACTTCTCCACTCTCCAATATTTTTCCACCAATCTTTAATATTATTTTTATAATTTCTACTATTAAGTTCCTTTAAAAGTTGATTTAAAATTATTTTAACATCCCCTATCAAAGGAATGTCAATTTGTACAACTTTATTAATTGAAGAAGGGTCAATATCTAAATGAATTTTTTTTGAACTCGGTGAAAATGCATCTAATCTTCCTGTAACTCTATCATCAAACCTGGCGCCTACATTTAAAAGTACGTCACAATGATGCATGGCTAAATTTGCCTCATAAGTCCCATGCATACCAAGCATACCTAAAAAATTAGGATGTTCACTTGGGACACTTCCAAGTCCCATAAGCGTCAAAGTTACAGGTGAATTTAATTTCTCAACTAATTTAACTAATAATTTGCTTGCTTCAGGACCAGAATTAATTATTCCACCACCACCATAAATTACTGGTTTTTTTGCATTTATCAACAAATCTATTGTTTTTTTAATCAAGTTTTCATCAACAAAATTTAATTTCTGTTCAACATTATATTTTTTTATTCTATCTGTCTTTTTTTCATAAAAGACTTGAGAAAGTTGAATGTCTTTTGGAAAATCAATTAGAACTGGTCCTGGTCTACCTGAACCAGCAATATAGAATGCTTCATGGATAGTTTTACATAGACTATTGACGTCTTTAACTAAGTAATTATGCTTTGTAGCTGGTCTAGAAATACCTGTTGTATCAGCTTCTTGAAAAGCATCTGTACCTATTAGGTGCGTGGGTACTTGTCCAGAAATACAAACCAAAGGGATAGAGTCCATTAATGCGTCGGTAAGTCCAGTTATTGCATTGGTTGCACCAGGTCCAGAAGTCACTAAAACACATCCAATTTTTCCAGTTGACCTTGCATAACCTTCTGCAGCATGAACAGCTGCTTGTTCATGTCTTACCAGTATGTGTTTAATATTTTTATTTTTAAATAAAGCATCATAGATTGGCAGGACTGCGCCTCCAGGATATCCAAAAATTATCTCAACACCATTTTCTTCAAGGGCTCTTACAAGAGCTTCTGCGCCATTCATAATTTTTCTTGACATTTGTTTACTTTCTTCAAATATATATCTATACCAATTAACTTTGTTTGACAATTTGGTCAAACAAAATTTACCAAAAAAACGAAATTAACTAATAATATCATAAATTTATAGTAATGTTTGGAATAAAATTATGCTTGAACCATGTAATTTGTCTTTTTACATAATGTCTGGTATCTCTCTTACTTATTCTTGTTGCTTCTTTTAAACTCAAATCTCCATCAAAATATTCAAGAAGTCTTCGTAAACCAAGAGATTTAAGAGGTGATAAAGAGCGATCTAAATTTAATTTCCAGATTTCTTTCGATTCCTCTAAAGCACCTTTCTTAAGCATTAAATCAAATCTTTCTTCACACTTTTTATAAATACTACTTCTATCTGCAGTTAAAAAAATAGAAAAAATTTTTCTATTTACTGCCCCTTCATTTGGCATTTTATGCCATTGACTTAATATTTTGCCTGTAGAAAAAAAAACATTATATGATCTTAATAATCTTTGTGTATCGTAATTTTTATTAATATAATTAGGATCAATTCTTTCTACTAATCTTTTAAAGTTATTAAAACCTAATTTTTGTAATAATTCTTTTCCTTCTTTTTTAACTTTTTCTTCTATATCAGGAATAGGAGAAATACCATTTGTTGCAGCTTGAATATATAAACCTGTTCCACCTACAAGAATACCTATTTTATTTTTGTTTTTTATTTCATCTAAGGTTTTATGAAGAAGTTCCAGCCATTTTCCAACTGAAAAGCTTTCGTTAATTTTTTGAAAACCATAAAGGTAATGATCTATATTTTTTTGATCTTCAAAACTAGGCATGGCTGACAAAATATTTAAATTTTTATAAACTTGAATTGAGTCAGAATTAATTATTGCACCATTTAATAAACCAGCCAACTCAATTGCAAATTTTGATTTGCCAATGCCCGTAGGTCCTGCAACTATTATTAGAACTTCATGATTAAGATGATTATCAAAGTGAAATTGAATTTTTTTTTTAATTCTATAATAGACATATTACATAGTATAAATTAAATAAGAATATGGCAAACTACTTATTTATAACTAATAGTTCAAATTTTTGTATAGATTTCAAAATAATTGATAAAATCAATGAATTTATAAAAATAAATCTGAATTCTAATTATACATTTTCAGAACTATCTCCAAGAAAAGCTTATGAGTGGAAAATTGATAAGCAAATAATAAATAAAGTTAAAATTAAAAATTTAAAAAGTCAGTTTAGTTCTCTCCCTATTGACTTAAATTTTTTAAAAATAAAAGAGCCAAGAAAGAAAAAATTATTAATCGCAGATATGGACGGTACGATAATCAAGGAAGAAAGCCTTGATGAAATTGCAAAACTAGCAGGATTAGAAGAAAAAGTAGAGAAAATTACAACAAAAGCTATGAATGGCAATATAGATTTTAATAAAGCTCTAATTCAGAGAGTTGAATTGTTAAAATATGTACCTTTTGAGTTAATCATAAAATTTAAACAAAACTTAAATTTTTCAAAAGGTAGTAAAGAACTTATTTTAAATATGAAAAAAAATAAAGCCAAAACCGTTTTAGTTTCTGGTGGTTTTCTTCCTATAGTAAATCACGTAGCTAAATATCTAAAGTTTGACTTTTGTCATGGAAATGAATTTATTTATAAAAAAATCAAAAATGGTCAGAAAATTCTTAGTGGCAAAATACAACTACCTATTCTTAATTCAAATACTAAACTTAAATTATTAAAAGTTTACCAAAAGAATTTTAAACTTTCTACTGAAGACATAATAGCTATAGGTGATGGAGCAAATGATATTGAAATGCTAAAATATGCAGGGATAGGCGTCTCTTATAAAGGAAAAGATATTCTTCAAAAGAATGCTGATATAATATTTAATCATACCGATCTTAGAGGAATATTATATATTCAAGGAATAAGAGATAGCGAGATAAAATCTATTTAATTTCAACAGCGACAAATCTATTACCTTGATCTGTTCTTACTAACATTAACAATGCTTTTCTTTTTTGTTTTTTAGCGCTCTTTATAGCCTCACTAATCACAGAAACATCCTTTACATCAACTTGACCTACTCTTAAAATTACCATCCCTTCTCTTAAGCCAGCGTTAAAAGCATTACTATTTTCTTTTACAGACGTAATTACAGCACCATAAGAAATACCTTTAAATTTATATTTCTTTGCAATATTTTCATTTAATTTTTGAACAGCAAAGCCAATTTTAGGAAATTCTTTTGATTTTTTGTCTGAGTCAGAATTAGAAGACAGTAAATTAGATTTTTCCGCTAATTCTAACTCTCCAAGTTTAACAATTAACTTTATAATCTTTCCATTTCTCCAAATTTCTACTGGAACTGATTTACCTACAGGAGTTCCAGCAACTACTTTTGGTAATTCTTTCATATTTTTAATATTTACATCATTAAATTTTATTATTACATCTCCTGATTTAATTCCTGCCTCAAAAGCAGGTCCATTTTCAGTTGCAGAAGACACTAAAGCGCCTTTAACTTCTTTTAAACCCAGAGATTCCGCAATATCTTTTGTTATTTCTTGAATAAGGACTCCAAGCCATCCTCTTTTTGTTCTTCCATATTTTCTGAGTTGATCTGTCACTTGTTTTGCTAAGTTAGATGAAATAGCAAAACCAATTCCTACAGAACCTCCAGATTGAGAAAAAATGGCAGTATTAATACCGACAACATTTCCATCCATATCAAATAATGGCCCACCTGAATTGCCTCTATTTATTGAGGCATCAGTTTGGATGTAATCATCGTAAGAACCTCCAATATTTCTTCCTCTAGCTGAAACTATACCTGTAGTTACTGTACCTCCAAAGCCAAAAGGGTTTCCTATAGCCATTACCCAATCTCCTACTCTCAGGTTGTCTGAATTACCAAGCTTAACTGCTTTTAATTTTTTTTTCTTTGGACTAATTTTAAGTAAAGCTAAGTCAGTTTTTGGATCTCTTCCAATGACTTTAGCTTCAAATGAAGTGTCATCAAACAAAATAACCATAATTTTTTCTGCATTTTCAATAACATGATTGTTAGTAATGATATAGCCTTTTGTATCAATAATAAAACCAGACCCTAATGATTGTGCCTTTCTTTTTCCTTGGTTAGGATTTTCAAATTGTTTAAAAAATTCTTCGAATGGGGATCCAGGTGGAAAACTTGGATAATTATTCTTTCTATTCTCAATAATAGTTGTTGTTGATATATTAACAACTGAAGGACTTAATTTTGTCGCTAAATTGGCAAAGCTATCTGGTGCTTGTTTACCATGAGTAACAATTGGGAAAAAAAAGAAAATTATAATTAATAATCTGTATAAACAAAAAGTATTTTTCATTTCATCACCTTTAAATCTTATGTAATTTTATGTATTAGAAAATGTCAAAAGTTTGTTATTTTTTTGAATAATTAAGGTTACTTACCTTTTTTATCCCCAAAAAAACTAAAAAATTCACTTTCAGGACTTAATATCATAGTGGTGTCTTTATCTACAAAGGTTTTCTCATATGCTTGCATCGATCTATAAAACTTGTAAAACTTTGCATCTCTTCCAAACGCATCAGCATAAATTTTAATTGCCAATCCATCTCCATCACCCCTGATAGCTTCAGCTTTTCTTTGAGCTTCAGCTAGTAGAACTGTTTTTTGTTTTTCGGCATTTGCTCTAATTTTTTGAGCTTCCTCTGCTCCTTGAGCTCTAAACTCTTTTGCCTCTTGTTCTCTTTCTGAACGCATTCTATTAAAGATATTTTGACTTGTTGCTTCTGGATAATCAGCTCTTCTAATTCTAACATCAATAATCTTCATTCCGAGTCTCTTAACAGTTTGATTTACCTCCGTACTTATATCTTCAACAATTTTTTTTCTTGCGTCAGATAATATAGAAATAAGCTTTAACTTACCGAGTACTCTTCTTACAGATGAGTCAATAATTGATTCAAGCCTTTGTCTTGCACCTAACTCATTTCTGACAGTTTGATAAAATAGAAGAGGATCAATTATTTGAAATCTAGAATATGTATCGACCTCTAATCTTTTTTGGTCAGATAAAATCACTTCTTCAGAATCTCTTGACACTAGAGATAAAACCCTCTTTTCAAAGTAAGCTACTTCTTGAACAAAAGGAATTTTAAAGTTTAATCCTGCTTTTGTAATCACTCTTTTAGGCTCACCAAATTGTAATACTATTGCCTGTTTTGTTTGATCTACTGTAAAAAAAGAAGAATACAAACTAAATCCCATAAGAATTAATATTATATATGAAAATAATCTTATCGATGACATCATTTTGATCCTTTATTTTGTAGTTTATCTAATGGCAAATAGGGGACTATACCTGAACTACTAGATGATTTATCCATTATAACCTTATTAACATTTGAAAGAACTTTTTCCATAGTTTCTAAATATATTCTTGATGAAGTTACATCTGGATCATTTTTGTAGCTATTATAAACTGAAACAAACCTATCTGCGTCACCTTTTGCCCTATTTACTATTTGACTTTCATAAGCTTCGGCTTGGGCTATCATCTCAGCCGCTTCACCTCTTGCACGTGGAACAATATCATTTCTAAAAGCTTCAGCCTCATTAATTAATGTATCCCTATCTTGTCTAGCTCTTTGAACATCGTTAAAGGCATCAATTACTTCTTTTGGAGGATCAACTGATAAAAGTTGAACATCTCTTACTTCAACACCAACTTCATACTCGTCTAATAAAGCTTGAAGTGTAGTTTTTGCTTTAAATTGAATATCTTGTCTACCTTCAGTTAATGCAGTTTGTATTTTAGTTTGACCAATTATATCTCTCATTATTGATTGAGCTGCAACTTTTACTGTTTCAGGAGGATCTTGAAGATTAAATAAGTATTTTCCTGCATCAGCTATCTTCCAAAAAACAACAAAATCAATATCAATATTATTTTCATCACCAGTGATCATTTTCGATTCATCAGCAACATCTCTACGATTAGATGCTCCTCCTCCTATAGCCCTGTATCCAATTTCAATTTTATTTTCACGTGTTACATCTGGAGTAATTACTTTTTCTATAGGGGTGGGTAAATGGTAATGTAATCCGGGAGAGGTGGTTCTTACCCATTCACCAAACCTTAAAACAACACCCTGCTCTTGAGGGTTAACTCTGTAGACACCAGTTAATAGCCATAGAATTAATAGAACAAACAACAATAATGAAAAACCTTTTCCTCCACCAAATTTTGTAGGTAAAACTTTTTTAAACTTGTCTTTGCTTTTTCTTATAATTTCATCAACATCAGGAGGGTTTGAATTATTTTGGGGTCTTTTACCCCAAGGATTTTGGTTATTACCTCCTCCATTGTTACCCCAAGGGCCTGAATCATTATCGTTTTTATTTATAGTCATTTAACACCTAGGTTTTAATCTTAAACAAATTCTATTATTATTTAAATATATTTGTTTATAATATTGATTTTCAACCGTATAATAAAAATAAATTAAATCTATGAAATTTTATGGAAGATAAAAAAAAACAAAAAGTAATTACAATTTTAGAACAAGAGCTTGTTAAAGACCTTAAAAAATTTTTTTTGATTTACTCAGAAAGCTTCATTATAAAAAATAATAGTATTTCTTTTACATTGACAATTAATAAACATGAAGCTTCTTTTTTTAATAAAATGAATGTTGGTTTAAGAACAAAGTTAGAAAAAATAGATTGGGTAAAAAAAGTAGACTTTATAACGACTTCTCATAACAAAATAGATCATTCAAACAAAAATTCAAAAGAACAATCCACAAACTCGATAGCAAAATATATTATTCCTGTTTCAAGTGGAAAAGGTGGAGTTGGTAAATCTACAACAGCTTTAAATTTAGCTTTAGCATTAAAATCATTTAATAAAAAGGTTGGTATATTGGATGCAGACATTTATGGCCCTAGTCTTCCCAAACTAACGGGGATTAATACTAAACCAAAAATGCATAATAAAAAAATATTACCTCAAAATGCCTTTGGTCTTCAATCAATGTCAATTGGCTATCTTATACCAGAAGATTCTGCAACTATTTGGCGTGGTCCAATGGTTATGACAGCTATCAACCAACTTCTAAATGATGTTTATTGGCAAGATTTAGATTTTCTTATAATTGATATGCCTCCAGGAACAGGAGATGCTCAACTTACTTTATCACAAAAGGTACAATTAGCTGGAGCCATAATTATATCAACCCCTCAAGATTTATCCCTAATTGATGCAAGAAAAGGCATTAATATGTTTAAAAAAGTAAATGTACCAATTTTAGGCATTATTGAAAATATGAGTTATTTTTTGTGTACAAAATGCAATGAAAAACATGATATCTTTGGAAATGGAGGTGCCAAAAAAGAGGCTGAAAAACTTGGTTTGCCATTCTTAGGAGAAATCCCAATTGATATTGAGTTACGTGTTAATTCAGACGAAGGAACTCCATTGTTTATTAAAAATCCTAAAAGTAGAATATCAAAAATCTATTCTGAGATTTCAAAAAAACTAATAAAAATTGTTGAAGAAAGTCAAATCAAATCTCCTGAGATTTTCTTAAATTAATCTTTTATATGTCCAATAACTATAATGTAAAGATGAATTTTTAGACTCTTTTCTTTCTAAAAAAATTTTCTTCCACTCAGAATCCTTAATATTTGGAAATTTCACTCCATCATTTATATAAGTTTCTACCAAAGTCAATTCTATTCTACTACAATATTCAAGAGCATGATTGTAAATTTCACCACCTCCAAAAATAAAAATATTTTTTGTCTTTTTTTCTGTTTTATTAAAATTTTTATTAATCCATAGATTCGCCTGTTGAATGGATTCCATAAAATTATTCGCAATTATTATTCCTTCTCTTACCCAATTAGTTTTATGAGTCAAAACTATGTTGGCTCTTCCAGGAAGAGGTTTCCCAATGCCATTAAAAGTTTTTCTTCCCATAATTAATGGGTTTCCCATTGTAATTATTTTTAATCTTTTTAAGTCTTCTGGCAAATACCATGGTAATTGTTTTCCATCTCCAATTACCTTATTTTTTGACATAGCTACTACACAAACTAATGGAAATTCATTGTTTAAAAAATTATCCATTCAAACGGCTATTGGAGCGGTTATGTGAGGATGATATTCATAATTTAAAAGTTCTATATCTTCAAACTTATAATCCTGTATTTTTTTACGCCATTTATTAATTGAAATTTGTGGTAAGCCTTTTATTTCTCTTTTGATTTGAACTTTGGCTTGATCTAAATGGTTTAAATATAGGTGAGCATCACCAATTGTATGTATAAAATCTCCTACTTCTAAATTAGTAATTTTTGCAACCAAATGAGTTAAAAGTGAGTATGAGGCAATATTAAAAGGAACACCGAGGAAAACATCAGCACTTCTTTGGTATAATTGACAAGACAACTTTCCATTAGAAACATTAAATTGAAAAATACAATGACATGGAGGTAAGGCCATAAGATTAATTTCGTCTGGATTCCAAGAGTTTACTATTATTCTTCTTGAAGAGGGGTTATTAATAATTAGTTTAATAGCTTCTTCTAACTGATCAATTTTTTTACCCGTTTTACCTTCCCATGATCTCCATTGCTTCCCATATACAGGGCCCAAATCTCCATTCTTGTCTGCCCAAGAATCCCAAATGCTAACTTTATTATCTCTCAAGTACTTAATATTTGTATCCCCACTTATAAACCAAAGCAGTTCATGAACAATAGATTTCCAATGCAATTTTTTTGTTGTCAACAAGGGAAAGCCTTCTTGCAAATCAAACCTCATCTGCCAGCCAAAAATTGACTTTGTTCCGACGCCTGTTCTATCGCCTTTTTCTTCACCTTTATCTAGCACACACTTCAATAGATCTAAGTAATTTTTCATATAAAACCTCAATACTTCAATACCAAAAAGATTTTTAATTGTCATCTGCTCTTTAAAAAAAAGTATTATTATTATATAATGATTTGTCTTTTGACTATAGTGATAAACGTTTTATAAAATAAGCTTATCGGACCCGGGGGCGGTACCCGGCACCTCCACCAAAAAATTTGGGGGTGAAATAGGATCGACGTGTGTAATAAAAATAAAATTTTCACTCGGCATTGTACCACCGTTATCGGGCAATTTAATAGTTGCAAATGACAACTACGCTCCGGTGGCCGCAGCTGCTTAAGTAGCTAAGGCAACCGAAACCTAAGTCCAATTCACTAGCATGAATTGGCGGGGTATAAGCTACCTGGCAACAGAAAGTGAAGGGCAAGACATTTAACTATGTCTTGCCTTTTTCATATATAGTTTAAATAAAATAAAATTAATTAAATAATTTAAATTATTGTTAGTTAGTACTTGATTAAAACTTTCGAATTGAGATACATTAGTATAAAAAAGGCAATCATTTTGGACAAAAAAAAAGACAATATAGACTATGATAACATAGTAGAGAATGCTCTAAGAAGTGTTGTTAAAGAATCGTTAAAAATAGCATCCAAAAATGGTTTAAACAATGAACATCATTTTTATATTTCCTTTAACTCAAATTATCCTGGAGTTGTAATCCCCTCCGAGCTCGTTAATACAAATGATGATGAAATCAAGATAATTCTTCAACATCAATTTTGGGAACTTTTTCCAGATAAAGACAAATTTTCTGTAACTTTATCTTTTGATAAGAAGAAGAAAAAAATTATAGTTCCATACAATGCTGTTACATCGTTTTCTGATCCTTCTGTGGGTTTTGGGTTACAATTTAAAAACAATTTAAAAGAAGAAAATCTTGAAAAAGAATTAATTAATAAATCAGAGACTCCTGAAGATAAAATAAAAGAAATTAAAACTTTTGATAAAAAAGAAGCTGAAATAGTATCTTTAGATGCCTTTAGGCCTAAACAAGCAGATTGATTTTCAAAGGAATTTGTTATGGAATTTAATTACTCAACAATGTTTCCTCTTAAACAAGAACAAACAACCTATAAAAAATTATCTGGTTCATTTGTAAGTGAAGAAAAATTTAAAAATCAAAAAATCTTAATGATTGAAAACGAGGCCTTAAAACTAATATCTGAAAAAGCATTTTTTGATGTTTCTCATCTTTATCGAACCTCTCATCTAAAACAATTACAGTTAATTATAAATGATCCTGAAGCTTCTCAAAATGATCGTTTTGTAGCTCTGACAATGCTAAAGAACGCAAATATATCATCTGCTGGAATATTACCTATGTGTCAAGATACTGGAACTGCCATTGTAAATGGGTATAAAGGTCAAAATGTCTTTACTGGATATGATGATGGAAAATATATCTCTGAAGGAATATTTGAAAGCTATAAAAATAATAATTTACGTTTTTCTCAACTAGCTCCTATCTCAATGTTTGAAGAAAAAAATACTGGTAACAATTTACCTGCAGAAATAAACCTTTACTCATCCCAAGGCAACGAGTATAAATTCGCGTTTGTTCAGAAAGGAGGTGGGTCAGCTAATAAGAGTTTTTTATATCAAAAAACTAAAGCCTTACTCAATCCTAATGATTTAAAAAAATTTTTGTATGAAATAATTATTTCTTTAGGCACAGCTGCCTGCCCACCATACCACCTAGCAATTGTCATAGGAGGTACTTCAGCTGAACTAAATTTAAAAACAGTTAAATTAGCATCGATAAAGTATCTTGACGAGCTGCCTAAAATTGGAAATGAAAAAACAGGACATGCTTTTAGAGATATAGAATGGGAAGAGATTATATTACAGATGACTAGAGAAATGGGAATTGGAGCGCAATTTGGAGGAAAGTATTATTGTCATGACGTCAGAGTGATAAGACTTCCAAGACATGGAGCCTCAATGCCATTAGGAATTGGTGTATCATGTTCAGCTGATAGGCAAGTTTTTGGTAAAATTAATAGTAAAGGAATTTTTTTGGAAAAACTAGATACTAATCCTGCAAGATTTTTACCAGATATAAAGAATAATGAACTAAATGATGAAATAATTGAGATAGATTTAAATAGAAATATGGATGAAATTTTAAATCAATTAAATAATTGCAATATAAAAACTAGAGTAAATCTTTCTGGTCCCCTCATAGTTGCAAGAGATATTGCTCACGCTAAAATTCTTGAACAATTAGATTCAAAAGGTAAATTGCCTGATTATTTTAAAAAATATCCTATTTATTATGCTGGACCTGCTAAAACTCCGAAAGGTATGGCATCAGGTTCTTTTGGGCCCACTACAGCAGGAAGAATGGATAGTTATGTACCAAAATTTCAGAAACATGGTGGATCAATGATTATGCTTGCAAAAGGAAATAGATCAAAAGTGGTAGTTGATTCTTGTCAAAAATATGGAGGTTTTTATTTAGGATCAATTGGAGGTGTGGCTGCAAAAGTGGCCTTAGATTCTATAAAAAAAGTTGAATTAATTGAATTTCCTGAGTTAGGAATGGAAGCAATTTGGAAAATAGAAGTAGAGAAATTTCCAGCGTTTGTAGTCATCGACAACAAAGGAAATGATTTTTTTTCAAAATAATAAATATAGTTTTTAACATTTTAAAGAAAAAAAATGTTATTTATTTTCTTGTTTTTCAATCATTTGTGTGAATGAATAAAGTTCTTTTTCTAAAGTTGTTATTGTAGATCTTTTTAAGAAATTACATATCTGATTATAATTACCATTTTTGTAAAATAATTTCTCATAATTTTGATTTTTTTTATAATTCATATTTTCTAGATTAATAGTTATGTAAGGTGGCTTGGCGGCAGAACGATTTCTATTATAAAGAAACATTTTAGTCTTAGACTTTCTATATTGTTTTTCTAAAGCATTAACTGCATCAATTAACCAAACTTTATGACTATTAATATTAGGAGAAATATCATAATTTTTTGCTAATTCCATAGTTTGTTTGGAAATAGGTTCATCATATTTAATTTCTTGATATTTTTTAATTGCTTTAATTTTATTAATATTCTTAACATAATTTCTTTGCTGATTTATTAATAAAATTAATATTCCTAGAATTAATAAAAGGACTGCAACATGATAAGAAAGAAAATATAAAGGCAAACTGAAAATAATTAAAACAATTCCCAAAAACATTATACTATCCTAGAATTATATTTGATTATCTGTTTTTTAAAAAATAAAACAACAAAAAAATTAGTTTGTTTTTCTAAAATTTAAATTTGACCTTTTAAGCTGGCTTATAGAAGTACAACCCATTAATTTCATATCTCGTTCTATTTCACTTCTTAAAAGATCAAGTGCCCTTTCAACTCCTTTTTGGCCTGCTGCTGCTAAGGCGTAAATATATAGTCTTCCACCTGCACAAGCTTTTGCTCCTGAGGATAAAGCTTTTAAAACGTGAGTTCCTCTTTGAATTCCACCTTCACAAATGACATCTATTTTATCACCTACAGCATCAACAATTTTAGATAATTGATCAAAAGCAGAGCATGAACCATCAAGCTGTCGTCCACCATGATTTGAAACTATAACTCCTGTACAACCTATATCAACAGCTCTTTTTGCATCTTCTACACTTACAACTCCTTTAAGAGCAAAATGGCCACCCCAATTTTTTCCAAGATCTTCTGCGTCCTTCCAATTCATAGATTGATCAAGCATATTACTAAAATAATCACCTATAGAAGTCATTGCAGATGTACCTGCTTCAATATATTCTTTAAGGTGCGGTAGTTCGAATTTTGGTTTAGTGATATAATTAATACCCCATGTAGGTTTTAAAATAAACTCTAACATACTATTTATTGTTAATTTTGGAGGAATAACAAAACCTGTTCTTAAATCTCGCTCTCGATTACCGCCTGTTATGGTATCTACGGTTAGAGCAAGTACATCAAATTTAGCATCTTTAGCTCTTTGCAACATATTTTTGTTTAAACCCCTATCCTTATGGAAATAGAATTGAAACATTTTAGGACAAGTTGATATTTTACTAATTTCTTCAACACTTACGGTGCCTAAAGTAGAAACACCAAACATTGTTCCAAATTTTTCTGCAGCTTTTGCAACAGCTCTTTCGCCGTCAAAATGGAAAAGTCTTTGAACCGCTGTTGGAGAACAATAAAGTGGCATATTTATTTTTTTTCCAAAAATAGTTGTGGATAGATCTACATCTTTAACTCCTCTTAAAACATTAGGAATCAGGTCCACATCTTCATATGCTTTTGTATTTCTTAAATAGGTAGTTTCATCATCAGCAGCACCATCTATATAATTAAATATTGGAGATGGTAACTTTTTTTTTGCCAAGTTTCTAAAGTCGTGAAAATTATAGCAATCCTTATAGCTCATTAAAACTTATTTATCCCTGCCTAGCTTTAAATCTTGGATTTCTTTTATTGATAACATAGAGACGCCCTCTTCTTCTAACAACTTGACAGTTTCTGTCTCTTATTTTTAATGTTTTTAAAGAACTAACAACTTTCATACAAACCTCTGAAAAATAAGTATATTATAATGAACTGAAGGTCAAGTTTAAGTTTAAATAAGAAGTTCAAACTTTATGTTAGTTCCTCCTAATCCACAATAACCTCTTGGGTTTTTATGTAAATATTTTTGATGGTATTCTTCTGCACAAAAAAACTTATCAAATCTAATAATTTCAGTAGTTATTTTATTAAATCCATTTTTTAAAAGTGTTAATTCGTATTCTTTCTTTGTTCTTAAAGCCTCCTGGGTCTGTTTATCGTCAGTAGTCATTATTAATGACCTGTATTGTGAACCAAAATCATTACCTTGTCTCATGCCCTGAGTTGGATCATGATTTTCCCAGAAGTATATCAATATTTTATTTAATTCAATAATCTTTGGATTATAAACAATTTTTACGACTTCAGCATGATTAGTGTTTCCTGAGCAAACTTCTTCGTAATTTGGATTGTCTGTATGACCCCCAGCATAACCAACTGAAGTGAGATAAATACCAGGAATAGACCAAAAAACTTTTTCAGCACCCCAAAAGCAACCCATTCCAAAAAATATCTTTTCTAGACCAGCTGGTATTTTTTCTTTATCAGATTTATCAATATTATTCAGCAATTTAAATTCACCAACTTATATTTCATTTATATTTATTAATTTTTTAATAATTTTTCAAACTAATAATTTATATTTTGAATTTATACTTGAAAAAAAATAATTTTTCTCTAAAAAATTTTTATGTCAGATAAAGATATATATGGAATCAAAAAATGGGGAAAAGAATTTTTTGAAATTTCAAAGAAAGGAAATTTAGCAATAAAAAATCCTTTTCAACGAAATAATGTCTCGATTGAACTAATATCAATTATTCATAAATTAAATAAAAAATTCTCTCCGCCTTATATCATAAGGATAATTGATTACCTGGAATATATGATACACCAAATTCACGAAAAATTTAATAAATCCATAGATGAAATTGGTTACAAAAATAAGTATAGAGGGGTATTCCCTGTAAAAGTTAATCAACAAGCTCAAGTGGTTGAGCAAATAACTAAGTATGGGAAAAAATTAGATTTTGGTCTTGAAGTGGGTTCAAAACCAGAATTACTTATAGCATTAACCCAAAAACTTTCAAAAAATTCTCTAGTTATTTGTAATGGTGTAAAAGATGAAGAATTTATTAAATTATGTTTATTATCAAGTAAATTAAGTTTTAAAACTATAATAATATTAGAGAGCATTAAAGAACTAAATTTGGTTATAAAAATTTCAAAAGTAGTTAATATCCTGCCTTTACTCGGTATCAGAATCAAACTTACAAATACAATTAGTGGGAAATGGTCTCAGTCAAGTGGAGATAGAAGCGCATTTGGGTTACCTGTTGAAAAAATTACAGAGGTAATTAAAATTTTAAAGGAAAATAACATGCTAAAATGTTTAATCCTTCAGCATTCACATCTTGGAAGTCAAGTCCCTGATATAATAGAAATTAGAAAATATACTCAAGAAGCTTGTAGATTTTTCTCAGAGATTTCAAAAGAAGGTGCTCCACTAAAATATATAGATTTAGGTGGTGGTTTAGGTATTGATTATACTGGACAAAACAAATCTATGGCACATTCAATTAATTACTCCTTAGAAGAATATTGTTTTAATATTATTGAGACCGTTAAGTTAGAATTAGATAAAGAAAATGTAAAACATCCTATAATAATCACAGAGTCTGGACGAGCAAGTGTTGCTGCTAGCTCAATATTAGTTTTTAACATTTTAGATACAACTCTTTTTGATACAAAGACATGTCCCAAAATAAGTAAAACAGATCATATATATCTATCCTATATGAAACAAATACTTAATTACCTTGACAAAGAAAGGGTACAAGAATGTTTTAATGATTTAAATTATTATAGAGACGAACTAAGGATACTATTTAGAAATAATCAAATAAACTTAAAAGAAATGGCAAAAATTGAAAAAACTTATCTTTTTATTTTAAGTAAAATGAAAGCACTTCTTGAAAAAAAAAATAATGTTTCTGATGATGTTTTAAAAGCTATAAATGATTTAGCTGATATATATCATGGCAATTTTTCTCTCTTCCAAAGTTTACCTGATGTTTGGGCAATAGATCAATTACATCCTATAACTCCCATCCATAAATTGAATAAAAAACCTACTAGAAGAGCCGTTATAAATGATATAACGTGTGATAGTGATGGAATGATTTCTAAGTTTGTTTTAAATGATGGAATTTCAAATACTATACCATTACATGAAATTAAAAATAATGAAGATTATTACTTAGGAGTCTTTTTTGTTGGGGCTTATCAAGAAACTTTAGGAGATTTACATAATTTATTTGGCGATACAAACGTAGCATCAATAAGGTTATTAGAAAATTCAGAATTTAAAATTATTCATGAACAAATTGGTGATAAAGTTTCTGAGGTTTTATCTTATGCTGAATATTCACCAACTAAACTTCTTAAAAATTTTGCGGAAATTGCAGACGTTTCAGTTAAAAATAAGTCGTTAAAAGTTAATGAAAAAAATAAATTATTAAAAATTTTTAAAGATTCTATTCAAGGTTATACTTACTATGAAAATTAGATTGAAAAAAATATGAATACAGTATTTGTAATTGGTGCTGGAGGAGTTTCATCTGTGACAGTACAAAAAATGGCAATGTTAAAAAAGGATTTTAACAAAATAGTACTTGCGAGTAAGACTATTGAAAAATGCAAAAAAATTAAAAAGTTAATCAAGATTAATTACGATTTAGATATTTCTATTGAACAGCTAGATGCTGATAAGACAAAAGATATTATAAAATTGCTCAAAAAATATAAACCAGACATAGTTCTGAATCTTGCATTACCATATCAAGACCTTACAATAATGGAAGCCTGTCTTGATCAGGAAGTAAATTATATAGATACTGCAAATTATGAGCCTAAAAATTTAGCTAAGTTTGAATATAAATGGCAATGGGATTTGCATAAAAACTTTTGTAAAAAAGATATAATGGCATTATTAGGATGTGGATTTGATCCTGGAGTAACTAATATCTATACATCATATGCAAAAAAACATCTTTTAGATACTATTGAATACCTAGATATTTTAGATTGTAATGGGGGTGATCATGGACAACCTTTTGCAACAAATTTTAATCCTGAAATTAATATTCGAGAAATAACTGCTAAAAGCAAACATTTTGATAATGGTCATTGGAAATTGGGAGAGCCTTTAACCAAAAACCACACTTTTAATTTTCCTGAAATTGGTGCTAAAAAAATATATTTGATGTATCACGAAGAATTAGAAAGTTTAGTCAAAAATTTTCCTGAAATAAAAAGAGCGAGGTTTTGGATGACCTTTGGCGATGAATACTTAAATTATTTAAATGTTTTAAAAAATGTTGGTATGACTTCTATAAAACCAATTAAATATAAAGGCGTTGAAATAGTACCTTTAAAATTACTCAAGGAAATACTTCCAGATCCAGGAACTTTGGGCAAGTTTACAAAAGGAAAAACTTGTATTGGAAACATAATTACAGGAAAAAGAAAAAATAAGAATAAAACATTTTATATTTATAATATAACTGATCATATGAAATGCTATAAAGAGGTTAGTAGCCAAGCAATTTCATACACAACTGGTGTACCTGCTATGATAGGTTGTTTGTTAATGTTAAAAAAAATATGGTTTAGGAAAGGAGTTTGGAATCTTGAACAATTTGATCCAGATCCTTTTATGGAACAACTAAATATTCATGGATTACCTAGTAAAATTGTTGAACTTAAAAATAAAATTGAATTTTGAAGTGTCAAAAAATTTATGCTTCCTGAAATAAAAATTGATAAAAAAAACTTTCATAAGTTAGACTTATCAAGACTCCCAACTCCTTGTTATGTCATTGATTTAGAAGTTGTAAGACAAAATTTAATTTTGTTAAGGAAAATTAAAGAAGAAACTAATTCAAAAATTTTGTTAGCATTAAAAGCTTTTTCTTTAAAAAACTTTGGTTCATTAATTTCAAATTATTTAGATGGTACTTCAGCTTCAGGTTTAAATGAAGCTAAATTAGCTCATAAGTACTATCCTGGAATAGTAAGCACATATTCACCAGCATTCAAGGAAAAAGAAATCGATGAAATATTAAAATATTCAAATCATTTGATTTTCAATTCTGTAAATCAACTAAATAAATTTCTAGCTAAAGCTAATAAAAACAAAATTCAACTTGGGATAAGGATTAATCCAATTTACTCAGAAATTACAACTCAAAAATATAATCCCGCAGGCTATGAATCCAGACTTGGAATTCATTATAATAATTTAAAAAATATAAACTTTAATAATATAGATGGAATTCATTTTCATTCTTTATGTGAACAAAACTTTTCTACATTAGAAAGAACCTGGAATAAAATATACCCAGAAATTAAACATTATTTTAAATATTTAAAGTGGATAAACTTAGGTGGAGGTCATCATTTAACAAGGAATGACTATGATCTTTTTGAATTAATAAAATTTTTAAATGAAATCAAGTTAAAAACTCAATGTGACATTTTTCTTGAGCCTGGTGAGGCAGTATTTTTTCAGTCTGGTATTTTAGTAGGAGAAATTTTAGATGTAATAAAATCTAATAATATTAAAATACCAAATATAGCAATTACAGACATAAGCCCAACTTGTCATATGCCAGATGTTATAGAAGCGCCGTACAGACCTAAGCTCATGAATGAAACAAGCTATGGAGAAGAAGTTTTAATTGGAGGAACAAGTTGTTTAGCTGGTGACAACATAGGAAAATACAAGTTTAATTCATTACCAAATGTAGGTGATAGAATAGTTTTTTTAGATCAAGCGCATTATACTATAGTAAAAACAAATTTTTTTAATGGTATTGCTCATCCATCAATTATTCTTTGGGATAGCAAAACAAATGAATTAGATGTAATAAAAACATACTCTTTTGAAGATTATGAAATGAGACTATAAGTGTTTAAAATTAATAAAAACGCATTTTTAAAATCAGAGCTTACAAAAAAAGAAATAGATTCTAATTTTGCAAAGTTTCATATTATGCCTATCCCTTTAGAAAAGTCAGTAACATTTGGAAAAGGCACTAGTAAAGGGCCAAATGCTATTTTAAAAGCTAGTAATGAGTTAGAAAGAATTTATAAAAATTGTGAACCTTGTCTAAAAGGTATTTTTACTCATCCTATGGTCAATTGCAAAGAAAACATGACCAAAACAATTTTAAAAATACAAAAACTTTCAATGGAAATAAGTGAAATGAATAAAATACCTATTGGAATAGGTGGTGAACATACTTTGACATATGGCATGGTAAAAGGAATAAAAAGAGGCCTTGATATTAAAAACGAAAATATTGGAATTATTCAAATAGATGCACATGCTGATTTAAGAAAAAAATATAATAATAAAAAATTTTCACACGCAACTGTAATGTATTTGTTAGCAAAAGAAAATTTTCAAATTTTTCAAGTCGGTGTTAGAGCAATATCTAAAGAAGAAATTAAACTTAGAAAAAGTCTTGGAATTAAATTTTTTGAATATGACCCTAATAATTTTGAACAACGTTCTAAAAAATTATTGCTTCCGAAGAATTTTCCAAAAAAAGTTTATATAACCTTAGATGTCGATGCTCTTGACCCATCAATAATGCCTGCGACGGGAACTCCAGTTCCAAGGGGGTTAAGTTATGAAAATACCTTAAAAGCTCTTTCAATTTTAATTAGAAATAGAACAGTAATTGGGTTTGATTTTGTTGAACTTTCCCCTATAAAAAATATTCAAGCCTATGAATTTATTTCTGCAAGTCTAATTTATGAAATAATGGGATTGATAGAGCTACATAATTAATCAAAATTATTTTGCAACCATTTTTCTGCGTCTAGTGCAGCCATACAACCCATACCAGCAGCAGTAACAGCTTGTCTATAGACTTTATCGACACAATCACCTGCTACAAATACTCCATCAACATTTGTCCTTGTTGTTCCTTTTTCTTTTAAAACTATATACCCTTCATTATCTAATTGTATTGAATTTTTAAAACATTTAGTTGAGGGAACATGACCAATCGCAATAAATACTCCATCTAATGCTAATTCTTTGTAATCATTTGATTTTGTTGATAATAACCTTAATTGATTTACACCTTTTTCATCGCCTAAAATTTCGTCTACAATGTGATCCCAAATTATTTGAACATTATTTTTTTTAAATAATCTATCTTGTAATATTTTTTCAGCTCTGAGTTCATTTCTTCTATGTATTAAAATTACATTTGAACATAGATTTGATAAGTATAAGGCTTCTTCAACTGCTGTGTTTCCTCCTCCAATTACTGCAACACATTTATTTTTATAAAAAAATCCATCACATGTTGCGCATGCAGATAAACCCTTACCATTATATTTGGTTTCGCTATCGATACCTAGCCATCTTGCTTGAGCCCCAGTACAAATAATAACTGACTTAGCATTTATTGATAAATTACTATCACATATGATTTTTTTTATTTTCGATTTAAAATCTACATCAACAACTAAATCATTAATTATTTCGACGCCAACATTTTTAGCTTGCTCTTTCATTTGGTCCATTAACCAAGGACCTTGAACTACATCAGAAAATCCAGGATAGTTTTCAACATCAGTTGTTATGGTCAATTGACCACCAGGTTGTAATCCTTCTATGACAAGAGGATCTAAATTAGCACGAGCTGCATATATAGAGGCAGTCAAGCCAGCTGACCCAGAACCTATTATTACTAAATTTTTATCTACTTGTTTCATAACATATCCTTAAAATATAAAATAAATATAATAATTTTATATTCTAAAACTTATTAATTAGACATTAAATAATTTTTAATTTTTTCTACAAAGACTAGTGGATTTTCTGCGTGTAACCAATGCCCTGAATTTTTTAATTTTTCAAAATTTACATTTGGAAAAAAAGTTCGAAAAATTTTCTTATTTTCTTGATTAACATAATTACTATTTTCTCCAAAAACACACAAAACATCCTGTTCAAATTTATATAAATTATTGATTGGAAAGTCTCTAAGGTTATTCATTGACTTTTTTAATGTATTCAAGTTGATTGACCATCTATAAGAATTTTCTGAGAAAATTAAATTTTGTAAAAGAAAAAGTCTTAAACTTTTATCATTTAAATTTTCTTTAAGTATGTCATCTGCATCTTTTCTTGATTTTATTTTATTTAAGTCAATATCTAATAAGTAATCTACAATTTCAATTTCATTTGATAAGTATTTTACCGGTGCGATATCCACTATAATCAAATTTTCAACTAAATCATTGTGGAGAAGTGAAAAAATCATTGCCACCTTTCCACCCATTGAATGGCCAATAAACGAAATTTTTTTTAATTCTAATTTTTGTAAAAGTATAAATACATCTTTTACCATTAATGAATATGATAAATTATTAGAAGATTGATTCTCTCCATGATTTCTTAAATCAACTGTAATAAATACTGCTGAGATTTTTTCACTAAGACTTTTTACAATTTGAGTCCAGTTTTTTCCTCTTCCAAACAATCCATGTAAAACAAGAAAAACCTTTTTACTTTTAAGTTCATCCTTAGTTAAAAACAATTTATTCTCAATTATTGAACCTAGGTAAAAAACATTAAAATTTAAAATCATATTTATTTTTAATTAATTTAATTTTTATTATAATTGTCGTAGGTTATTATATAATTCTTTTTTTTAAAGGAAATTCAATGGGAAGTGTAATTAATTTAAAAAGTCATTTTAAAAAACCTAAAAATCCTGATTTAATTTATCAGTCAAAATTATGCAGAATAAGAGATACAATCGAAGATGATTTATATAAAAAATCTTTAAAAGAAGACGATCACTTGGCCGTTTCTTTATCTGCAGGAAGATATGCAGCTATGAAATTAACAGAACTATTAGGTAAGAAAGAAACCTTAATTTTTTTTAATGATTGTATAAATACAATTTCTAAAACAAAAAATTAAGAAATTCTGCTTATATTTCCTGCCACTTCTGCGCCAAGATCAATTGAAAGAGAATTTGTCTTTAAATTTCCTTCAACTCTTGCACTACTAGATACGTTAAGAGTATTAGCTGCAACTTCACCTTTAACTAAACCACCTAAAGTAACTTTATCTGCTACTAAATTTCCATCAAAAATGCTGTTAGCTTCTAGAAGTACATCTTTAGCTCTTAATTCACCTTTAAATCTGCCAGCTACTATCACAGATGAACCAGCCGAATCCAACGTGCCTTCCATGACTAATTCTTCAGATATATATGTTGTTTCACTCATGTTTTTACCTTTATATTATTTTTCTGTTTTTTCTAAATTTTCTTCGTTTTTGCTATTTTGTGTATTATTTTTAGCTTGTTCTTTTTTCTGGTCCCAGTTATGCACAACTCTGCAATTTAATGCCGCACCACGATCCATTTGAAGCGATTTATAATGTATTTCACCGCTTATACGTGAAGTTTCTGTTAACCATATGCTGTCAGCCTTCATCTTACCCTCATATTCGCCAGCAATCACAACCAAATCTGATTTAACAGCACCAGAAAATTTCCCTGTTGTACCTATAGTGACTTTTTCAGTAGCTAAATCTGCTTCTACAAAACCATTTATTTCTATTGATTTTGCATTTGTAATTTTTCCACTGAATTTTGCTCCTGACCCCAATACAGCCTGTCTATCAGCCATTTTTAAATCTCCTTTTTATAAATTTACTCTTTTGGCTTTCTTTTTCCAAGTTGTGCCTCAATTTTAGCCCCTTCTTCAATTGAGATATTATCGTATGCAACCTCACCGCTTACCTGACCGCTTGATTTTATGTTAACCACATCAGCTAAAACTTGACCATCACATTTTCCAGCTATAGAAACTGACTCTGCGTCTATATTCCCTTTCAAAACTCCAGATTCTTCTACCGATAAACTACTGCATTTAATATCACCTGTAACGGTTCCTAATAAAACCAGCCCTCCAGAGGCACTAATTTTACCTCTAATTTTCATATCAGAAGAAATTATTGAATTCTCTGAACCTGAATTATTACCTTTTCCCATCATATTTTATACCCTCTTCAAACTTTGAAACAATAATCTAAATTCATAAAATTACTATTTAAAACTTATAAAATTTACTAATATATATAACTTTACAAAAAAAAAAAAAAATTAGCTAACTGTTTTGGTATAAATGATGCAAATAACAAGCCAAAAATGAGAGTAACATTAGGATTTTTTAATGGCTGAGCAAATTATTGATATTCGAGAAAGAATTGAAAAAATGCGAATCAAATTTGACGTTGATCAAAATGAAAAACTGATTCTTGATGAAAAAATAGACAAAGATGAAAATAAAATAGAAAAAATAGAAAAAAATGATAATCAAGAAAGTATAAATTTGTTAAAGCATAAAAGTGTAGATGTTCATAGTTTTCAAGATAAAAAAGACACAGATAAACAATTTAAAAGTAAAGAAGAGAAAGAGAAATCATTTCCATCTGTAAGCCTATCTGTGAAAAACCCAATATCATCAAAAATTTTAGTTATTTTAATGATATTACAAATTTTTTCTAATGTTGGAATTTTATTTCTTTTATATAGCTTAATGGATTAAAAGGTGGATGAAACTTCTTTTTCAAAAATTAGTAAAAAATTACCACCTGTAAAAACAGGACAAAGATTTGGTGCTAAATTAGCTCAGACAAAAAAGGTAGGTCTTTTTTCAGAAAGAAGATTTTTGATTTTTACAAAAAAAGGCCCTATTGAGATCACCTTCAAACCAGCTCATTACTCTGCTGCTTTTTTAACACTAATTGTTGGATTTACTAGTATAATCTACTGGTCAGTAATTGGTCTGTCATCTGCCATAAACGTTGCACAAAAAGATCTTATTACTGAGGCATCAGCAAATCTTGTTGAGCAAGAAAATTTTGATAAACAAATTCCATTAAAGTCTGACTCAAGTTTAGCAGAAGTAATTGAAAGTTCAGATGTAATTGGTAATAATGATTTTGAAAGCAATATTTCTATACCTACTTTAAAAAAGTCTTTCTTAAAAAATAATTCTAGCTCAAACGATATTGATAAGGATTATGAAATAAGAAATAAATTTGAAGATTTGATTATAGAAGCTGAAATTCAAAAAGGGCAAGAAAATCTTACTTCGCCTTTAATGAAAAATAAAGTGGATAGCTCAATAAAAGAAAAATTAGCTTCCATAACTGAAGATAATTTCATCTCAAAAGAAAATAAATTAAATAAAAATGATAAAAAAATAATCGAACCTAAAGTTAACGAAGATAAAAGTTACTTAACTCCTCCAAAGTTAGATGATAGGGCAAAAAATTACAGATTTATTGCATCTTTAGATAATGAACTATCTTTAATGGAAGAAGTCTTTAAAAGATTAACAATTGAAATTATAGACCCAAAAGTTATTACTACCTCAAAACTAATAAAAGATTCATCTTACTTAAAACCTGAAAGTAAAGAGTTTTTATTCGCATTGAAACAAAGGCTTGAAATACTGTCTATTTATAAAGATGCTATTCAATATATCCCATTAAAACCTCCAATGGAACATTACTATGTATCAAGTAAATATGGTAAAAGGAAGCATCCTGTAACTAAAAAATGGAGATTTCATCATGGTATAGACCTTGCGGGAACTTGGCAGGAGAATATTTCAGTTTCTGCGGATGGATTAGTTGTTTTTGCTGGTTATCATGGTTCATTTGGTAAAGTTATCAGAATAAGACATAATTTTGGTATAATGACAACCTATGGACATTTAGCAAAGATTTTAGTTAAAAAAGGTCAAATAGTACCTGAAGGGCAGATAATTGGGAAAATGGGAAAAACTGGAAGAGTTAAAGGAGCACATTTACATTATGAAATTTCTGTAAATGGAAAATCTAAAAACCCAGCAAAATTTTTTAAAATAGGAAGAAACCTACTCAGCAGGAATAGTATTAAATCTTTTGTTGAATCAAAGTAATTTTTTTTATGGCATAACATGTGCATTTATTTTATCAAATATGGAGAGATTTATGCACGAAAATATCATTGTAAAGAAGAAAAAAAAATCTTATAGGTTTTCAAAGGCTAAAGTAGGTATAACTATTTTTAATAAAAACGGTAAAATTGAAAGTAATAAAATAATAAATCTATCATCATTTTTAAAAAAACAGCCCTTAACCCTTTAAAAGCAATTTATTAAAATTTGCATTTCTTCTTCTTTCTGCGCTTGAAGGTATATTTAACATATCCCTGTATTTAGCTACAGTTCTTCGTGCAACGTCCATACCGTCTCCACTTAGAACATCTGCAATTTTTTCATCACTTAGAGGCTTTCCAGATATTTCAGATGCAATTAATTTTTTCAGTGCTTCTCTAACAGCAGAAGCCGCGTGGTTATCACTTTCTTCTGTACTTGCAATTGAAGCTGAGAAAAATTCTTTCATGGACAGTAACCCCCACTCTGTCATTATAAGTTTACTGTTAGTCACTCTTGAAATTGTACTTTCATGCATACCAATTGCATCAGCAACATCTTTTAAAATCATTGGTTTCATATGACTAAAACCGTGTTTAAAAAATCCTGTTTGTTTTTTTAAAATTTCAGAAGTCACTCTTAAAATAGTTTTATTTCTTTGCTCTACAGCTTTTTTTAACCATTTAGCTTCGCCAATTTTCTCAGAAGAAAATTGATTTGATTTTTCATCCAAACAAAGATTATTAATTTCCTCTATATATTCTTCATCAATTTTTATAGTTGGAAGCGTAGATCTATTCAAGTCTATCTTCCAACCTTTTTCAGTTTTTGAAACAATTACATCTGGTTGAGAAATGTTTAATTCATTTTTTAAATAACTCTCACCTGGCTTAGGATTTAAAGTTTTAATTAAATTTACCATTTCAATAATTTGACTAGAATTTACATTACATATTTTTGATAATTGCTTAATTTTTCCTTTTGTTAATAAATCTAAGTTATTTAGCAATATATCAAAATTATTTGTGAAAACACCTTTATCAATTAATTGTATTTTCAAACATTCTGACAAGTTTCTTGCAAAAATACCTACTGGTTCAAGAGTTTGAAGTTTAGTAACAGCTTTTTCTATTAAACTAACTTCTATATTTAATTCAGATGAAATTTGATCTAATGGAACTAATAACCACCCACTTGGATGTAAATAATCAATAATATAAGTTGCAATAGACTTTAAATCTTTTTCTACTTCTAAGTTAATTTGGTTGATAAGGTGTTGTTGAAGTGAAATTTTATTTTCCGCTGTTTTTTCAATAATTTCTGATGTTGATGTTGTATTTTCAAATGTCTTATTTGAATTTTTATAAAACTTTTCTTTTGTTTCAAAACTGTTTGCTGAAATGTGTGTATCAAAAGTATTTTCAGTTTCAATAGAACTTTGCTTTTTAAATGGATCATTAGAATTTGAATCTAATTTAACCTCATTAGTTCTTTCATTCAATTTTGGTGCTCTCTTTTCAGCCAAATCATCTTTAATAAATGGATTTTCTACCTTCGCTTTATCTACAAATTCAATTAATTCTAAATTTGATAATTGTAATAGCTTTATTGCCTGTTGAAGCTGTGGAGTCATTATTAATGATTGATTTTGTTTTATTTTAAGTTGTTGGCTCATCTTCATATTTAAATCTCCTCAAAAATCACTCCTACATAAAAAAATATTTCACTTGATAAATCAAAATCTTAATTTGACACAAAAATGATGACGGTTAATTGACAAATATAAAAAGTTGAATGTCACAAGTGCTAAGACTCAAAATCTTAAAAATAAATTAATATATATTTTTAAATTATTTTACTTTACTCTAAATAATGTCGGATAATTGACAGTTTTTTATAAAAATAGTTTCATAAATGTTTAAAAATACTAACTGTAAAAATTGTAAAATAATTAGATTTTTTCTACTAGCAGTTTTTCTGATTGTTTTGTTAGCTTTGATTCAAAAAGATAAACTTCACTACTTAAGTTTTGTTACCCCTAAAAATGCAGCAATTGCTATATTAGTTGGTGGAACATTTATTTTTATAGTTAAAGTTTTAAAACTATTAGCTGATAAAAAGAAAAAAAATTAATTTCTATCCCTTACAAATCTTGCATAATTTGGTTTGTAGTCAGGAAACCTTCCAAATGTATTGCCATTAAAAAAATTAACTATCCAATTATATTTAGGTTGCCATGTGTTTTTTTCACCAGACCAAAATGGCTCTGCAGGTGTATTTGGAAATATTTCTGTATTTATTTTAACAATTAAACATTTTTGGCAAATCAAACTTTCTAGTTCTATTCTTGAAGGTAATCTCCACTTTCCACCAAGTTGTTTATTCGCTATAATAATAGCCTCTTGAATTTGACCTAATTTAAGCTTAACTGCTTTACCATTACATTTGTTTTCTTGCCATACCATGCCAACTGGACATTTTAACCATTCAATCTTATTTTTCAGATCAATTACGTAATAACCACGTGTAATAAAATCTGAGGATTGGGCATAAAATGGAAATAAAATTAATAGAAATGAGAGAAATTTAATTTTATTAAATTTACTACTTCTTGTTCTAATCATATAATAACCCTATATTTTTTTTAAACCAATGATTTTTGGTCTCATTCTTGCAGAAATTATGCCTAAAATCATATTTTTTATTTTAAAGGATTGTTAAAATGGATATAGCATCACTTATAGGTTTAGTTGGAACTCTAGGAATGATTGCAGGTGCAATGGTGTCGTCAGGAGGAATTGGAGCATTCGTAGACACACCATCTATGTTAATTGTTATAGGCGGAACTTTTTTTGCAGTAATGTATAGATCAACACTACCTACTTTTTTGGCGTCTTTTGGAACATTAGCAAAGATTTTTCTACCTGGTGCTAAAAAACATGATGAACTGATCACTAGGATTACTGAATTGGCTGGCATAGCAAGAAAAGATGGAATGATGGCATTAGAAGGTCAAGAGGTACCAGACAAATTTTTTGAAAAAGGTCTTCAAATGCTAGTTGATGGTGCTGATGAAACTAAATTACTTGAGCAATTGAACAGAGAAGTTAAAGCAATGAAAACTAGACATGAAGATATGACTGGTGTCTTCCAAGCTTGGGTAGACCTTGCACCAGCTATGGGAATGATTGGAACCTTAATCGGTTTAGTAGCAATGTTAGGAAATATGGCTGATCCAAAAGCAATTGGACCTGCTATGGCTGTAGCTCTTTTAACTACTTTATATGGAGCCATGTTAGCAAATTGTATTTTTATGCCTATTGTAACAAAATTAGAGGGCTATTCAGCTCATGAGGCTTTGTATAGAGAAATGGTAGTAATGGGCTTGAGATACATATCTAGAGGTGAAAGTCCAAGGAATATTACAGATCAATTAATAGCTAACTTACCGCCAAAACTTCAAGCAAAAATTGAAGAAGCGGCGGCTTAATAATTAATATGAGAAATCAATATGGCTGAAGCACAAGAAAATCCTAATCCAGAAGAAGAAGAAGAAGAATGTCCTAAATGTCCTCCTCCTGGAGCACCCGCTTGGATGGCTACTTTTGCAGATATGGCAACGCTATTAATGGCTTTCTTTGTGTTAATTTTATCTTTTGCTGAATTTAATGTTCCAAAATTCAAACAAATAAGTGGTAGTTTGAAAAATGCTTTTGGTATTCAAAGGGTTGTTCCTGTAGTAGAACAACCAAGAGGAACAACGGTTTTATCTTTAAACTTTAGCCCATCCCCTGAACCATCAGTGACAAAAAACATGACACAACAGTCAACAGAGTCTGAACAGAAAAACCTTGACCTAAAGTCAGAAGTTGACGAACGAGAGAGTAGTAAAGGAACCTCAAAAGAAAAACAAAAAGAGGCTGAAGAATTAGAAAAAGCTCTAAAAACAGAGAATATAAATGAAAATATATCAATTGAAAGAATTGAAGATAAGGTCATTGTCAAAGTTAATCAAAATGCTGATGCTAAAATAATAACAGAAGCTATGGAGTTAGTTGAAGAAGCTAGAAAAAAAACAGGTAATACAGAAACAGACGTATTGATAGGTGGTATTAATAACGAAATAAAAGCAATCGCTATGGCAAATGAAAACAATCAATCAATGATTGATAAAATTGACAAAATGAATAAAGAAGAACAGGCAAAAAAAATAAAAGATCAAAAAAATAAAATAAAAGTTAAAAGTGCGGAAGACGAATATAAAGTAGCCCTAAAGCAAGAAATTGGGCAAGGTCTTACTGATGTTAAAAGAGAAAAAGATCGAGTGGTTATAACAGTTGGTTCTGCCGGTGCGTTTAAGTCTGGTTCAGCAGAACTTACTAGCCAAGCAAAAAAAATAATGAATAAAATTGCTAAAGTTAGTGAAAAGGGAACAGGACAGATAAATGTTTCAGGGCACACAGATGACGTTCCATTGATATTTGGAGGAAATTATAGAGATAATTGGGACCTAGCAGCGGCAAGAGCATCAAGTGTAGTACAGTCAATTTCTAAATCTGGAGACATTCCTCTTGATAGACTGATGGCTATAAGTTTTGGTGAATCAAAACCTTTGGATAGCAATGACACTTCTGAAGGAAGAGCAAAAAACAGAAGAATTGAAATTGAAATTAAATATTGATATGGTATTTTACTTTTTGGATATGGGAAATGGCAGAACAATTAACACCTGAAAATTTGGACAGCTATTCAATAGAAGCTATATCAAACTATGGAAGAGCTATTGAAGACTTTGCTGATGTATTAATTGGTATTAAATCTGAAGATGCTAATGTATCAGTTTTCAATAGTCTATATATAATGATTGAAGGAAAAAAAAGAAGGTTATATGACCTTGCTAATGTCGAAGCCCCCGAAGATCCATTAAAATTAGAAGTAATGGTTTATAGTAGAGATAATATTGAAATTGTGACAGATACTATAAAAGAATCAGGTTTCCCAGCAAAAAGTGAGCAAGGTTCTCAATATATTCACGTTAGAGTTCCAAAGCCTTCAAGGATGCAACTTGAAGAAATAGCTGACGATTTAATCAGAAGGACAAATGGGATAACCTCTAGATTAATGAAGCTTAAAACTAATACAGGATTGAGGATAAGGGCTGCAGTGCAAAATGAATTTATAGATACTAGAGTTGCCACCCTTTCAACAAGAAAAATTGATGGGGCTTATGAAAGGTTTAATAAAGAAGCAAGAATCTTAGGTTTATTAAGAAGAAAACAGATTCTGGGAACTTATTTTAAGCCCATTGAAAAAGATGATGAGATATTGCTAAAAGATATAAATCTTCTTGTTAAATTAAACAAAAATATTGATCCTCACGATCTTTCTGATGAAGCAGCATAATAACTTTAATAATATTAAAATTAGTTAATATAAAACATTTTTAAGTTTTATTAATCTTAACCTTTAAACTTTTACTGCTTGATCTTGACCATCTTCTGTTTCTTCTTCTCGAACAGGAGGTTCTAAATAAGAAAAATCAAAGTCAATTTTAGAGTCTAATTGTCGAGATTTTTTTTGGGCCTCTTCTTCATTTTCAGTTACCAAGCACAACCATAGCCTGTAATCTAAAAATCTATGGTAATTTCTTAATATATCGATTTGATTATAACCATAATACCAAGACTTCAGAACCCAACTAATGAAAAAAAGCCATGGTGAAACATAAAATAATATAAATTGAAAAACTAATGTAAAACCCAAGAGAGGCCACATTCTATGGTAAATCATCCACAGAGGAGGAGCTAAACTAGGCAAGATAGAAGTTGTCAAATCTAGAACTATTCCTTTTTTTTGAAGGCTTTTATATATTTCATATGGATATAATTCTTTTGTCTTATCAAATGTTTTATCAAAGTTAATATCTTTAAAATCCTTGATTTTATCTTCAGTGACTTGATCACATGTTATACCCAAAGAACCACTAGGTTTTATGTTAAAAGTAATTCCATCTCTTAGAATTGTTATAATTTTTTGATCATCTTCTTCAAGAACCTTTCTAAGATCCTCATAAGTTGAGTAAAACAGATCCCCATCTAACATTAAGATAATGTCTTCTTCTTTTAATTTAAGTCTGTGACCATTTGAAAATGTTCTGATTTTTATAATTTTAAGAAATTTTTTATCCTTAACATTTTCTTCTTGAACATTATCTTTTTCATTTTCCATTTTTTTCTCTAACAAATTTTACAATGTACAAGTTAAGGATATTTAATCATTGCAGATTTTTCTTTCATTTTACCCACTAAAGAATTGTTTTGCTTTATTAAGTTTAATATTTGCTGTGAATGAAGTGTCTGATTAGCAATAATCCTATTATAAATTGGATTTTGATTTACTTTTTTCATGGCTTTTGTAAGCGCAGTTCCACTTGAAATTGAAAAATTCTTAAGCGTATTTGTTAATTTTTTATTATTTTCTTCACTTTTTTGAGAATAACCATTTAACTCAGTTACTAAAGAATTTGCAATGGTTTTTAATTCACCAATAGTTAACTCATTAGCATTTGAAATTTTATTTTCAACCTGTTTCATTGTGCTCACAAGCTTTTTATTTACAGCTAAAAGGTCGCCTTGCTTATTAATTGCATCATTAAGATTTTTTATAGAGTTATTTACACTATCAACATTTTCTGCAAAAACCACCAGAGCCTCACGACTAGTTTCAGTCATTGAACTTAATTTGCTAGATCCTTGCATAAATAAAAAAGCACTTACTACTACTACAAACAAACCAGAAATAATTGATGAAACAAAAACTACTGTAGTATATTTATGTATCTGCTTCACTTTCGCCTCCAAAATCGAGTGTTGTTTTCTAACGTTATTGTATTCTGAGGTAACATCTGTAGCTGCATCTGCAGCATCTAATGCTAGTTTAATACTTTCTTGAACTGCATCTACTTTTTCATTCATAATGTACCTCAATATTCTTTGATTTTATTAATGTTTTTTTGTTTTCGATATGCACATTCTATACCAGTTGTGTTAAATACCTCACGAAAAGGTAAAATTTTAGAAATAAAGCCGAACTTTCTACAACCATAGGGCCTCTCAACTCTATGAGTAATAAAAAAATATCTGCATCCATGGCATACAATCTTTTTCATAATACTATTTTATTTTTTCTTTTTTTGTTTTAAAAAATATTTTTCTATAAAGTGCGCTATTTTAAATCTTAATGACCCTAATATTGCTGTAAAACCAAAAAACCAAAATAAAATTGCTTGAAACATGTTACCTATTTCTAACATGCTGCTAGCATGAAAATGACATAATATGGCTGAATAAATAAACATTGCTGTTATTATTATTTGTCCAAAACCTTTTCTATTTTTCATCTTTTTCACCATTTTTATTACCGTATTCGTCAAAAATCAGATCGTCTGGAATTTGTATTTCAGGATCATTAATTTCAGTTTCACCCTTATCAACTTTGAATATATAAGCAAGTATAGCAGCAACAGCTGTATACAATTTATCAGAAATTTCTTGCCCTATTTCACCTGTAAAATACAAGGCTCTTGCTAAGATAGGACTTCTAAATATTGTAACGTTAGAATCTTTTGCCAAATCAATTATTTTTTCTGCCATCATACCTCTTCCTAATGCCAAGATAACTGGCGCTCCCTCTGAACCGACATCATATTTTAAAGCAACAGCAAAGTGAGTTGGGTTAGTAATAATAACTGAAGCATCTTTCACATCGTCTAGAGCAGCAGTTTGCTTTGAAGCTCTCTGAGATATTTCATTTTGTAATCTTCTAATTTTTTGTTTTACCTCTGGAGAACCATCTGTGTCTTTCATTTCATCTTTAACCTCTTTGATAGTCATTTTTAACTTTTCTATGTGTTGATGTCTCTCCCACAAATAATCTATAAATGCGATTATTGCTAATATGATTAACAAAGCTATTGTCATTTTAGGAAAAAGAATAAAATATCCTTTTATAGCTTGATTTAAATCCCTATCAGCTAAATTAATAATTGTAGTGATATCATTTTGTATTATTAGAAATGCAGTTCCTCCAAGTAAACTTACTTTTAAGATACTTTTTACAAGTTCCATTAAACTTTTCATTGAAAATATTTTTTTACGAAGACCGCTAATGGGATCTAGTTTATTTAATTTAGGTGCCATTGCTTTTAAAGAGAAAATTAAATTTCCACCTACACAAAATTGTGTAATTATAGATGTTAATAACATTGGAACACCAATTATTAATACAATTATCATTATATATTTTATTAATTTTCCTACAGAGATTAATGGATTAAAAAAATCTATACCCTCTGAGTTAAAAATAAACAATTTTTTCCATACTTCTAAAAAAGATGGAATAAAAGAAGTTATAAACATAATGACTAATAAACCTACAAAAATTGAAGTAAAAACAAACATTTCCTTAGAGGTTAGAACTTGACCATCTTCCTGAGATTTTTCAATTTTTCTCGAGGTTGGTTCTTCGGTTTTCTCCTGAGTTCCCTGTTCTTCAGCCATTATCTAGTCTCCAATTTTCTAGATGTAGAATATTATCAATCAAATTAATCCCTATCCCTGTGATATCAGAAAATCCATTGGCAATTGTACCTAATGCCATATAAAGAAATATAAAAACACTTATTAATGTTACAGGAAAAATAAATGAAAAAAGATTCAATGTTGGAGCAGCTCTAGTAACAATTCCACCTGCAAAATTAATTAATAACATACCACCTACTACAGGTAACATAATTAGGGCAGCTAAATACAACATTTTACCAAATGCTTGAATCCCAGCATTACTAACATCAGTTAAATTTAAAGCAGAGCCTATAGGTAGATATTTGTAACTTTCTATCATCATTTTTAATACGTATAAGTGTCCGTCTAAAGATAAAAAAATACATATTAAAAATAAAGCTAATACAGTGCTTATTACTAACGTTTGTCCTCCTGTTTGCGGATCAATCATATTTGCCATTGATAGACCAGCAGTAGAAGCAATTTTCTCTCCAGTTACCGAAGCAACTGAAAATAAAATACTTAAAACCAAGCCTACAGAAAGACCAATTCCTACTTCACTTAAAATCACGAAAATTATTTTCATTGTATTTAATTCAGAAATATTAGGAATATTAATTTCAGGAAATATAAAAATTGTTATAGAAATTGCCATAACTATTCTAATTTGTAATGTAAAAAATGATGTCGAAAAAAATGGCGCACTAAGTAGAAACGATGATATTCTCAAAGAAGCAAAAAAAAACATCAAAATTAAATGATATAAATTATATAAGTCTAAACCTGGAAAACTTAATTCTTTCATTCTGTTTTATTCAACATAATTAATGTTGTCCTACTCCAGCTATTTGATCAAAAATGAAAGCAAAATAATCAGTTAACCCAACAAAAAAAAAGTTACCTAATAAAGCTATTCCTGCCAAAACTACTAAAACTTTTGGTACAAAACTTAATGTCATTTCATTAATTGACGTTGCTGCTTGGAAAATACCTATTATCAGTCCAATAGCAAGAGCTAGTCCTAATAGGGGCCCACAGATGAGAATAACTTTATAAAAAGCCATACTTAACATTGCAACATTTTGATCAAAATTCATGGTTTTATCCTGCTGAAAAAGTGCTTACTAAAGAACCAACTGTCATAGCCCATCCATCTACCAATACAAATAATAATAGTTTAAATGGTAAAGCTATTAGCATTGGTGATAACATCATCATACCAAGAGACATAAGTATTGATGCAATAACCATATCAATAACTAAAAATGGTAAAAATATTAAAAAGCCAATTTGAAATGCTGTTTTTAATTCACTAGTCATAAAAGCAGGTAAAGCAACTCTAAACGGAATATCTTCAGGTTTATCATACTTTAACTGATCGCCAGCTAAATCAGAAAACATTATTAAATCTGTTTTTCTTGTATTTTTAACCATAAAACTTTTGATTTGTTTACTAGCAGTGTTTACAGCATCTTTAGCAGCTAATTCATTGTTCATATAAGGCAAAGCTGCATCGTCATATATCTTATTAAAAGTAGGAGCCATAATAAAAAAAGTAAGAAAAAGTGAAATTGCTATTATAACTTGATTAGGGGGTGTTTGTTGTGTTCCTAAAGCCTGTCTTAAAATTGACATTACTATAATTATTCTAGTAAAGCTTGTCATCCCCAACACAAGTGAAGGGAGAATAGTCAAAGCTGACATTAAAATTAAAATTTGTAATGGAAGTGAATATTCTGTTTTATTTCCACTTTGACTAACATTTAGAGCTGGAAGTCCATTTAAAATATCATTTCCAAATGCAAGATTTGTTGAAAAAATTAAAAATATTACAAATAAAGAAAAATTACATACACTTTTAATAAATTTGAATTTTTTAATATATTTTTTAAAATACATTATTTAACCTTTTTTATGCAATGCTAATAAATCAGATATATTTACATGCTGAAGTGGTTTTTTAGTATTTGAAACTTCTTGAACTTTACTATCTTCTTTAGAAACTTTTTTATCTTCAATATTACTAATATGATGACTTTTTGTATTATCTGATTTTTGGATTTGAATTAGGCTGCCATTTCCTGTTTTATGGCCAATAAAGAAAAACTCTTCATTGTCTATTGAAAAAACATAACTAGAAAACCCTCCTCTAACAGGAAGATATTCAACTATGTTAATTTTATTCTTATTTTTAATTATTTTTTTTAAAGATTTACTTTTACTTTTTACAAAATAAGCAACTACAATTATTACAAATAAAAATGTAACTATTGTAATAATCGTATATATATCTGGTACTTCATAAACCATATTTCTTACCTCTTTAATAAATTAAAAGAAGCAAGAAAGATGCCAAATAAAAATCCTATAAAGTACTGATTTTATTTAATAAATTTGTCAAAAAATTGAATTATAATTTTTTCACAGTGTCAGCTGGATTAGTGACCTCAGTAAATCTAACTCCAAATCTTTCACCAACCATGACAACTTCGCCTTTAGCTATAGGCACTCCATTAGCAAGAATATCTAAAGGATCGCCTGCAAGACGCTCTAACTCAACTACAGAACCCTCATTCAAACGTAAAAGATCTCTAATTTTTAAATCAGATGAACCCACCTCAACTGTCAATTTAACTTCTATATTTTCTAAAACTTTTAAATTCTCAATTCCAACTTCTAAATTAGATGAACTTTCTTGATTACTCTCTGAAGTTTCTACTTTTTCATTTTGTTCTTGTTCAGCTTTTTCATTTTGTTCTGTATCAGCCATTAATTACTCCCTAAAATTATAATCTTGATTTTAAACTTACAGCTGCTTGGCCATTTGATTCACCAATTTCAGCTTTGAACAATAACTTTTCTTTAACAAAAAAGTTGACTCCATCAACAGGTCCTAATGGTAAAATATCACCTTCTTTTAATCTAACCATCTTTGAAACCTTAATTTGAGGTTCACTTAAAATGGCCGACACTGGTAAAGGTATATTAAGAATCGAATTCTGTAATTTATCTCTCCAACTTGTATCATCTTCCACAACGTCTGATTGTACTCTTGATCTTAACAATGATGCGATTGGCTTTAATGTTTGTAACGGATAAATTATATCGAATGAAGCAGAGTCTATATTTGGTAATTGTATCACAAAAGAACAAATTATAACTGAATCTGTTGATTCTACTAATGTTGCAAATTGAGGATTAACCTCTCTACCTGCATGCCTTATTGTAATAGGCATTAAATCTTTCCAAGAACTTTCTAAACAACGTCGGATCCCATCACTAACTATTTCAATTATTCTTTCTTCAGTAGCAGTAAATTCTGCTTTTTTAGATGGAAAGCTTGCTAATTTTCCTCCATAATAGCAATTGGTGAGTATACTAATAAAAGAAGGATCAAGAACTAAGAGCATTGACCCTCTTAACTCCTCAATTCTAGAAGTTGACAAACTCATGAAGCTTTCTAATCCTGCACTATACTCATCATATGTTTTAACTTCTGGAGGAAAAGGATTAATCTTTGGTTGTAATCTTAACATTGGTAAAAAGATGCTTCTAACAAGTCTTGCAAATCTTTCATTAATTAATCTTAGAGCATAGTAATCCCCTAGTAACTCAAGGTTATCTGACCCAAAAGTAAAAGATGAAACTTCTAAGTCTGTATTTAATCCTTCTCCAGTATTTATTTCACCTGACTTAAGTCCTTCCATTAATGCAGATACTTCGTCAGTTGAGAGTTTTCTAGATGTATTGGACATAATTATTTAACCTATATTTTATTGGACTACAAAACTTGTAAAATATACACTCTCAATTCCTGGAAATTCTTTCAATTGATCTAACTTCTTATTCATGGACGCTAAAAGAGCTTCTGCTAATTTATCTTTACCATTACTACCAGCAATATCTTCTTCTGTAAAATCACTAATCACAGTTAGGATAACAGATCTTAAAGCAAGTTGGTGTTGATCAACAATTTCCATTACCTGCTCATCATATTGTGTAGACACGCCTACACTCACTTGCAAAAATTTTCTACTATTTTTTAAGTTTGTAGTGAAGTCACCCGGGAACTCAAAATATGAAGTTTCATAAGCATCAACTTCAGGTATGGCTTTAACATTCTTTTTTATTATACCATCTTCACCTACCTCTTCACCTTCAGTTTCCTCTTCTTTTTTCTCTGACTTCTTTTCAGATTCTCCTTCAATAATCTGATTAACTTCTTGTGATGGATCTGTTTCTGGTTCACCCCCAAATAAAAAATACCCAATACCTAACCCTATGCAAAGCAATAATATTGCACCCAGTGAAAATAAAATAATTTTTATTAATCCACCTTTACTAGATTGTTCTTCTTCTTTTACTTCCGCCATTTTAATCTCTCTTTATGCTTTAACGTTAATGATGTAATTTGAATTTTCAATCTCAATCTTTTCTTTTTCTTTTTCTTGTTCTTTCCCTAACTCATTATTAGAGGGATTAGAATTGCCCTTTTTCTTAAATTCTTTAGTATTAAAATTAAATTCATTTTGATTATTAAAATTGTGACTTTCGAAATCAGTTGTTTCTATCTGTATGCCTTGTTCATTAAAAAGCTTTGTTAATAAAGATTCATTTTGTTGTAGCGCATTTACTACAAAATTATTTTCAGCTTTAAATAATATTTTAGCGTTATTTTTATTTAATAAAAGACTAACTTTAAGATTTCCTAATTCTTTTGGTTTTAAAAAAAGTTCAATCTCTTCATTACCTTCACTTAGTGCCTTTTCTACTCTAACAACTAATTTTTCTGTCCAACCTTTTTCAGACATGTTTAATTCTTCGATGAAATTATCTAACAAAAAATTCATATTTTTATCATTATTATAACCTTGTTCATTAGAAAATTGGTTTTTTAAGTTTGAATTATCTACTTTAATCTGATTGCTAGTATTAAAACTCTGGTTTTCATTTTGTGACTTTTTCTCTAATTTAATTGTTTCTGCATTATGATTATGAAAAGATGACTTTTGATTTAATGATGAAATGATCTTTTCGTGAGATAAGTTTTCTTCATTTTCAATTTCTTCTGAATAATTTGAATCTACATTTAAATCTTTAACTTTATAAACAGACTTATCAATTATTGTGCTCGTATCAAGTTTTATTGTTTTTGATTTAGAACTGTTATCCAATACATTATGTAATTCTTGTTTGTGAATATGATTTTCTATTTTCCCAACATTTTTTAAAATTTTATTTTTTTCAAATACCGGTTTCTTTAATTTAGAATACAATTCTAAATTAATATTAAGTTCGTATTTATTTTCCTGAGGCAAATTATTATTTGAATCTGGAATTATTTTACTTTTCAGCTTTTTTAGAAGATTTGATTTCTTTGTTATTTCTTCAAAACCCATTTCTACCTGAACATTTAAATCTTTTCCTAAATCTTTTCTAAAATCTATATTTAATGATTTTACAATCTTTATTAAGTTTTCTTTATCTAAGAAATCAAAGTTTTTAGATGGAAAGACAAATTCGTTAGATTCTAAATCATCATTAATATTTTCAATTATTGGTATAGAAAATAAAGAAGCTAAAATATCTTCCTCTGAAGAATCTGAATTTTTAAAATTATTATCTAATCTAAACGTTTGAAGATTTACTTTATCCATATGATGCATCCTATAGATAGAACTTGATGCAATTTAAATGCCACAATGCAAAGACAAAAATTTATTTTTTTCTAATAATAATTTGATTTTTATTTTCCAAATCTTCTTTATATGACTTTAATTCATCATTATACTTTTCTAAAACTCTTTTTTTGTCCTTATTATTTTTTGCAATTCTTAAATCAAATTGATTTTTTTGATCAGATAAAAATTCATTTTTATTTTTTGCTACATGTTTTTGACTTGCCAATGTGCTCAGCAAATTACTATTATTTTTAAAAACAGCTGCTGATAAAAACTTCCCATCCGAAAAATTTGAATTTTCATCAATAATTGTATCTATTTTTTCAATTAAACTTTTTGTTTTTTTTATTTCGTTAAAAATCAAATTAGATTGAAATTGATCTTTATGAATATCTTTTTTTTTTAAAGTCTCAAGTCTGCGATACAATTTAAGTTTTTTATTCACTATTTTTCTCTTTTGAATAAAGTTCGAAAAGACTTTTTACTGATTGTTCATAATTTGATGTTTCATTTTCTTTTTGTGAAATAAAGTTAATTATTTTTGGCCACATTAATATAGCATCATCTAAATCTTTATCTTGACCTTGAATATATCCTCCCATTAAAAGAAGGTCTTTATTGTCTAAATATTGTGAAACATGTGATCTGAATTTAACAGCAGCATTTAAATGATTCTCATTTACTATATCTATCATTACTCTACTTACAGAATTAGTTACATCAACTGCTGGATAAATCCCTAATTGTGCATTCGACCTATTCAAAACAATATGACCATCAAGAATAGCTCTAGCTGTATCTACCACAGGATCGTTCGTGTCATCTGAGTCTGCAAGAACTGTGTAAAAAGCTGTTATACTTCCATTTCCTTTATCTGAAGTACCAGTTCTTTCAATCAAGTTAGGTATCATCGAAATCACTGATGGTGGATAACCTTTTGATGTAGGTTGTTCTCCTAAAGATAATCCTATTTCTCTTTTTGCGTGCGCAATCCTAGTTAAGCTATCCATGATTAAAAGCACATTTTTGTTCTTATTTCTAAAATATTCTGCTATGGCAGTTGCTCTATTGGCACCCCTTATTCTCATTAAAGGTGATCTATCAGCAGGCACAGCAACTACAGTTATTTTTTTTTCACTTTCATTATCAATCAAATCTTCTACCATTAACCCAACTTCCCTGGCTCTCTCACCAATTAATCCAACAACAACTATATCTGCATCTGTAAATTTACTCATCATCTTAAGTAGAATAGATTTACCAACTCCAGAGCCGGCAACTATACCAATCCTTTGCCCTCTTCCTATAGTTAATAATGAATTTATAATCCTAATTCCAACATCTAATGGCTCTTTAATTGGCTTTCTTTTTAAAGGATTCATCATTTTTCCTAATAAAGGCCAGTTATCCTTCATTTCTAATTTGGATTTTTCGTCTAATGGTCTTCCAAACGCATCTGTAACTCTTCCTAAAATACTATCATCAATATCTATAAACTTTCCTTCATCTATTAAAATAACCTCACAACCAACAACTATATTTGAATTTTGGTCTAAAATTGCTAGCATATTATGTTCTTCATTAAATCCAATTATTTCAGACATTATTTTATTATTCATTTTATCGTTTATGATACATATACTTCCAATGGGTGCAGGGAAAGGATCACAAAAAATTATATTTCCATCAAATTTTTTGACTTTTCCAGAACTTTTAATTGTTTTTTCTAGTTTAATTTTATTAATTTTATCTAATAATAAAGAATCTATATTCATTTTTATCAACTAAGGTTATTTTTTTCTTGTGAATAAGTTATTGAATGGAAAAGACCTCCAGCAGAGATTGAAAACTCTCCTCTAATTAAATCTGAGTTTTTTTCAAATTTAATATCTTTATTAAATACGTTATTTTTATCTATTTTTTTTAAAAGATTAAAATCTTTTTCACTTAAATCTATGATTATTTCTTCATTAATTTTAGTTAATTCAGATAGCATTTTTTTAATTTTTTCAAAATATTTATCTGGTGCTTTATCTATTTGGTATCCAATGATTTCAGATGAAACTTCGTAAATTTTATCTTTAATATTATCCTCTATTTCTTTAATTGAAATTTCTTTAATATTATTGAATAACTTTGTTAGTTCATCATAATCATTTTTAATTTTTTCATTCTCATCATTTAAGCTTTTTAAAGTTTCGTCTGAAGTTTTCTCATCATTATTTTCTAGAGATTTTACTACTGCTTCTCTAACAGAATCCATTGCATCTAATGTTTCTTCTTCAAAATCTCCTTTTTTCTCAATTTCATTATCTTTATTCTCTTGTATAATTGCATTACTTTCTTCTATATGCTTTTCAGATTCCTTATTCGATTCTGCATCATTATTAATCTCTTTGTTCTGATCAAGATCAATCGTATTAGGTTTATCTTCTTGAACAATATTTTCATCTAGTTTCTCATGAATATTTATTTGGTCTTGTTCAGTTTTTTCATAATTTGATAAATTTTCTATTTCAGTTTTATCTTGTTCAAGACTTGTCACTTCCTCCGGTATATTTTTATTTTCAGTAGTATTGTCAAATTCTATTTTTTCTTCATAAATTCCTTTTTCAGGCATTTCATCACGATTTTTTTCTGATTCTTCAGCTAATTCATATAAGCTTTTTTTTAAAAAATGTTTTTCATCATTTTGATAAAGTTTTTCTCCACTAAAAGATGATTCTTGAAAAGATTTAATTACTGTATTCATTTCCTCAACTCCAAGAGGATTTAAATTTTGTTTATCTTCATTTTTGATTTTCTGATTAATGTTTTCCATTTTTCTATCTAATCTCTAAACGAAATCGTCACCACCTCGACCTGCCAATACGATAGAACCCTCATCTGACATACGTCGTGCAATAGCAATTATTTGTTTTTGAGCTTCTTGAACCTCAGTTAATCTTACAGGGCCTAAAGCCTCCATTTCATCTTGAATATTTGCTGCAGCTCTTTGCGACATACATCCAAATAATTTGTTTCTTAACTCTTCATCCGCTCCTTTTAACCCTAAAATTATTAGGTCATCATCTACCGCTCTTAAAAGAGTTTGAAGAGATTTATCGTCAGACAATAATAAAGTTTCAAAAACAAACATATTATCCTGAATACCTTGCATAAGAGCTTTATCTTCTTTAAGAATATCCTTCATTATCCTACCTTCAACATCTTGCTTACAAAAGTTCATGATTTTAGCGGCAGCTTGAACTCCTCCAACTTTACTTGCTCTAAGACTTGCATTTGATGAAAAAACTTTTTGCATTACTCTGTTCAACTCATTTAGAGCTTCAGGTTGGATAGTTTGAAGGGTTGCTATTCTTTTTACAATATCTGATTGTGTTTTTTCTGGTAATAAATTTAAAACATCTGCAGCTACACCTGGCTCAAGATAGGATATAATTAATGCTATTATTTGTGGATGTTCTTCGATAATCAAGTCTGTTATTGACCTTGCATCTAGCCATTCTAAAATCTCTATCGCCTTTACGCTATCAGTTGGAGTAATTCTTCCTAAAACACTCTCAGCCTTATCTTCACCTAAGGCCTTCGTCAAAACATTTTTAATGTAACTACCTCCAGCAATTCCCAAGCTTGTTTGTGCTTTAATAATAGCTAAAAACTCATCTAAAACCATATTAACAGTTTCTTGGGGTAATCCTTGAACAGAGTACATTGATGTTCCAAGAGTTTGTACTTCTTTAGGACTTAGATTTTTCATAATCTCAGCCGCTTCATCTTCACCTAATAGCATCATTAGGATAGCACATTTTTGTGTGCCAGTTAAGGCTTCATACAATTCGGTGATATCTTCATTTATTGGAGCTAAATCTGCCATTTTTTTTTCCTTAATTTCAAATTAATCTTCTAAAGGTTTATCTTGCATCATGTTTTTGAAAACATTTGAAACACGTCCTGCCTGATCACCCACTATCATTCTTATAACCGCCACCTTGTCATCATATGTATTAGCTGTATCAAGCATTTCAGCTGAGATAGCTGCTTTTTTAGGTTTTAGTTTAGCCTTTATATCTTCAAGAGTATCACCTTCTTGAACTTCTACCTTATCCATATCTTCTTCCAAATCATCCCCTATAGACATAGGTCCAGAAGCACCAGTCATTCCAGCCGGGATTATTACTCTTCTTAATAAAGGAAGTAATGCACCAAATGTTACAATTGCAAATATTAAAATTACACCAAATTGTTTTGCTAATTCTTTAATTGTTCCACTCTCATACCATGGAATAGTAACTGCTTCCATTGTATCAACAAATGGACTGCTTGTCACGGTAATACTATCACCTCTATCTTTATCAAAACCTATAGCTTCCCTTACTAATGAGCTTATTTCTTCTAATTGTTTTTTGTCTAATTTTTGAAAAGTTGCAGTTCCATCTTCAGAAACTATTTTCTTTTCTCTAACAATTA
>MDSV01079617.1_pt1 | contig 44673 bp, 36 predicted proteins | sample 810851 | NCBI WGS metagenome assembly MDSV01 (sample SAMN05326640, study PRJNA326480) | marine metagenome | isolation source: seawater | place: Atlantic Ocean: North East | collected 2012
ATACGACCGTTGTGCACACACTTTCTTCTCAAGCATATGCATCGCTGCTGCTGTTATCTTCTGGCTATGATTTTAACGAGTCCTGAGCCTAGCCGTTGTCCAAGCTGTGGAACAAGATCTGAGCGGATACACAGTCGTTATCATCGACGCCTGTCGGATCTTCCTATCGCGGGAAAATCTGTGCGATTGGTTATGCACTCCAGCCGACAATCCCGCATCTGACACGATCGTCATTGCATCGATGCCTGTAACGTCATCGGATTTCGAGACTGCCGGATGTGGACGGCGACAAACCGCTGAAAAAGAAATTCAAGGCCTATGCAATCGGCTATTTTCACATCGATCTGGCCGAGGTGCAGACCGCTGAAGGCAAGCTTTACTTGTATGTAGCAATCGACACGACCTCCGAGTTCGCCTTCGTTCAATTGGTCGAGCGCACCAAAACAGCGGCAGACTTTCTGGAAGCCTTGGTTGCCGCTGTACCATATGAGGTACACACGGTGCTGACTGACAACGGCGTCCAGTTCGCCGACATCCCGAAGAACCGAAATGGCCCCACCGCGCGGTTCCGGGGCCATCCTTTCGACCGGGCATGCTGGCGACACGGTATCGAGCACCGGCTGACCAAGCCCAGACATCCCTGGACGAACGGACAAATCGAGCGAATGAACCGGACGATCAAGGAATCCACGGTCAAACGGTTCCACTACGACAACCACATGAGCACGCTGAAAAGCTGCATCGGCGCGGTTGCTAATTTCCTGCTGAGCGAGGTCGAGGCCATTTCAATCATCGAGGGCGGACGAGAGGCTGTTGGCCGGACGTCAGTTTCTAAACGTATACTGCGTCGATGGTCTCGACGAAAGCAATGCGGGTTTGGCGGAGACGTTCAGCCAAGCACGAAGGCGGATTGCAGGCACCTGACATGATTGGTGAGGATTAATCATTTCGCTGCCTACTGTCTGAAAGGCGGCCGTTTCCCGACTGTCGGGTTTAGAGATAATATTGTTGAAAAGCTGACATTTGATGCCGCTCGATGCTGGGATGTGTCAGAATATTCGCGGGCTGTTCCCTTTTCTTGCTCATTATGTCGTCGAGTATTGTTATAGGAAAAGGCGAAACGACCGAGATCTACAGTCACATGATCTGATGCTGGACGAAACGATCGATACCGAACGGATTTATGCGCTGTGGGACGAGCTTTCGGATTTCGAGGCGTCCCGCATGCCGGAGGCGCGCGTGCATCTGCTCTCGGTCGTCTGCGATATGATCGATGCGCGACAGGCCGACTGGATCGGCGCCGTGAGGCTTGTCGACAACATCCATCGCGATCCGCTTTTCGGCTGGCGCCCGCGCAGCCTGTCGGCACTTTATCCCGACGCTGAAACCGCACGAACCATCCAGGAAGCCTTCTCCCTGATGGAAAAGGGCGAACCTGACATCACCACGATCCGCAATGCCGCGCTTGCCGGACAGTTCCGGGTGTTCATGCTGGATGAGCTTGCGACGCCCGAGTGGTTTGAAAGCTATTCCTACAAGACCTTCTATCGCGGTCTGGACCGGCTGGATTCGATCTGGGTGGGCATTCCCATCAATGCCGACGCCGAAATCCAGATCGGCTTTCACCGCGCGCTCTCGCAGTCGCGATTTTCGGAGCGCGATCGCAAGATCGTGGCGCACGCCCTGCGCGGCATCCGCTGGTTCTATCGTCTGCAGATGCTGTCGGAAGGGATCGGGGTCGCCTCCGAAGCCTTGACGCCGATGGAGAGCAAGGTGCTTCACGACCTGCTGCAAGGGCTGTCGGAGCGACAGATCGCCGAAAACAATGGCCAAAGCCCGCACACCGTCCATGATCACGTCAAGCGGATCTACCGCAAATACGGCGTTTCCAGTCGCGCGTCTTTGATGGCGCTGTGGCTGGGCCAGCCCATACCCCCCTGAACAGGGGATTCCAAACGCTGGACGCCTGATCGATAAGCATTGGCAAAACAGGGTCTCGTCAGTTCCGGTGCACCTCGCCGCCGTCATCAGGCTGAATGCAAGAGTGAGTCCCTTGTGCAAATATTCACGTGGGGGGAACCATGCATCGAACGGCCCTATCAGAGAAACCCGGTTTCCTGGCGATAACGCGCCTGCAATTGCTCGCACGGCTCGATGAGCAAAAGGCTGTAGCGAGTTCTGCGGAGACATCGCGCAGAACCGGACCTCCCGCGCGCCCGGCTTCCTCCTGGTGGGGGTTTCTCGCCTTTGGACCGCTCGCCATCGGATGCCTTTTTGCGCAGACCGACACGGCGCTGGCGCAAACCGCGGAGCGGATCGAACAGACGGTTGCCGGCCAGACGACCATTCTCGAACGGTTCACGCCGCCGCAGCGCATCGGCACGGTCGATATCAAGGTTCAGGATCAGCGGCGGCGCACCCCCGAAAAGGATGCAGAGGCGATCCGCTTCACGCTGAAATCCCTGTCGATCGAGGGCGCTGTGACACTGCCCGGCACGGCGTTTTCCGATCTCTGGCAGGGGATGACGGGCAAGGTCATCACGCTTGCCGATCTCTATCGGATCGCCGCGGAGATCGACGCCCGGTATCTGAGGGCGGGCTATCTCGCCATGACCGTCGTGCCGGTTCAGGATTTTTCCTCCGGAAAGATCACGCTCCGCGTCTATGAAAGCTATGTCGAGACGCTGGAAGTGAACAGTTCCATTCCCGGCATCCGCGAACGGCTTGCGCCCTATATCGACCGGATCATCGCCATGCGGCCGATCCGGATCAAGGAAGCCGAGCGCATCCTGCTGCTGATGAGCGATCTTGGCGGGCTCGACATCGAGGGCACGCTGATACGACCGGAGACCCCGAAGGGCGGCGGAACATTGCGCCTCGACATCGGCTTTGACCGCGCCTCGGGTGGCGTCGGGCTCGACAATCTCGGGACCGATGAGGTCGGGCCGCTGGAGCTTTCCGGCAATGTCACCGTCAACGATATGCTCGGGCTTTTCGACAGCGCAAGCCTTGTCGGCGTGACGGTTCCCAACATGCCGCAGGAGATGATCTTCCTGCAGGCCTCTCAGGATATCCCGATCGGCCACAACGGCCTGTCCGCCGGATATGACCTTTCCTACATCACCCAGAAGCCCGGCGGCGACCTGAAGGCAGACGACATTCATATCGAGTCCGTGATCGGCACGGCGCGGCTCGACTATCCCTTTATCCGCACGATCGACCAGAGCCTTTTCGGTAGGCTGGAGGTCAATCTGCGCAATGATCGCGTCGATGTGATGGGCGCGCGGGCGGCCCGCGAACAGACGCGTTGGGCGGCCATGTCGCTGACCTATGACCGGCAGAAGGGAGACACCGCCTTCCTCACAACGGCGGAATTCGGCCAGGGGCTGGGACAGGAAACCGCCCTGCCCGAGGTGCCGGAGGATTACCGGTTCGCGCGGGTGAACTTCGACATTGCGCATGATCTTGGCGCCGACACCGCAATCCGGTTGCGCAGTGCCGGACAGTATTCCGCAACGCCGCTGCCGGCGGCCGCGCAATTCTCGCTCGGTGGCGATCCCTATGGCTGGGCGTTTGATGGCGGCACGCTTTCCGGCGCCAGCGGCGCGGCGGCCGCCCTTGAACTCAGCCATGATTTCGAGACCGGCTGGGCGGCGCTTCCGGGGCTGACCTGGACGACGTTCGCGGATTATGGCGTCGTCTGGAATGAAGAGGCGAGCGCCGACTATGCGCGCGATGCGCTCGGCTCCGTCGGCGTCGGCGTCAGCGGCATGCTGGCGGAAAAGATGAGCTTTCAGCTGATCGCGGCCGTGCCGTGGTACAGCCCCGACAATGGCGAGGATGAGGGGCTCAGGGTTTTCTTCAGGCTGGGGCTGCCGCTCTGATGCGGGTTTGATCGCGTCAGCATTCGACAACGAGATATTCCGGCCGCACCGGCTATTGCAACGAAAAGAGGTTTTCCATGTCACGGTTCAAAGCTTCGCGCCGCCATTTCCTGACCACGGTTTCGCTGGCGTCTGCCTCGATCGCCTTGCTCTCGTTTCCCGCCTTTGCCGAGATGCTGCCGCCATCGCGCACATCGGGCGTCCCGGTTCCGCCCGGTCAGATCGACAAAGCCGTGGCCGCCCTTGATGGCATCGTCGAAGACATCAAGGCCCTGAGCGGCGTGCCGGGCATTGCCGTCGCCGTGGTTCACGGCGGCGAGACCGTTTATGCCAAGGGGTTCGGCACGCGCGACGCCGATGGGGCGTTGCCCGTCACGCCCGATACGGTGTTCCAGCTCGCCTCGCTCTCCAAGTCCGTTGGCGCGACGGCTGTCGCCCGCCAGGTCAGCCGCGGCGTGGTCTCCTGGGACAGCCGCATGCAGGACCTGCTGCCGTGGTTCTCGCTCTCCGATCCAGCAGTGAGCGAAAGGCTGACGATCGGCGATCTTTACAGCCATCGCTCCGGCCTGCCGGACCATGCCGGCGATGAGTTGGAAGACCTCGGCTTCGACCGCCAGACAATTCTCGAACGGCTGCGGCTTCAGCCGCTCTCCCCCTTCCGCACCAGTTACGCCTATACGAATTTCGGCCTGACCGCGGCGGCTGAAGCGGTTGCCGAGGCCTCCGGCATGGCGTGGAGCGATCTCGTGCAGGAAGCCGTGTTCGAGCCGCTCGGCATGACCGACACAAGCGCCCGCTTTGACGATTTCATGGCGCGGGAGAACCGGGCGACGCCCCATGCCAGAACCGCAGACGGTTTTGCCGCGCTCTACCAGCGTGAGCCGGATGCCCAGTCACCGGCGGGCGGCATCAGTTCGACGATCGAAGACATGGCCAAATGGATGACGATGGTGCTCGCCGATGGCGGCGACCTCATCCGGCCGGAAGCCCTGCAGCCGGCGATCAGCCCGCAGAGCTTTTCCAGCAGGCCGCACAGCCCGGATGAACGCGCCGGCTTTTATGGCTATGGCTTCGGCGTCGGCACAGATCCGAGCGGCCGGGTGGTGCTCAGCCATTCCGGCGCGTTCATTCTGGGATCTGCGACCTATTTCGCGCTGATCCCCTCGCTCGATGTCGGGATCATCGTTCTCTCCAACGCCGCCCCGGTGGGCGCGGTCGAAGCGATCGGCGCGAGCTTTACCGACATGGTTCAGACCGGCAGCGTGACCCGCGACTGGTTCTCGGGCTATGAGGCGCTGTTTGCCGGACTTTACACGCCGCTCGGCGAGACCGCCGGAATGCCGTTTCCGAAAGCGGCCGCTGCGCCGCCACTCGCAAGCTATTGCATCGGCCGCTACAGCCATCCCTATTTCGGGACCGTGGAGGTGCGCGAGGACGAGACCGGCAGCCTCGTCTTGCTTGCCGGGCCCGAAGCGGAAGCTTTTGCGCTGTTGCCGTGGGACGGCGCGATGATGGTGTTCGATATCGAGACCGAAAACGCGCCCGCAGGCTCCCGCTCCGCCGCCACGTTTTCCGGCGGTTCGGACGAGGCCGAAGCGCTGGAGATCGAACTCTTTATCATGAACGGACCGGCGCAGTTCAAGCGAATATAAAGCGGCTCGCGGCCGACCACTCTCAGGTGCAGCGCCGGTAGGCGCTATCGCATGACTACCCGGTCCCAATGCCATGTGTCTCCTTAGGCAGCAGTGAAACGTCCCGTGACTGGGAGGGCTCCATGAGGCTGGTCGTAAGCCAGCAATAAGGCCTTGAAGGGATACGAACCGACGCCCCCATATGCGCCGAGCCTTGCGCATCGGAGGCGCCAAGTCCCCATCGTCCTTAAAAAGGAATGCGCAGGATCACCGAAAGACCGCCATCTGCGTCCGGTTAGGTCTCTCCTAATCAGCGCTATCGGATTTGCTATTTTTGTTTGCCAGGCAATGCCCCTAGGCTTTTGCTGCGCACAAAGAGAACTGGTGACGGTTCGCGCGCGTCGTGAAAATGGGGTGAAGTGCGTATGGCTTTGGAAAGATTCGACACGGTCGTGGTCGGCGCCGGTCAGGCCGGGATCGCGGCGAGCGAGCATCTGAGCAACAACGGAACGCAGCATGTGGTGCTTGAGCGGAGCCGGATTGCCGAACGCTGGCGAACGGCGCGCTGGGATTCGCTTGTTGCAAACGGTCCGGCCTGGCACGACCGTTTCCCGAACCTCGAATTCGAGAGCGCCGACCCCGACAGCTTCATCCACAAGGATGCCGTTGCCGACTATTTCGTCGCCTATGCCGAGAAGATCAATGCGCCTGTCCGCTGCGGGGTCGAGGTTCTTTCCGTCGAACGCAAGGACCGCGAACGCGGCTTTCTGGTGAAGACCGACAAGGGCGACTTCGAAGCCCTGAACGTGGTCGTGGCGACCGGCCCGTTTCAGCAACCTGCCATACCGCCGATCATCCCGGACACGGCGGCGATCAACCAGCTGCACTCGTCCGACTACCGCAATCCCGCGCAATTGCCGGCCGGCAACGTCCTGGTTGTCGGCGCCGGATCGTCCGGCGTCCAGATCGCCGATGAACTCGCCCGAAGCGGCCGCAAGGTCTACCTGTCCGTCGGCCCGCATGACCGGCCGCCGCGCGCCTATCGCGGCCGGGATTTCGTCTGGTGGCTCGGCGTTCTCGGCAAATGGAACCTGCAGGCGCAGGCGCCCGGCACGGAACATGTGACCATCGCGGTCAGCGGCGCGCGCGGCGGCGAGACCATCGATTTCCGCAGGCTGGCGGAAAACGGCATGACCCTGGTCGGGCGCACCGAGGATTTCGAGAACGGCGTCCTCAGCTTCGCCCACGACCTTGCCGACAACATCGCCGGCGGCGATGCCTACTACCTGTCGCTGCTCGACGAGGCCGACGCCTATGTGGCGCGCAACGGCCTCGACCTTCCGGCAGAACCCGAGGCGCGCGTCTTCGGCCCGACGCCCGACTGCATCGCCAATCCCGTTTCCAACCTCGATCTCGAAGAAGCCGGAATCACCACGGTCATCTGGGCCACCGGATTCCGCTCCGACTACAGCTGGCTGAAACTCGACATATGCGACGAGCACGGCCGACCCGTGCACCAGCGCGGCGTCTCCGACGAACCCGGCCTCTATTTCCTCGGCCTGCCCTGGCTGTCCGGGCGCGGATCGAGTTTCATTTGGGGCGTCTGGCACGATGCGAAATATGTTGCCGATCACATTCTGATCCAGCAGAAATACCGCGATTATCAAGCGCCGTCGGACGGCTTGCGGTCAGCGGCGGAATAGGCCGCATCGCAGCATACCGCATCGGTCACGATATCGGCCCAAGCAAAAGGGAGCCCCATGGCACATACGCGCATTCGCAAATTCAACACCAAGGACACCTATCCGGAGCAGAAGCTCGACAACGACCTGTGCCAGGCCGTGGTGGCGCGCGGCAGGACCGTGTTTCTGCGCGGCCAGTGCCCCCAGGACCTCGACACCGCCGAAAACATCGCAAGCCATGATCCGGTCGAGCAGACCCACAAGGTCATGCAGAATATCCGGCAGCTGATCGAGGAGGCCGGCGGCTCGATGGAGCATCTGTGCAAGGTCGTCGTCTATCTGACCGATGTGCGCCACCGTGAGGCCGTCTACCGCACGATGGGCGAATATATCAAGGACGTTCATCCGGTCTCGACCGGCGTGGTCGTGACCTGCCTCGCGCGGCCGGAATGGCTCGTCGAAATCGACGGCACCGCCGTCATTCCCGACTGAACCAGCCCCGACTGAACCAGCAAAGGCCCGGACATGACCTTTTCAATCATCGCCCGTTGTCGCAACACCGGACAGTTCGGCGTTGCCATCGCCTCGTCCTCTCCGGCGGTTGCCGCGCGCTGCATGTTCGCCGAGGCCGGCGTCGGCGCCGTCTCGACGCAGAATGTCACCAACCCGGCGCTCGGCCCCCTCATGCTTGGCGAAATGAGGAAAGGCGCCAGCGCGGAAGAGGCCGTTGCCGCCGCCCGTGATGCCGATGGCTTTCCGGCCTACCGGCAGCTTCTTGCGATCGACGGAAAGGGTCAAAGCGCGATCCATTCGGGCCCCAAGGCGCTCGGGATCTGGACAAGCGCGTCCGGAACCGATTGCGCGGCCGGCGGCAATCTTCTGGCCAATGACCAGGTGCCAGCTTCCATGGTTTCCGCCTTTGAAACGGCCGCCGGCACGCTCGCCGACCGGCTGGTCGTCGCGATGCAGGCGGGTCTTGCCGTGGGTGGCGAGGCCGGGCCCGTCCATTCCGCCGGCCTCCTGCTCGTCGACCGGCAGAGCTGGCCCTATATCGAGCTGCGCATCGACTGGCTGGACGCGGACTGCCCGATCGCGGCCCTGGCCCGCGCCTTCGAGATCTACAAGCCCCAGGCGGACGACTATATCACGCGCGCCCTGAACCCCGAGGCCGCGCCCTCCTATGGCGTGCCGGGCGACGAATGACGGAACCCGGCCGTCCGTCCCATGCTCGATTGCTCCCCCGCAAAAGCCCCGTATACTAGCGCTGGCAAGCGCACGGCTTTTGAAGGACAGAGGAACAGGGTGCCACTTCGTATCACCTTCAGACAGCTGGAATATTTCGTCGCCGTTTGCGATTGCGGCTCGATTGCGCATGCCGCGCAGAAGATCAATGTTTCCTCGCCCTCCATCTCCGCGGCCATCGCCCAGCTTGAAGCGGAATTCGGCCTCAAACTGTTCGTCCGCCGCCATGCCCACGGCCTGTCGCTGTCGCAGACCGGCGAACTGTTCCTCAACGCCGCGCGCGAGACGCTGGAAAAGGCCAATGCGCTCAACCAGCTGGCGGCCGATGTGGCGGGAACGGTGCGCGGCAACCTCAGGGTTGGCTGCCTCCTGACCTTTGCCCAGATCGTGCTGCCGCGCCTGCGCCGCAGCTTTGTCGATCTGTTCCCAGAGGTCGTCTTCAGCCAGTTCGAGCGGGACCAGTCCGAGCTTTTCAACGAACTGCGCGCCGCAAGGCTGGATATCGCGCTCACCTACGATCTCAACATTCCGGCGGATCTCAACTTCGTGCCTCTCGTCGAACTCTCGCCTTTCGCGCTGTTCAGCGAGGGCCACCCCCTGGCCGATCGCCCCTATGTTTCGCCGGTGGACCTTGCGCGCTATCCGATGGTCCTGCTCGATCTGCCGATGAGCACCGACTATTTCCTATCGATCTTCTCGTCGCTGGGAATTCGTCCGGAGATCGCGGAACGGACGCGGGATATGGCGGTGATGCGCTCGCTGGTGGCCAATAATTTCGGATATTCGGTCGCCAATATCCGGCCCTTGTCCAATCTCGCGCCCGACGGCCAGAAGCTTCGTTTCGTGCCGCTGTCGGGATCGGTGCGGCCGCTCAATATGGGCCTGCTGATGTCCGAGGGGGCGGCGAACGCCCGCACCGTCTCGACCTTCATCGAACACGCGAAGAATTTCATCCAGAACGACGACACCTTCCATTTCGCCGGCAGCTAGACCGCGTAAGCCACAGTCAGAGAAACCTCCCCATGCCGGATAGAATAAAGCCGCTCCTCGAACAGCTTGTCGCCTTCCCGACGATCGCCGGCACGCCCAATATCGACCTGATTACCTGGGTAAAGGACCTGCTGGACGCAGCAGGGTTTACCGTGACCGTCATTCCCGCGCGGGACGGCACCAAAGCCGGCCTGCTCGCCCGGTTCGGCGACGGCGATGGCGGGACGCTGTTTTCCGCCCATACGGATGTCGTTCCGGTTGACGGGCAGAACTGGACGGAAGCGCCGTTCCGGCTTGCGGAGCGGGAGGGGCGCTATGTCGGTCGCGGGACGACCGACATGAAGGGCTTCATCGCCTGCGTGCTGGCGCTGGCCGAAACACTGCGGGAAACGCCGCCGGCAAGGCCCGTTCTGATCTGCCTAAGCTGGGACGAGGAGCTCGGCTGTCGCGGCATTCCGGACATGATCGACAGTGTTGTGCCGGTGCTGGGCCGGCCGGACCTCTGCATTGTCGGCGAGCCGACTCTGATGCGCGCCGTGCTGGGGCACAAGGGCAAGGCCAGCTACCGGGCCGAGTTCGACGGCACACCCGGCCACTCCGCAATGGCACCCTATTTCACCAATGCGCTCCATGGGGCCGCCGAGTTCATCCTCGCGCTGAGACACCTTCAGGAGGCGCTGGCGCAGGAGGGCGCGCGCGATGAGGCCTTCGACCCGCCTTATTCCACCGTCCATGCCGGTATCGCCCGCGGCGGCGTGGCGCTGAACATCGTGCCGGATCATGCCGAGGTTCTGTTCGAAATTCGCCATCTGGCGAGCGAAACCCCGGATGCCATCCTGTCCCGCATCGTGCTTCCCGAAGGCGCGCGGATCACCCGCACGGGACAGTATCCCGGTCTCTCGGCCCTGGCGGACGACCCCGTGGTGATGCGCTTTTCCAGCGCCCTGCCCGACCCGACGCCGGCGACCGTCGCGTTCGGGACCGAGGCCGGCTACTTTGCCGAACGCGGCATCCCGACGATTGTCTGCGGTCCGGGCACGATGAAAGACGGGCACCAGCCGGATGAATCGATCGCCATTGATCAGCTCGCGCGCTATCACGCCCTGATCCGCGACTGGGTTCTCCGCTGACGGCTTCGCCTTTCCTTAATTGCAACTAAGCGATTTCCTTCTTTCTCGATTCCGGTCCGCGCGCCATCCTGCGTTTTGATGTGCCTTGGTACAAGACCGCGCGTCGCGAAAAGGAGGTTCGAATGACAAAGCATGTAGACGCGGTAAGCGAGCTTGCCGAGAATGTGGCGACCCCGTTCGAGCGCGCCCAGGCCATGCCGGTTTCGGCCTATACCAGCGAGGATTTTCTAGCACTCGAACAGTCCGAGATCTTCTCCAGGAGCTGGCTTTGCGCCGGACGGGCCGATGCCTTGAAGAAGCCCGGCGACTACATGACGATCGAGATCGCGGGCGAGCCGATCATCGTCCTGCGCGACCGGGAAGGCGAATTGCGGGCGCTCTCGAATGTCTGCCGCCACCGCATGTCCGTGCTACTGGAAGGCCGCGGCAATGTCCGCACGATCACCTGTCCCTATCACGCCTGGACCTACTCGCTGGACGGCAGCCTGCGCGGCGCGCCGGCGATGGAGAAGAACGATAGCTTCTGCAAGAACGACGTCAGCCTGCCGGCGATCCGCAGCGAGGAGTGGCTGGGCTGGATCATGGTCACGCTCGATCCCGACCTGCCTTCCGTCACTGAAACCCTTGCCGACGTCGACACGCTGGTCGGCTATCTGAACATGGGCGATTATGTCCAGACGTTCAGCGAGGAGCATCGCTGGAACACCAATTGGAAAATCCTTGCCGAGAATTTCATGGAGAGCTATCACCTGCCGATGTGTCACGCCGGCACAATCGGCGGTGCGTCGAAGCTGCAGGACATGGTCTGTCCGGAAGGGTTCCCGGGCTTCAATTACCATCACATCCTCAAGGACGACTCCGTGCCGCTGGCGCTGGCGCATCCGTCCAACACGGCGCTGGAGGGCGACCAGCGCCGCCGCACCTGGCTGCTTGCGATCTACCCGTCGCTGATGATCACGCTGACGCCCGGCTACTTCTGGTATCTGTCGCTCTTGCCCGATGGTCCGGGCGGCGTGAAGATCCTCTATGGCGGCGGCCTGTCTCCGGAATACATGAACGACCCGAAGGCGGAGGAGCATTTCGCGGCGCTGAAGGGCCTGCTCGATCACGTCAACGAGGAAGATCGCGGCTGCACTGAGCGTGTCTGGAAAGGCCTTCAGAGCAAGTTCGCCAAACCGGGGGCGCTTTCCCACCTCGAGCGCCCCAACTACGAATTCGCCACCTGGATTTCGAACAAGGTGTCAGCGAAGTAGAACGGCCTGATGGTGATACGCTCTCGGAACAGCACCAAGCGCCAGCAGGTTGCGGGCCTTAAAGAGCATTCGAACTGGAAGCGCTCGGTCTATGGACGCTAGTTCATGGCGAGGTCCTGCTTGCGGGTGGCCCAGCCGCAGACGCGCTTCTCGATCACGGCGAAGACCGCGTAGAGAAGAATGCCGAGGATGGCCAGAGCGAACAGGCCTGCGAAGGCGAGCGGCACGTCGAAGCTTGCCGTCGCCATCATCATCACCGTGCCGATGCCGCGGTTGGCGGCGACCGTTTCCGACAGCACGGTCCCGACGAAGGCCAGCGTCACCGCCACCTTCAGCGAGGCGAAGAAATAGGGCATGGTCCGGGGCAGGCTGACATTGCGCAGCACCTGATAACGCGAGGCGCCGAGCGCCTTCAGCACGTCCTCCATCTCCGGCTCGGTGGTGGCGAGCCCGGTCGCGACATTGACGACGATCGGAAAGATGCAGGTGGTGAGCGCGGTCAGCACCGCCGGCAGCGTGCCGGAGCCGAACCAGAGCACGAAGATCGGCACGACGGCGACCTTGGGGATCGAGGAAAAACCGACCAGCAGCGGATAGGCGACATTATAGGCCGTGCGCGATATGCCGACGATGGCGCCGAGGGCAACGCCGATCACCATGCCGAAGAAGAAGCCGACCAGGGTTGTCAGCAGGGTCTGCAGGATATGCGGCCACAGCGCCGGCATGTTGACGATCAGCGTCGAGAGGATCGCGGACGGCTTCGGCAGCACGATCGGACTGACTTCGAAGACCACGCAGGCGACCTGCCAGAAGACGAAGAGCAGCAGGATGAAGCTCGCCGATTTCAGATGCTCGATGGTGGTTCGCGACAGTTTCACGGCGTGACCTCCTTTTGTTTCAGGCGGGCCTCGAAGATCAGCCGGCGCAATTCGTTGGTCAGGTCCGAGAAGGCGGGCTCGAAGGTGGTTTCAAGCGTGCGCGGACGGGAAAAGCCGACTGCCCTGTCCTCGGTCACCCGGCCGGGACGGGCACTCATCACCAGGATGCGGCTCGCGAGAAAGGCGGCCTCGCGCAGGTCATGGGTGACGAGGAAGACGGTCGGTTTCGTCTCGATCCAGAGGTCCTGGAGCACGGACCAGAGCTCCTCGCGGGTGAACTGGTCGAGCGCGCCGAACGGCTCATCGAGCATCAGCAGGGCCGGTTCGTGGATGAGCGCGCGGCAGAGATTGGCGCGCTGCAGCATGCCGCCGGAAAGCTCCCATGGCCGGCGATCGCCGAAGCCTGAAAGGCCGACGCGGGCGAGAAGCGCTTCGGCCCGATCGCGGAACACGGTTTTCCTGTCCCGGCCGAATGTATTGGCGAAGGGTTTTACGATCTTCAGCGGCAGCATGATGTTTTCGCGGATGGTGAGCCACGGCAGCATGGTCGGGTTCTGAAAGGCCATGCCGATGCCGATCTTTTCCGCGCCCACCTCGCGACCGGCAACAAACACGTTGCCGTCGCTCGGTTGCAGCAGTCCGGCGACCAGCTTCAGGATGGTCGACTTGCCGCAGCCCGACGGACCGACCATGGCGACGAAATCGCCCGGACGAACGGTCAGGTTGGTCTGGTCGAGCGCGAGGAAGGCATCATCGCCCTTGCCGAAGCGCACCCGGACATTCTCGAGCTGGGCGATCTTGGTCGGCGGCTCGTGGGCTGCAACAGTCATCGCTGGTCATCCTCCGCGAGCAGTTTTTCAAAAGCGGCGACGCCGCTCCTGGCAATCTCGACGTCCTGGTCGCCCGTACCCGAACCGACGCCGATCGCGGCGACGACCATGCCGTCGACCATCAGCGGCAGGCCGCCGGGTAGATTGGTCATCCGCCCCGATGTCGCCTCGGCGAGAAGCAGGGCCTTTTCCTCGGGCAGGTTTCCGGTCGCAAGCCCCGTCGAAGCCGCGGTCATCGCCTTGCGGGTGGCGCTTTCGACGGACAGGACCCGCGAGCCGTCCATCCGGCAGAAGGCGAGCAGGTTGGTGCCCTCGTCGACGATGGCGATGCATTGCGGGATGGAGAGCCGTTCGGCTGCGGCCAAAGCGGCTTCGAGAACGGCCATGGCGCCGCGGTGAGAGAGCTTCGCGGCGGGGCGCAGTATGGACATGGGCGGAAGGTCTCCCTGCAAGGTTTCAGACATGGCGCACATAGCCGCCATCGACGCGGATGACGCTGCCGGTGACGTAGGACGCCGGGGTCGAGCAGAGGAACGCAGCCATGGCGGCGATCTCTTCGGGCGTGCCGTAGCGCCCCATCGGTATCTGGGAGAAGGAGCGGGCGCGCACGGTCTCGACCGAGATATTCTCACGCTCGGTCGTGGCCTCGTCGGTGAGCGCGACCCGTTCGGTGGCGATCCTGCCCGGCATCAACACGTTGACGGTGACGCCATCCTGCGCCACCTCCGGCGCCAGCGATTTCGACCAGGCGATCAGCCCGGCGCGCAGCGTGTTGGAAATGCCGAGCACCGGGATCGGCTGCACGGCGCCGGTGCTGACCACGGTCAGGACCCGGCCCCAGCTTCTCTGCCGCATCGCCGGCAGGAAAAGATCGGTGAGGCGGATCACGGAGAGCGACATGGCGCGAAAGCTGTCCTCCCAGTCGGCGACATCGCGGCCGATCGCGCTGCCATAGGGCGGCCCGCCGGTATTGTTGACCAGAATGTCGACCGGCCCGACCCGCTCGGCGAAGTCGCCGAGGCTGGCCGTATCGGCGAGGTCGAGCCTGAACGGTTCAGCCTGGCCGATTTCGGCGGCCGCGATGCCCAGCGCCGTCCCGTCCCGTGCCGCGATCGCGAGGCTCGCACCTTCGGCGGCGAGCGCCGTTGCGATCGCAAGCCCCATGCCACGATTGCCGCCGAGAACCAGCGCGCGCTTTCCACTGATGTTCAGATCCATGCGGTAATCTCCCGTGTTTTCCAGGCGGATGAGGTTTCCTGGGCGAGGAACCGTCCGCGCCCGGGCCTTGCGAGCAACTGTCCCCGGTCGACGATCACGTCGCCCCGGGAGATGACCGTGATCGGCCAGCCCTGGACTTCCAGCCCTTCGAAGGGCGTGTAGTCGACATTGTGATGCAGCATGTGGTTTTCGATCGTGACGCGTTTTTCCGGGTCCCAAACGGTGATGTCGGCATCGGCGCCGATCGCGATCGTGCCCTTGCGCGGCGCGAGGCCATAGAGTTTCGCATTGTTGGTGGCGGTGAGCGCGACGAAGCGGGGAAGGTCGATGCGTCCCTTCATCACGCCTTCGCTGAACAGGATCGGCATGCGGGTTTCGAGGCCCGGAATCCCATTGGCGACAGCACGGAAGGACGGGTTTGGCCCGGCCTTCAGCTTGCCTTCGGCGTCAAAGCGGTAGGGCGCGTGATCGGAATTGAAGACGTCGACCGTGCCGTCCTCGATCCCGCGCCAGAGCGCGGCCTGGGCGGCGGTGTCGCGCGGCGGCGGGCTGCACATCGCCTTGGCGCCCAGCATGTCCGGCATGTCGAGATCGTTTTCCGTCAAGAGCAGATATTGCGGGCAGGTTTCGGCGATCACCACATGGCCGCGCTCTCGGGCGCGGCGGATTTCGGTCAGCGGATCGCCGCCGGTAACATGGACAACGACAAGCGGCACGCCAGCGATCTCGGCGAGCGTCACCGCGCGGTGCGTCGCCTCACGCTCGACCGGCAGCGGCCGCGAATGGGCATGGGAGATCGGTTTCGTCCGTCCCGCCTGTTCCAGCCGGTCGGCAAGCCAGCCGATGATCTCGTGGTTTTCGGCGTGGATCAGCACGATCGCCTTTTCCCGTCGCGCCGTTTCGAACACGTCGAGGATCTGGCGGTCGCTGAGCTGCATCGCCTCATAGGTCATGTAGACCTTCAGGCTGGTGTGGCCGCGACGGATGAGCGCTGGCAGCTCCTGGCCAAGCACGGCCGGCGTCGGATCGCTGACGATCAGGTGAAAGCCGTAATCCGTCACCGACTGGCCCTCGGCGCGGGCATGATAGTCCGCGACGGCGGCGGTGAGCGACTGGCCGCGATGCTGGACGCAGAACGGCACGATCGTCGTCGTGCCGCCGAAGGCCGCGGAAATGCTGCCGGAACGGAAGCCGTCGGCCATGCGGGCGCCCTTCGAGGCGAGGCCCGGCGCCTGCGGCTGGTCGAGGTGGCAATGCGCGTCCAGACCTCCGGGAAGCACGAACTTCCCGGAGGCATCGATCACCCGGTCGCCATCGGGAATGCGGTCCGCGATGGCGACGACACGTTCGTCCCGGATGCCGATATCGGCTTTGAAGACATCCGACGCGGTTGCGACAGTGCCGTGGCGGATGACGAGGTCAAAGGTCATGCAGGCAGTTTCCTGACGCTTTCCGGTGGCAGGAAGGAGGGGTCGAAGACATCGGCCGGCGCGGGAACCGCCGGAAGCCCGAAGCCGGCCGCGACCGCATCCATGCTCTTGGCAAGCCGGGCGTCGTCGACAGCGCCGAGGCCATTGGCTTTCGATTCCGGCGTGGTCATCTGGTTCTTGATCAGCCAGAGCAGCTTCTGCTCCTCAAGATCGGCATTGATCAACGGCGCCTTGGCCTTGAGGGCAGCAATGGCGGCCTTGGGATCGGCCGCCGCCGCCTGCCAGCCGCGGGCGCTGGCCTCTACAAAGGCCTTCGCCGCTTCCGGATTGCCGGTGCGGAAGGCATCCGACAGGATGAGGCCGTTGCCATAGAGATCGAGCCCGACCTCGGAATAATAGAGGAACTTAATGTCCTCGGGCGCGATCCCGGCCTTCATCAGGCCGAAATACATCGTCGAATCGAAGCCCAGGATGGCATCGGCGTCGCCGCCGGCCAGCACCGCCTCGCGCAATTGCAGGCCGACCATGTTCCACTTGATGGTGGCGGGATCGATATCGACATATTTGGCATAGGCTCCGAACAGCCGGTAGGCGCCGTCCGGTGCTGCCGCGCCGATGGTCTTGCCTTCGAGATCGGCCGGTTTCTCGATGCCGGATTTCGTCAGCGTGCCGACGCAGAGCGGGCTGCGGAAATAGACCATGTAGACATCGCGGATTGCAGCGCTCTCATTCTTGGCGTTGAACTCCGCCATCGAATTGATGTCGGCGATGCCGCCGTCATAGACGCCCGAGCCGACGCGCGAGACGGCCTCGCCGGAGCCGCCGCCTGCATCGAACTGGCAGGAAAGGCCCGCCTCCTTGTACCAACCGTTCTGCTCGGCCAGAAAGAAGGCTGCATTTGAGCCGTCGAACGGCGCCGCGAACGAGAATTTGACCGTGGTCTCCGCTGCCGCGCCGCCGGCTCTCAGGACGAAGGGCGCCGCGAGACTGGCTCCGACAAAGGCCCTGCGTGAAAGTTTCAGTCCTGCCATTTGCTTCCCCTTTTTGATGGACTTGACAGAAATGGTCTTGCAAGGGGTGTGCCAGACTGCAAACATGAATAAAAACAATCAAACGTTCAAAATTGTGCACAATTGCGTGCACCATAGAATGCAAAGGACGTCCACAAATGAAGCAGCCAGGCAAGCTCGTCGGCGTTATGAATGACCGGAACCGGCCAAGAGTGGAGACGGCCGAGGATGCCTATGAGCACCTTTTCTCGGCCATTGTCGATCAACGGCTTCTGCCCGGGACGAAGCTGACCGAACTGGCGCTTGTCGAGGCGCTGGGGATCGGCCGGCGCGCCATCGCCACGGCGCTCCAGCGACTGACGTGGGAGAAGCTCGTCATTTTCCTGCCGAAGCGCGGCGCCTTCGTCGCCGCCCCCGATGCCGACGAGGCGCGTGCCGTTTTCGCCGCGCGCATCGCCATCGAGGCGGGCACCACGGAGGCGGTGGCGCGGGTGGCCGATCAGAAAGCGATCGCGCGACTGCAGGAAAACATCGAGCAGGAACACAAGCTGCGCGAACAGGGCCACATGCGCGAGGCCATCCACCTTTCAGGCGGCTTCCACGTCCTGATGGCCGAACTTTCGGGCAATCCGATCCTGGCCGAACAGGTTCGCCTCCTCGTTGCCCGCACCAGCCTGATCGTCAATCTGTTCGACAACCAGATCGGCCTTGCCGGCTGGCACGACCACCATGACGAACTGATCAATCATTGCGCCAGGGGCGAGGTCGACGAGGCCGTCACGCTGATGCGCGCGCATATCGCCGAACTCCAGGAGGCCCTCATCCTCGACCGCCGCCGACCGGTCGCCTTCGACATGGTGGGCGTGTTCGGACGGTAGGCGATTTCGCACAACCATAGCAGACCGGGACAAAGGCCATGCTTGATTATGTAACTCATCTGTTCCGGCTGAAGGCCATTATCGAGGAAGGCAGCCTCGGACGGGCGGCCCAGCGGCTGAACGTCACCCAACCGGCGCTGTCGCGCTCGGTCTCCCAGCTTGAGAAGCATTTCGGCCAGCCGATCCTGATCCGCCATTCGCGCGGCGTCGCGCCGACGCCATTCGGAGAACGGGTGCTCTCCTCGGCGCTCGGCATCGAGCGCCACTGGCAACTGGCCGAAAAGCTACTGCAGACCGATCCGGCCGAGGGCAAGACCTCGATCAGGATCGGCGCCGGACCGATCTGGCGCGGCGCGATCCTGCCGGAGTTCATCAACCAGCTCCAGAAGGATTTTCCGAAGGTCGTGTTCGAATTGCTCAGCATCGAGCCACGCGGCAGTCTGCGGGACCTCAAGGAGGGAAGGCTCGATTTCGTCTTCACCGGCGTCGACCTCACGCCCGAAGGTGAACCCGGCATATCGGTGATGCCGTTTGCCCGCATCCTCGCCAATGTCGTCGCCCGCAAGAACCATCCGATCTTCCAACATCGCGGCCCGGACGGAACGATCGCGCCGATCCGGCTGCTCGATTTTCCCTGGGTCGTCTACAGCGCGATGCCGAACTATCGCGACATGATGCGCCACGCGATCTATGAACATCTCGGCGTCGAACCCGAGGTCCGCGTGATCTGCGACGGGTTGCTGCCGACGCTGAGGCTGCTGGAGCTCGGCGATTTCCTCGCCGTGATGCCGCACGCGGCGATCAATCGCGACCTCACCCCAAACCTGAGGGCCGTGCCCGCTGGGCTCACGCCGCGCCGCAACCAGGCTGCCTTCTTCTACCGTTCGGAAATGGATGACTGGGAGATCGTGCAGGCCATCCGGCGGCTCTGCCTGCAGCGGTTCGGGCCGTTGGAGAGCCAAAAGCCATAAACATCATTAATGGCTGACGCTGGTTATTATGCTTGTGTCACATGGGTGAGCGAACCATTCTCCGCCGCACGAGGAGATTTCGCTGCCAAAAGGCCTTTCGAGCGCCGCACGGCAGAGCCAATGACCAGGAGGAGCCTATGACCTTTCAATTCAATGGATGGCGGAAATGCGTTTCCGCCGTTGCACTTGCCGCAGCGCTCGCCGTGCCCGGCGCGGCGTTTGCCGAAACGCTGACAATCGCGAGCCCGGGCGATGCCCAGCCCAAGAACATCCTGCCGATCCGCGCCGGCAATACGTCCTGGGTGCAAGCTGTATTCGAGCCTCTGGTGCGAATCATGCCGGGCGATGACACCCCGCAGCCGGTGCTCGCCAAGAGCTGGACCGTCTCCGAGGACGGCAAGACCGTGACCTTCGAACTTGAGGACGGCGTGACCTTCCATTCGGGCCGCCCCTTCACCTCCGCCGACGTGAAGTTCACGCTGGAAACGGCCGCCGGCAAGGCCTCCGCGTCCCAGTTCGACTTCATTGCCCGCGCTATTTCCGAGATCGCGACGCCGAGCGACACCGAAGTCGTCCTGACGCTCGCAAAGCCGATGCCGAACCTGTTCGAATTCCTGTCGCAGACGGTGATCGTCGACAAGGACACTTACGACAAGCGCGCCGACGGCAAGGAGATCATCGGCACCGGGCCGTATAAATTCGCCGAATGGGTGCCTGGCGCCTCGATCCGCCTGGAACCCTATGACGGCTATCGTGATCCCGACGCCCATGCCTTCGACGACATCGATATCGCCATCATCACCGACCCGACCGCGATGATCTCGGCCCTGCGCTCGAACAGGGCCCAGCTCGCCATGCAGATGCAGCCGCGCGACGTGATCGAGCTTTCGGGCAATCCGATGTATCAGACGGTGCCCACCGCCGGCTCGCTCTATCCGCTCGGCGTCAATGTCACCGACAAGCCGTTCGACGACAAGCGCGTGCGCCAGGCGGTCGGCTACGCGATCGACCGCGACCGCATCAACCAGCAGGTCTTCGACGGTCTCGGCACGCCGACCGACCTGTTCTGGCCGACCTCGGACGAGCAGGCGCAGCATTATGCCTACGACCCCGACAAGGCCCGCGAACTGCTGAAGGAGGCCAGCGCCGAGGGCGCGACCGCCACCGTTGCGCTTCATGCCCTGCCCTCGCAGCGGGCGATCTTCGAGATCGTGCAGAACAACCTCACCGACGTCGGCTTCAAGGTCGAGGCCAATATCCTCGACACCGCGACCTATGGTCAGCAGCAGATCGCCGGCGATCTCGGCCCGGTGTTCATCCAGCTCCACGGCATGGACGGCCTCAGCCCGGCAACGCTGCTCAGCGCCGCACCGGCCTTGCGTGAGGGAAATCCCTCGCACTTCTGGACCGACGAGTATCTGAAGCTGCGCGACGCCGTCCAGAGCGCTGCGAACAAGCAAGCCTCCGACGACGCGGTCAAGGCGCTCGGGGACTATCTCCTCGACCAGGCCTTCAACCTCAACATCCTGTCGGCGCCGACGCTCTCCGTCTCGACCACCAACCTCAAGGGCGTCGAATACACCACGACCGGCTATATCGTGTTCAATCACGCTTCCGGCGGCTGACATTCGGCGGGCCGCACGACAGGCGGCCCGCCCCAATCCCTCCATGACAAGAGCCTGCCACCGTGCGTACCATTGTCCTGATGTTCGACAGCCTCAACCGGCTCTACCTCCCGGCCTATGGCGGAACCCGGTTCGATCTTCCCAATTTCAGACGGCTTGAAAGCCGGACCGTGACCTTCGACCGGTGCTATGCGGGCTCCATGCCCTGCATGCCCGCGCGCCGGGAGATGCACACGGGCCGCCCCAATTTCCTGCATCGCGGCTGGGGTCCGCTCGAGCCGTTCGATGACAGCAGCTACGAGATTCTCGGCAAGCACGGCGTCTATACCCATCTCGTGACAGATCATGTCCACTATTGGGAGGATGGCGGCGCGACCTATCATCCGCGCTTCTCCTCTTACGAGTTCATTCGCGGTCAGGAAGGCGATCCCTGGAAGGGGCATGTCGCCGACCCGGTGATCCCGCCCGCGCTCAACTGGCGCGGCGGCAAGGGCTGGCGGCAGGACTGGATCAACCGGGCCTATACCGCCACCCGCGAAAGCCATTTCCAGACGAAAACCCTCGATGCCGGACTGGAATTCATCGACACCAATGCCGCCGCCGATAACTGGCTGCTGCAGATCGAGTGTTTCGATCCGCACGAGCCCTTCTTCACGCCGGAGGAATATCACGGCCTGACGGGCGTGCGCGACGACATGCCCCATTACGACTGGCCGGACTACCGGCCGGTGCTGGAGGACGGGGAAACCGTCGATCAGGTCAAGGCGCGCTACGGTGCGCTCCTGAAGATGTGCGATGACAGCCTCGGCCGGCTGCTCGACCGGATGGACGCGGGCGACATGTGGAAGGACACGATCCTGATTGTGTGCACCGACCACGGGCTGCTGATCGGCGAGCGCGACTGGTACGGCAAGAATGTCCAGCCATGGTATGAGGAAACCATCCATACGCCGCTGTTCGTCTGGGACCCGGTCTCGGGCAACCAGGGGACCCGCGACGGCAGCCTTGTCCAGACCGTCGATTTCGCTGCGACCTTTCTCGATGCGTTCGGGCTTGAACCGACGCCCGACATGCAATCGTGCTCAATCCTGCAGCACCTGCGCACCGGCGCACCGGTGCGCGAGACCGCGCTTTTCGGCATTTTCGGCGGTCATGTCAGCATCACCGACGGGCGCTACGTCTATATGCGCGCCTGCGCCACGCCCCAGAACCGGCCGCTCGAGGAATTCACCCTGATGCCGACGCGGATGAAGTCGCGGTTTTCGGCAGGTGAATTGCGAGACTTCCGGGTCGCCCCGCCCTTCTCCTTCACCAAGGGCGTGCAGACCATCGTCACGCGCGGCGGCGCCTTCGGCAATCCCCATCATTTCGGAACGCTGCTATTCGACCTTGAAACCGATCCCGACGAAACGACCCCGTTGAACGATCCCGCCCTCGAGACCCGGATGGCGACCATGCTGGTCGAGGCGATGCGGAGAAACGACGCGCCGGCCTCGCAGTATGAACGCCTCGGCCTGCCGGAAACCGGCCCTGTCGAAGAACGGCATCTGCTGATCGAAAGGCAATGGCCGCAGATCGAGCGCAGCCGCCAGCGCAACTGGAAGCAGGCGCCGGCGGAAAGCTATGGCCCCGCCGCCCGTCTCACCATTGCCGAAGTCTTTGCCGATCCGGCCCTGAAGGCGCTCGTCGACGAGGCGTTCGGCTTCGCCCTCGGCCCGGCGATGGTCGAGCGCTTCGGCCGCAACAGCCTCTGGGCGCTCGCGGTCATGTCGCCCGGCGTCACGCCCGGGGATCTGCACGCCCTCGACGACCGGCTCGTCCGGCATCAGCCCGCATAGGAAGTCCCATCATGCAACCGAATATTCTTCTGGTTTTCCCGGATCAACTGCGCTCCGACTGGGTGGAGCCACGGGCGACGGTTCCCGTCAGGACGCCGAACGCGAAGGCGCTCGCCGAGCGCGGCGTCAACTTCGAACAGGCCTGGACGCCATCGCCGATCTGCGCGCCGGCACGCGCCTGCATCGCCACCGGCCGCCGTTACGATCGCAGCCCGGTGCAGCATAACAACCAGAATGTGCCGGCGGGCGCCGACACGATCTACCGGCGCATGGCCGACAAGGGTTATGCGGTTTCCACGGTCGGCAAGCTCGACCTGTTGAAGGGTTTCATGGACTGGGGTGCCGACGGCAAGCATATGACGGAGGCCGGCGAAAGCCGCCTCGCCGATCTCGGCTTTACCCGCGGCATCGACAATGCCGGCAAGCATGACGCGATCTATGGCCGTGAGCGCGGCGCCCGCGAGCCCTACATGACCTATCTCGCCGAAATCGGGCTTGCCGACGTTCACGACGCCGATTTCCGCCGCCGCGACCGCGCCAATATTCCGGCGACCGTCAACGAGATCGCCGCAGGCGACCTTCCGTTGCCCGACGCCTATACCAATCCCGATCTCTCGCCGCTTCCGGACGAGGCCTATTGCGACAACTGGATCGGCCGCCAGGCGATGAACGAACTCGAGGGCCTGAAGGACACCGGCAAGCCGTGGTTCCTCACCGTCAATTTCGCCGGCCCCCACGAACCGCTCGACGTGACGGAGCGCATGCGCGACCGCTGGAAGGACGTGGCCTTCCCGGAACCGGTCGACGGCTCCCGCGATCCGCGACACCAGATGATCCGGCAGAATTATGCCGCGATGATCGAGGTCATCGACGACTGGCTCGGGCGCTTCCTCGCCTTTCTCGACGAGACCGGACAGCGCGACAACACGCTGGTGGTGTTTGCCTCCGACCACGGCGAAATGCTCGGCGACCACAGGCTGTGGGCGAAGTCGATCCCCGACGAGAATTCCGTGCGCGTGCCGATGATCGTCGCCGGCGCCGGTGTTTCGGCCAGGGACCGCTCCGTCCGGACGCCGGTGTCTCTTCTCGACATGGCGAAGACCTTCCTCGATTTCTCCGGCGCGCCCGGCGAAGGCATGGAAGGCGACAGCCTGCGCGGCCTGCTCGAGGGCGAGGCCGAACCCGAGACGCGGCTCGTATTTTCCGGCCTCGGCCCGTGGCGGGCGGTGACCGATGGCCGCTTCAAGCTCGTCGCCGGCGACTGGCGCGCGATCCGGCCGGGCAAGATGCAGTTCACCGAATTCGATCCCGCCGGCCTCGATACGGTCGCGCTGTTCGATCTCGATGAGGATCCGGAGGAGCGCCGTGACATCGCCGCCGCGCATCCCGACATCCGCGACCGTCTGCTGGAGGCGATCCGGGACGATATGGCGCGCCGCTAACGGAATTTGCGGCGGGTGCGGCGAATAACTGTACCCGCCGGCAACCCCGGGAAGGTATGCCGCGGCCAGGCGACAACGCAGGCTCGCCCTCAGAACCGGGCCTGCTCCTGCCCGCAGAAGGGATCGACCGGGCTTTTGCCGGTGAACGGCTTTTCGCCGGTCATGCAATCGAGCACCGCTTCCTGCATCTCGTCGGAGGTCGCATAGGCATTGATGACGGCGGGCATGCGCGGTGCGTCGTAAAGGTAATAGGGATAGCCGAAGGAGACGAGCGCGGTCGGCACCTCGTGCCACGGCCGCTTCATCGCCATCCGGAAATCGCCCATCAGCCGCGCCCAGTCGAGGAAGATATGGCTGCGCGTCAGCAGTGTCTCCTCGGCCAGGAGATAGAGCACAAGGTCGTATTCCGCGGGCTGCCACGGGTCGCCGTGGGCGAACACCGTCACCTCGAAACCGCGTGCGCGCATCATCTCCGGCAGGGCAAGCGACACCGGCGCGCCGTGGATTGGCGAAACGATGCCGCCGGAGATAACAAGCACCCGGCGGTGGGTTTCGGGCGACAGCGGAAACAGGTTCCGCACATCCTTCACCAGCGTCGGCGCGCGGGCAAACGCCTCTGCGGCTGTAGCCTTCGCGTCCGGCCTCGCCAGCCGGGCAAGGGGATCGTCGTCCGTCTTGCGACGATGAAGGCCGAGCGCGGCCTTCAGCCCCAGAACCCGCGTCAGGGCCTCGGCGAGGCGCGCCTCCGGCAGGCTGCCATCCTCCAGCGCGGCGCGGACAAGGGCGATATCGCCCGGAAGATCGCCGGTGAACAACACCATGTCACACCCGGCGCGAAGCATTTCGACCTTGGCCGGGCCGGCCGCCATATAGGACGTCGCGCCCGCCATCTCGGAGGCATCCGAAACGATCAGACCGTTGAACCCCAGCCGGTTGCGAAGCAGTTCCTGATTGAGAAGCCGCGAAAGCGACGCCGGCCGATAGAGTTCCTCCGGCCCGGCCTCGGGATCCAGCATGCGCACGAAGGCCGGCAGCGCGATGTGGGCGGACATCACCGACAGCACATTGTTTGCGATCCCGGCCCGATAAAGCCTGCCGAAGGTTTCCTCCCACGCGTCCATCGACAGAGGATTGACGGTGGTCAACAGATGCTGGTCGCGGTCGTCATAGCCCTCGCCCGGCCAGTGCTTCAGGCAGGCGGCAATGCCATGGCGCTGCAAAGTCTCGATCTGGACCATCGCGTGACGTTCGATCAGCGCCGGATCGGAACCGAAGCCGCGGGTGGCCACGATCGCCGAGCGGAACGCGGCATTGATGTCGATAACCGGCGTGAACGACCAGTTGGTGCCGACAGCGCGCGCCTCCTCGGCCATCAGCGTGTAGATGTCGCGGGTCAGCGCCGTGTCGTCGACCGCCGCCAGCGCCAGCGGGTTCGGTACCTGCGTGCCGAAGGGAAAGGACATGCGCGAGCCTTCGAGATCCGCCGAGACCAGCAGCGGAACCTTCGACCGTTGCTGCAGGGTTTGCAGGAGCGTCACCTCGGCGGCCCCATCCTGCGAGAAGAAGCGCGTGACCCCGCCCGGCCGCAACCTTTCGATTTCCGCCGCCCATGGCCCGGCCGGCCCGTGCAGGCCGATGACGAAAAGCTGGGCGATCATGCTCTCGAGGTCGCCCGCGAGTGCCGCCGCGGACTGCGCCACCCAGGCGATATCCTCCTCCGAGAGGCTGAAGGGCTGCTTCCTCAGAAGATTGAGCGGCAGATCGTCCGGTGTCATGCATGTTCCTCCCCGCAAGACGCTTCAATGTGTTTCTGGATAGCCTTCGTGGGCAATGGTCGACAATGTTTTTGTTGGGACCGGCCATAAACGACAGTTATGGGCGCCACGGTTCGAAAGCCGCAGGCAGGCCGGTTTCGCGCACCTGAAGCGCCGCCGTTTTGCTGGCCGCTTCAAGGCCTCAAGCGCCTGCGGCTCAACGTCCGGAGCTTGATCGAAGCCTCGCTTTCTGCCGAGCGCGAAACCATTGTCGGCCGCAGACGATGGCACGACGCCTTGGTTCCATGCCCTGCGCCGAGGCCACCGCCCCGCTCGGTGGAGCGTCAAAATTGACTTGTGTTAAACCTAGCAAGTGCTAGGTTGTTTTAAGAGGGCGTCAGGGGAGTGACGCCACAAAGGAGGAGTTACATGCCCAATCCGAAACTGTTTTCGGTCACCCGTCGTCGTCTGCTGACCGGTTCCGCGCAGGCCGCGGTGATGATCGGCGCCATGCAGTATGTCCCGGCTCTTGCCCAGGATACGTCGCGCGCCGTCATCGCCCAGGCCTATGACGCCCAGCCGCGCAACCTGCTCGCCTTTCGCGGCGGCAATTTCCCCTGGATCAAGAATGTCTTCGAGACGCTGACCTACACCGATCCCGAAACGTTCGAACCGCAGCCCGAGCTTGCCACCGACTGGACGCTGTCCGATGACGGCATGACGCTGACGCTCAACCTGCGCGACGACGTCACCTTCCACACCGGCCGCAAGATGACCGCGGCGGATGTGAAATACAGTCTCGAGACCGCAGCGCTTCCCGAAACCGCTTCGCAGATCGGCTTCATCGCCCGCAGCTTCATGGCGATCGACACGCCCAGCGATACGCAGGTGGTGATCACCTTCTCGCAGCCGACATCGAATGTCTGGGACCTGTTCGAGGAAACCCCGATCATCGACAAGGAAACCTATGCCGAGCGCGAGGACGGTTCGAAGGTGATCGGCACCGGTCCCTACAAATTCGTGAGCTGGACGCCGGGCGCCGAACTGCAGCTCAGCCGCTACGACGACTATCGCGACAAGGATGCCGCGAAAATCCACGATCTCGACTACGCCATCATCGCTGATCCGACCGCTACAATCGCCGCGGTCCGCTCGGGCCGTGCCCAGATCGGCTACGGCATGACGCCACGCGACGTCATCGAATTCGACCGCAACCCGATGTATACGATCGTCAGCACCGCCGGCACGATCTATCCGTTCGGCGTCAACGTGGAAGAAGGTCCGTTCGACCAGAAGTCGGTCCGTCAGGCCGTCGGCTATGCCATCGACCGCCAGCGCATCATCGATCAGGTCTTCGACGGCGCCGGTACCCCGACAGACCTGTTCTGGTCTCCTTCCTCACCCGGCTATACCGAGGAACTGGCGAACCGCTATTCCTACGATCCCGACAAGGCCAGCAAGATGCTGGATGACGCCGGCGCCAAGGGCGCCAAGGTCACGATCATCATTCCCGCGATCCCCGCCAACCGCTCGATCTTCGAAATCGTGCAGAACAATCTGCGCGAAGTCGGGCTTGAGCCGGAGGCCAGGGTTCTCGATGTCGCCGAATACGACCAGCGGCAGGTGGCCGGCGACCTCGGCCAGTCCTTCATCCTGATCCACGGTCAGGTCGGCTTCCAGACCGCGACGCTTCTCTCCTCGCTGCCATCGCTGCGCAAGGGCAACCCGTCGCATTTCTGGAACGATGAATACGAGAGGCTCCGCAACGCGGTCTCGGCCGCCTCGACGGCTGACGACCAGGCCAAGGCCGTCACGGCGCTGTCGGAATATATGCTGGACGAGGCCTTCACGCTGGCGCTCCTCCAGGCGCCGTCCCCCAGCGTCGTTTCCGCCGACCTTGAGGGCGTATCGTTCTCCAGGCGCGGCTACATCCTGTTCAAGAACGCCACCTACAGGTAAATCCGATGTTCGGCTTTCTCCTCCGCAAGCTCCCCGCGGTAATCCTCGTCGCCTTCGTGTCGTCGATCATCGCCTTCACTCTGCCGCGCCTTGCGCCCGGCGATCCCGCGATCACGGTCGCCGGCTCCGATGCGACGCAGGAGCAGCTCGAGGCCGTGCGCGAGGAGCTCGGCCTCAACCAGCCCATGCCGGTGCAGTACATCCACTGGCTGACGGGCGCGCTGCAGGGCGATTTCGGTCAGTCCTATGTCATGCGACGGCCGGTATCGACGGTCATCGCCGACCGGCTGGAAAGCACGCTTGAGCTCGCGGGACTGGCGACGATCATCATGATCGTCATCGGGTTGGGGCTTGGCGTGCTTGCGGGAACGGAGCGAACGCCCTGGGCGCGCGCGGTGCTCGACGTCGCCACCACGATCCTGCTGGCGACGCCGCCATTCCTGACCGGGCTGATCCTCATCCTCATTTTCGGGATTGCCTTCCAGCTGCTGCCTGTCTCCGGCGAGGTCAACCTGTCGAAGGATCCGGTGATGGGCTTCAAGTTCCTCATCCTTCCCGCGATTGCGCTGGCGCTGCCGCAATCGGCCATGATCGCACGCCTGCTGCAGACCACGATGAACTCGACCCGCGGCGAGGATTTCGTCGATCTGGCCAAGGCCAAGGGCGTGCCGCGCGGCCGGATCGTGCGCAAACACGTGCTGCGCAACAGCCTCGGCCCGGCAATCGTCGCCATCGGCCTCAGAATTGGCGACCTGCTTGCCGGCGCCATCATCATCGAGGCGATCTTCGCCCGAAACGGCCTCGGCGCGCTCGCGATCTACGCTGTGCAGAGCCGCGACTACTATGTGCTGCAGGCGCTCATCCTCGGCGCCGTCATCGTCGCGGTGCTGATCCAGCTCCTCTCCGAAATACTCATCGCCGCGCTCGATCCGCGCATCCGGCTGGAGGGTTGAAACCATGTCCGAAACATCCCTGAACGACACCTCGGAAGACCGTCACGGCGACCAGAGATGGACGGTGCATCCCGCCCTTCGCCGCTATGGCGAGGCGATGACGACGCCCAAGGGCATCATCGCCGTCGCCATCATCATTCTCCTGACAGGCGGCGCGCTGCTGGCGCCGGTGCTGTTTCCGGGCGGTTACGATCAGCAGTCGCGCGATTCGCTGCTTGGGGTCAGCCTTGCCCATCCGTTCGGAACGGACGAGCTCGGGCGCGACATCATGGTACGCAGCATCTATGGCCTCAGAACCGACCTCAGCCTGGTCTACACCGCCGTACCGCTGTCGATGGTGATCGGCACGCTGCTCGGCCTGCTCGGCGTCATCTCCGCCCGGCTCGGTACTTTCGTCCAGCGCGGTCTGGATGTGATCGCCGGTTTCCCGGGGCTCATCCTCGGCATCAGCGTGGTGATCATCTTCAGCGCCGGCTGGCAGGCGCTGGTCATCGCCATCACCATCCTCGGGCTTCCGGCCTTCGGCCGGTTGGCGCGCGCGACGATGCTGTCGCAGATGCAGCGCGAATACGTCACCGCGGCCCGCACGCTCGGCGCCACGAAATGGCAGATCATGGTCCGCCACGTCCTGCCCAACGCGGTCGAGCCGATCATCGTCCAGGGCGCGATGTTCGTCGTCGCCGCCGTGTTCATCGAGGCGGCGCTCTCGATCGTCGGCCTCGGCCTGCAGCCGCCCGAACCCTCGCTCGGCACGCTTCTCAATGTCGGCATGCGCTACATTTCCCGCGCGCCGACCTATGTGATCGGGCCAACCGCCATCCTGATCCTGCTCGCGCTCGGTTTTAGCCTTCTCGCCGATGCGCTGAACGCCGCCGTCAACCGCTCGGAATAGATCATGACCGACATTGCAACCGATCCGCTGCTCCGGGTCGATAACCTCACCACCGCCTTCGGCAGCCGCGATACCGGCATCACCGCCGTGCGCAACGTCTCCTTCGAGGTCGGCCGCGGCCGCGTGCTCGGCATCGTCGGCGAAAGCGGCTCCGGCAAGTCCGTCACCGCGCGTTCCATCCTGCGGCTCCTGCGCAAGCCGGGCCATGTCCGCGAAGGCTCGGTGAAGCTCGCCGGCCGCGAACTACTGACGCTTCCCGAAGAGGAAATGCGCAAGATCCGGGGCAAGGACATCGCCATGGTGTTCCAGGATCCCCAGTCCGCGCTCAACCCGGTGATGCGGGTCGGCGACCAGATCGTCGAGGCGCTGGAGGTCCATGGCGTCAAGGGGCCGGCCGCCCGCGAGCGGGCCAGGGAACTACTGCGCCAGGTCGGCATTCCCGACGTCGAGCGCAACATCGACAACTATCCGCACGAATTCTCCGGCGGCATGCGCCAGCGCGTGGTGATCTCGATCGCGCTCGCCAACCACCCGAGCCTGCTTCTCGCCGACGAGCCGACGACGGCGCTCGACGTCACCATCCAGGCGCAGATCCTCCGGCTCCTCGTCAAACTGCGCGACGAGCTCGGCGTCTCCATCGTCATGATCACCCACGACATGGGCGTCGTCGCCGAACTCTGCGACGATCTCGTGGTGATGTATGGCGGCCGGGTGGTCGAAACCGGGCTCGTCAGCGATGTGCTGACGGCGCCGCGCCACCCCTATACCGCGGCGCTGCTGCGCTCCGTGCCGCGCCTTGACGCCGACGACGCCCATGAGCTGCCGGCGATTCCCGGCCAGCCGCCGATCCCGGCCTTCCTGCCGTCGGGATGCGCCTTCCATCCGCGCTGCGCGCATGCAATCGGTGCCTGTCGGGAACAGGTTCCGCCACTTGCGCAATTGCAACCCGGCCACCGTTCAGCCTGTCACGTGGCGCAGGCGGGTAAAACCGACCTCGCCCCACCGCCGTCCGCAGCCCTCCCCGCGCGGGCGGCGGTGCCCGACAACGCGAAACCCTTCCTGAAGGTCACAAACCTGAAAACCGATGTCGCCGCCGGTTCCGGCGGCATGTTCCGCAAGCATACCCCGGTCTATGCCGTCGACGGCATATCCTTCGATGTCTATCTCGGCCAGACCTTCGGTCTCGTCGGGGAATCGGGCTGCGGCAAGTCGAGCCTGTCGCGCTCGCTGGTCGGCATCAACCAGCCGACCTCCGGCACGATCGAACTTGACGGCCGCGACGTGACCGCGATGACGACCGAGGACCGGCACTTCATCAACCGCCGCGTCCAGTATGTCTACCAGGATCCCTCGGCCTCACTCAATCCGCGACGCACGATCGCGCAATCGCTGGAAGAGGCGCTCGCCGTGGTCGGGCTCACGGGCCGGGCGGCGCGGGCGCGGGCCGCCGACCTGATGAACACGGTCGGGCTGGCGCCGCATTTCCTCAGCCGCTATCCGTTCGAGATCTCGGGCGGCCAGCGCCAGCGCGTCGGCATCGCCCGCGCGCTTGCCGTCGAGCCGAAGCTCCTGATCTGCGACGAGCCGGTCTCCGCCCTCGATGTCTCGATCCAGGCCCAGATCATCAACCTTCTCGACGACCTCAAGACCGAACTCGGGCTCGGTTACCTGTTCATCGCCCATGACCTGGCGGTGGTGAAGCATATCTCGGACATGGTCGCGGTGATGTATCTCGGCCGACTGGTGGAAACCGGCACCACCGACGATGTCTACAACCGTCCCCGCCACCCCTATACCCAGGCGCTGCTTTCGGCGACGCCCGAGGCCGATGTGACCCGCCGGGACCGCGAACGCATCTATCTTGGCGGCGAACTGCCCTCCCCCGCCAACCCACCGTCCGGCTGCCGCTTCCGGACCCGCTGTCCGATCGGGCCGCTCTATCGTGCCGATCGCAAGATCTGTTCGGAGGAAGATCCCGCGCTTGCCGCACGAGACGGCTGTTCGAAAGTGGCCTGCCATTTTGCCGCCGAGCGCGATGCACTGATCCTCGCCGAAGCCCAAAATCCTGAAAGTGTACAGCAACGATGAAGGCAAAAGCAGAACCGCGCCGCCGGCGCAGTCCAAAGGGTGAGAGCCGCCGCCAGGAAATCCTCGATGCAGCGACACGGCTTTTCTCACACGGCGGCTTCCACACCGCGAGCCTAGCCGATATCGCCGATGCCGTGGGTCTGACGCAGGCCGGCCTGCTGCACTATTTTCCGTCCAAGGCGGAACTGCTGCTTGCGGTGCTGCGCCAGCGCGAGGAGCGCGTTCTGGTGGACGAGACCGCCGATGCCGCCAACAAGGGCATCGCCTATGCCGAGGCCTTCGTCGAGACCTTGCGGCGGAACGAGAAGAACCCGGTGATGGTGCAACTCTTCGCGATCCTGTCACACGAGGCGATCTTCACAGACCATCCGGCCCATCCCTGGTTCCGCGACCGATACGCAGCCGTGGTCGTCAAGGCGACCGATCAGCTTGCGGCGACGATCGACGAAACCAGGCTGCCGCCCGGCACGACGGTGGAAAGCATCGCCCGGCTGATGATCGCCGCCGCCGACGGTCTCAGGCTGCAATGGCTGCTCGATCCGAAAGCGCTCGAACGCCCGAAGGTGATGAACGAGTTCTTCGCCCTCCTCGCCCCCTACATCAAGAAACCGGACTGACGGCCCGTCACGACCGACATCCTCTAGGAGACAATCATGCGCGCCGTCATGGTGATGTTCGATAGCCTCAACCGCCTGTTCCTGCCGGCCTATGGCGCCACGGATGTGGACCTTCCCAATTTCCGCCGGCTGGCGGAGCGCAGCGTGACGTTCGACCGTTGCTATGCCGGCTCCATGCCCTGCATGCCGGCGCGCCGCGAAATGCATACCGGGCGCTACAATTTCCTGCATCGCGGCTGGGGGCCGATCGAGCCCTTCGATGACAGCGTGCCGGAAATGCTGAAAGGGGCCGGTATCTACACCCACCTGATCACCGACCATCAGCATTACTGGGAGGACGGCGGCGCGACCTATCACAACCGCTACTCCACCTACGAATTCTTCCGCGGTCAGGAGGGCGATGCCTGGAAGGGCGAGGTCGCGGACCCGGTGATCCCTGAAACCGTGACCTGGCGCAAGGGTCGGCTCTGGCGGCAGGACTGGATCAACCGCAAATACCTGAAGACCGCCGCCGATTATCCGCAGACGCAGACCTTCGACGCCGGCCTCGGCTTCATGCGCACCAATGCCGATGACGACAACTGGTTCCTGCAGATCGAATGCTTCGATCCGCACGAGCCGTTTTTCACCGACGAGGCCCACAAGGCCCGCACCGGCGCGCAAGAGGCCGGGCCGCATTACGACTGGCCGGACTATCGGCCCGTTCTGGAGGACGCGGAAACGCTCGCCCGCCTGCGCAAGTCCTATGCGGCGCTGCTGACCATGTGCGACGACAATCTCGGCCGGGTGATGGACCTCATGGATGCGCAGGACATGTGGCAGGACACGATGCTGATCGTGTGCACCGATCACGGCTTCCTGCTCGGCGAACACGGCTGGTTCGGCAAGAATATCCAACCCTGGTTCGAGGAAAACATCCACACGCCGCTGTTCCTCTGGGATCCGCGCACCGGGGCGGCGGGGACGCGCTCGGATGCCCTCGTGCAAACGATCGATTTCGGCCCGACATTGCTCGAATATTTCGGCGTCGACCGCACGCCCGACATGCAGGGGCGGCCGATCGCGCCGGTTCTTTCCGGCAGCGAAAAACCGAGGCAGCACGCGCTGTTCGGCGTCTTCGGCGGGCATGTCAACATCACGGATGGCCGCTATGTCTACATGCGCGGGCCGGCGACCCCATCCAACGGCCCGCTTCACGAATACACGCTGATGCCGACGCGCATGGACCATCGTTTCGCCGTCCCGGACCTGCAGGAGGCGACCCTCTCCCCGCCCTTCGGATTTTCCAAGGGCGTTCCGCTGCTGAGGGTCCGGGGCATGGCGATGGGCAATCCTTATGCCTTCGGCAGCCTGCTCTACGATCTTGAGACCGATCCCGAACAGCGCAACCCGCTGATCGATGACGAGCGCGAGCTCTTGATGGCGCAATGGCTTGTGGAGGCGATGCGCGAGGCCGAGGCGCCGCCCGAACAGTATGAACGCCTCGGCCTGCCCCAGACCGGCGATGTCGGCCCCGAACACCTGCTTGGCCGCAGACAGAGAGCGCTTTCGCTGGAAACCCTTGAACAGGACTGGAAATCGGCGCCGGAAACGGAGTTTTCCGCGGCGCTGCGGCAACCGATCGAAACGCTCGACAAGGCGCTCCTGGAACAGGCAGCCAGCGCCCTCGGCCTCCCCGCCTCCGGACCGTTTATTGAACGCTTCGGCTACCTCTCCCTCTGGCAGATCTCGGTCATGCTGCCGAGCGTCTCGCCGGAACGGTTAAGGGCGTTTGAACGGACACACGGCCAAGGCGTGATGCAATCGGCAAATTGACAGCCGCCTGAACCAATGCATTTCGTCATCATCCGCCGCGCACTGTCCGGCGCGCGGCGGATGATGGTTTTCAGGTCATCAGGCCGGTTCTGACCATTCGGCCCGCAGATCGACAGCCAGCCGCTCGCGGATATCGCCGGCATTCGCGGCCACGAGAAGCGCGTAGCGGCCGGCAGGCGCCACCCATCTCTGGCGTTCCACATCGAAATAGGCGAGATCGCGCGGCACGATGCCGAGGCTGGCCGTTCCGCTCTGTCCTGGCTTCAGGGCCAGACGCGCGAAGGCGCGCAGCTCCTTTTCCGGGCGGGCAACAGCAACGTCTTCCGCCATGGCTTCCGGATGGACATAGAGCTGGACGACCTCGACGCCATCCGTCGCGCCCGAATTGACGATCGGTACGGTGACGGTGACACCGGCATCGGTCATGATCTCGGTGTCTGCGACGGCCTCGCCCCAGGTAAACTGCGTGTAGCCGAGGCCGAAACCGAAGGGAAACAGCGGCGGTACATTGTGAACGTCGTGATGGCGATAGCCGACGAAAACGCCCTCATCGTAGCGCACATGCCCGTCCTTGCCGGGATAGGTGAGCGCGTCGTCACTCCAGGCCAAATTGTCCTTCATGCGCTTCGGGAATGTTTGCGGCAGCCGGCCGCCGGGATAGGCGGCGCCGCTCAGCACATCGGCAATCGCATTGCCGACCTCCTGTCCCGGATACCAGAACTGGACGACGGCTTTCACCTTGTCGAGCCAGGGCACCTCCACCGGCCCGCCGGTCTGCAGAACCACGACCGTGTTCGGATTGACGGCGGCGACGGCCTCGATCAGCGCATTCTGCCGGCCAGGCAGGGTCATGTCCGGCAGATCATACCCCTCGCTGTCCCATTCCTCCTGGCGGCCGACGAACAGCACCGCCACATCCTGCTCCGTCGCAAGCCTGACGGCATCATCGATTTCCTGCTGCCCCATCGTCTTTTCAATCCCGAACCGGAGCGCGCGGACGGTGATGCCGTTATCGGCGGTCTCCGGGGAACAATAGTCGATGACCAGCTGATAGGTGGTCCCGGCCTGAAGTTCGATGTCCGCCAGCCGTTCGTCATTGGCCGTGCCGAAAAAGTTCTGTCCGTGCGCCCAGTCGCTCTCGCCGTCGATCAGCAGTTCGCCATGAAGATAGGCGCGCGCAAGCCCGGCATTGGTCATTCCGGCGCGGTAGGTCCCGCTCTCCTCCGGAGTGAAGGTGGCGACGGCCCGCACGGAAAAATCGTTCTGGTCCAGGTCCGGTACTGGAAGATCGAACCAGAAGCAGTTGAGCGCTTCCTCGATCGCGATATGAACGGGCTTGCCTTCAAGCCTACGGCCGTGATGGAACCGAAGCTCGATATCGCCCTGCAGGACCTGCGTCAGCCTGTTGTTGGTGCAGCCCTTGGCATGGGAAACGCGATTGTCACCGAAGGCGGCCTTCAGTCCCTCCACCGGCGTCACCCGATAGGGCGCGTTGATCTGCGCCGAACCGCCGCCCATCAACCGCGCCACGCCGGCATTGGGTCCGAGGGCTGCGATCGATACGGTGTTTTCCAGCGGCAGCAGGTTGCCTTCATTCTTCAGAAGAACGGCACCCTCCGCGCCGAGACGGCGGATCAGCGCACGGGTCTCCGGCGCATCACGCGACGTTTCCGCCTCGGGGCCTGCGCTGTCGAAGGCGCCGACGCGCTCGAACAGGACGAGCAGGCGGCGCGTTGCGGCACGGATCGTCTCGAGATTAACCTCCCCGGCCTTCACCGCGTCAAGAAGCCTGGCGCCGCGATAGCGCGTCGGTCCGGGCATTTCGAGGTCGTGCCCGGCATTGACCGAATCGGCGACCGAATTCGTGCCGAACCAGTCCGACATGAAGATGCCGTCATAGCCGAACTCACCCCGCATCACGTCCTGCAGCGCCCATTTGTGGCTGTCCATGTGGATGCCGTTCAGCCGGTTATAACCGGTCATCACCGCCCAGACGCCCGCCTTTTTGACCGCGGCCTCGAAAGGCGGCAGGTAAATTTCGCGCAGCGTCCGCTCGTCGACATCGGAGGACACCGTCTGCCGGTCGATTTCGGAATCATTGGCGACGAAATGCTTGATCGTCGCGCCGACGCCATTGTCTTGCAGGCCCTTGATATAGGCGACCGCGAGCATGGAGGTCAGCAGCGGGTCTTCCGAATAGCACTCGAAATTGCGCCCGTTGAGGCCCGAGCGGTGTATGTTGACCGTCGGTGCCAACAGCACGCGCGCCCCCTTCGAACGAGCTTCGGCGGCGAGCGCCGCCCCCATTTCATAGGCCGCGTCGCTGTTCCAGCTCGCCCCAAGCGCTATGGCGCAGGGGAAGGCAGCGGCCGGCGTTCCGTTGGTCAGCCCGCCCGCGCCGCGCGCGCCATTGGGGCCGTCGGAAACCTTCACGGCCGGGATGCCGAGGCGCGGTATCGGAACGGTGGTCCAGAAGTCCGCGCCCGCCATCAGCGACACCTGCTCCTCCAGGGTCAATTCGTCCAGAAGCTGCTCGATATTGACGGCCGCGCCGCGCGTCTGATCGCTGTTCATAATCGCCTCCCTTTATGTCCGGCATGCTCGTTCCTGACCGACAACCACCCGGTCGGCGTGGCGTCGATCACTGTCACGACACGAAATCATAAAAATCTACCAATTACTAGGTTTTTAAATCGGGCGCTTTTCGTGTAATCTGAGAGCCGAATGGAGACGTCATCGCATGCCGACGAAAAACCCGACGCAACCCGCCCCTCAAAAGACAGAGAGCCGTGCGCGCGGCCCATATGGAAAGGGCCGGCAGCGGCGTGCGGAAATCGTGAAGGCTGCCGTTCGGGTGTTCAGTCAATCGGGCTATCAGAATGCGGCCATTGCCACCGTCGCCGCGGAGGTGGGGCTGACTCTTCCCGGCCTGCTGCACTATTTCCCGAGCAAGACCGATTTGCTGCTGGCTGTCCTGGAACAGCGCGATGAAGTCACCGCCGACATGTTGCCGCAGGAGAGCGCCGACTGGCGCACATTCCTCGGTTCGCTGGTGGACATCGTCCGGTATAACGAGACGATCCCGGGCGTGATCCGCGCCTTCGCGCTTCTGTCGGTGGAAAGCCTATCGGCCGACCATCCAGCGGCGGACTGGTTCGCGGACCGATCGGCAAAGACGCACGCCATCATCGCCAGAGCGCTCAGATCCGGACAGGCCGAGGGGACATTCGACCCGGCCGCCGATGCAGGCGCCCTCGCCTTCGAAATCATCGCCATGATGGATGGTCTGCAGGAGCAATGGCTGCGCTCGGGCGAAACCGTCGACATGGCCGGCATCTTCGAAACCTACATCAACCGACTTGCTGCGCGATACAGCCGCTGATCGCTCGCTAATTGGGCCGTCCAGCGATCGCACTGAATGACACTGGAAACCATCGCCACAATGAGCGCTGACCCCAAAATCAGCCTGCCCGCGGCGAGTTGGTCCGTTTCCGGCTCGAAAGCCCCTCAGCGATTACGCTATGTGGTGTAGCTTGGACGACCACGTTTGGACGGAGGCGATGGTGACATTGTCGACCTCTCTGACAACAGACTTATCTGGATTGCTGAAGGCGTCGACGCGGCCGGACCGGAATTGCTCCGGAAGCTCCCGGGCGGTCAGCCGATCGATTTGACCAGCCGCTTCAACCCCGGCAGGGCAGTCAACACCAGAAGCAGGACCGAAATCGCGATCATGACGGCACTGCCCGGTCGCTGGAGGAAGATCATTGGGTCGCCGCGTGACAAAAGCATGGCCCGGCGCAGATATTCCTCCATCATGGGCCCGAGGATGAAGCCGATCAGAAGCGGCGCGGGTTCGTAGCGGTAGAGCCTCAAGCCATAACCGAGCAGGCCGAAGCCGAGCATGGCCCAGACATCGAAGAGCGAGTGATCGAGGCTGTAGACGCCGATCGAGATCAGGACGACGATCGTCGGATAGAGGAAGTAATGCGGAATACGCAGCAGCCTCACCCAGATGCCGATCAGCGGAATGTTGAGCACCAGCAGAAAGAGATTGCCGAACAGGAAGGAGACGATCAGGCCCCAGAACAGCGCCGGATGATCGGAGATCAGGCGCGGCCCGGGGGTGACGCCGTGGATCATCAGGGCGCCGATCATCAGCGCCATCGTCGTGGATCCCGGTATGCCGAGCGTCAGCGTCGGGATGAAGGCGGTCTGGGCCGCGGCATTATTGGCCGATTCCGGTACCACCACTCCCTCGATCGCGCCCTTGCCGAAATTGGCGCGGTTGGGCGAGACGCGCTTTTCCACGGCATAGCCGATCGAAGAGGCGACCGTCTGGCCAGTGCCCGGCAATGTGCCGAAAAAGCTGCCGATCAGGCTGCCGCGAAGCGCCGGGCCGAGGCAACGCAGCCATTCGCCACGCATCGGCAGGAAACGCTGCCACGAGACCTTTTCCGTGGCATAGGAGGCCGATGCCCCGCGCGCGGAAAACATCGCTTCGGAGACGCCGAAGAGCCCCATGGCGACGACCACGAGATTGATGCCGTCGCGCAGGTCCTGAACGCCGCCGGTAAAGCGGGTGGCGCCGCTGTTGACGTCGACGCCGATCGTGCCGAGCAGAACGCCCAGCGTCACCATCATCACGCCGCGCAGCGTGCCGGAGCTAGAGACCACGGATGCCGCGACAAGACCGAGCAACATCACCGCGAAATAGTCCGCCGGTTCCAATAGAAGCGCGAAATCCGCGAGCAGCGGCGCGAGCGCGGCAATCACCAGAATGCCGAAAACGCCGCCGAAGAAGGAGGCAAGCGCGGTGACCAGAAGGGCGACGCCGGCGCGGCCCTCGCGTGCCATCGGATAGCCGTCAAGGCAGGTGATCGAGGAGGACGGCGTGCCCGGAATATTGAGCAGGATGGAGGCGATCGAGCCGCCATATTCCGCGCCGTAATAGACGCCGGCGAGCATGACGAGCGCGGTTTCCGGCGGCAGGTAGAAAGAGACCGGCAGCAGCATCGCAACCGCCGCCAGCGGACCGAGGCCAGGCAGAACGCCGATGAAGGTGCCGAGAAACGTACCGAGGAAACAGTAAAGAAGGTTGGAAACCGTGGTGGCGGTGGCAAAGCCGAGGGCGAGATTGTCAAGCATGGATCAAAATCCCCGGAACGCTTCAAGCGGCAGCCTGAGACCGAAAATGAAGACGAGCCAGACGCCAAAAACGGCGCCGAAGACGAGACCCGCGCGTCGCAGCGGCGAGAGCGCGTCGACCGCGAAGCTTGCGATGAGGACGCAGGCGCCAGCGCCCGGCAGAACGCCGAAACGCGGCGTTATCAGCGCAAAACCTCCCACCGCAAGCACGATCGGAACGACCGCGCGCCAGTCGACCTTCTGATGTTCGGCGCGGTCCTTCATGTCGCCGACAAAGGCGACGGCCGCAAGGATCACGAGAATGCCGCCGGCTATCAGCGGAAAGGCGCCGGGACCCATGCGCCGCGGCGTGCCGAGGTCGAGCACGGTCAGCGAACCGAAGATAAAAACGAGCGCGATCGCGCCGATGAGAAGCGTGCCCGCCTGCGCCGAAAGCTTCTTCAGCATCGCCCGGTCTCCGTGTCAGGTTCGAACTCCACGCCGTCATAGGTCTCGGAAACGATGATGCTGCCATCGCGGATAGCCCCTGCGGCGGTAGCGACCCGTTCGGCGACGGCATCAGGAACATCCGCGCCGAGCGCAAGCGAAGCATAATCGCCTTCCGAAAGACCCAAAATGACCGGTGCCCGTGGCAGCCTTCCCGTCGCGACATCGGCAATGGCACGCTCCACGCCAAGATCGATCCGCGCCAGTGCCGAGGCGACAAACACATCCGGCGCCAGCGCCGTCCAGTCGAGCGCATTGCCGATCTGCAGCGCGTCGGCGGCCCGGCAGGCCTCGATCGCGCCCTGTCTGGCGCCGTTCAGCATGGTGAAGATGATGTCGGCGCCGGCCTTGATCTCGGCATCGGCCCAGCGCCAGGTGATCGCATTATCGTCCTGCGAGCCGCAAAAGGCCGTGAGAACGTGGACGGCGGGATCGGTCTCCATCACGCCCTGCACGAAGGCGGCGCGGCCCTTCAGGCCCGGTCGGACGCGGTGACCGGAAAGATGGCCGACCGTGCCGGTCTTCGTCATCAGCGCCGCCAGGCATCCGGCAAGATAGGCCGAATGCTCCTGCGCGACATCATAGCTTGCCAGATTTTCCGCATGGGCGTGGCCCTGGACGATGGCGAAGGACTTTTCCGCCCAGTCGAGCGCGAGCACAGGCATGACCCGATCACCCTGCCCGCCAATGAAAACCAGCCCGTCGAAATCCGGCAGTATTCCGCCGAGGCTTTCGAGGATTTCGGCCGTGTCATAGGCAAGCCCGTCGACAATGCTGATCCGGCCCTTGCCCGCACGCGCCGCATGGCGCGCGCCGGCAAGACCGCTGGCATTGAAGCCCGCATCCTCCGCCTCGCCGATGACGACGACGGCGATCTGCGGCAAGTCGGGTTGCTCCGCTGCAAGCGGCCTGATGCGCATCACTGGTTCGCCTGCTTGACGAGCGGAGCCCATTCGGCAACGCCTTCCGCGACATAGTCTGTGAATTCTTCGCTCGTCATCTTGCCGCCGACAATACCCCATGTGTCGAACTGGGCGACGACATCATCGGAGGCGAGCGCCGTGTCGAGCGCGTCCTGAAGCGTGGAGACGACCTCGGGGTCGACGCCGGACGGACCGGAAATACCGAGCCAGTTCTCCGCGACGATATCATAGCCGAGTTCGGTGAAGGTGGGGGTATCGGGCAGGGTTTCGAGCCGTTCGGGCGAGGAGACGGCGAGCGGGAGCGCTGTCCCCTCCTCAACGGCCGGCAGGTTCTGCGGCACGGCATCGAAGATCACCGGAATAACGTTCGCGCGGAAATCGAGCCGCATCGGGCCGGAGCCCTTGTAGGGGATGTGCGAAAGTTCGACGCCTGCCTCGTTCTCGAAGGCAACGGCCACGACATGGCCCCACGAGCCGACGCCGGAGGAGCCGTAGTCCAGCATGCCGGGCTCGGCCTTTGCCTTTTCGACAAAGGCGGCCATATCCGGCGTCTCAAGCTCGGGCGAGACGAACATGCCGAGATGAACGGCGCCGATATAGCCGATATGGGTGAAGTCTTCGACCGGATCATAGGGCGTATCCGGGAAGCTGGTCGGCGCGACATTGAAGGGCGTCAGGTTGGATAGCATCAGCGTGTAGCCGTCATTGTCGGCATTCTTCAACTCGGTTGCGGCGACCGTGCCGGCAGCGCCCGGCTTGTTCTCGACAACGAATTGCTGGCCAAGCGCGGCCCCGAGCTTTTCGGCGAGAAGGCGGGCGACGAGGTCGCTCGAACCACCCGGCGGGAAGGACACCAGGATACGAACGGGCCGGTCGGGATATTCCGCGGCAAGTGCCGCGGGCGCGAGCGTAGCAAGGGCGGTGGCGGCGAGGATCAGGGATTTCAGCGGACGGGCCGGCATGTCGGGACTCCAGTTTCTGCTGTCGTGGGTCAGGGCGAATGCATTAACGAAATTCAAGTTCCAATAAAAGAAACTACAGTTTCAGAAATCACGCAAGCAAAAAATAGGCATATATCACAATTGGTTATTATTTAGGCAATTTGAATTTTCCTTGAGCACTTGAAGCAGCAAAAAGCCCGCAGATACGGCACTTTCCCGCGGCCGTTTACAAAATGCCGCACTGAAATCATGATTTCGAAAACGCGCTGCTTGCATTTTTCGCAGTGCAATCTTTAATGAGAATTATGAAATCAGAATTTCAAAACCCTGCCGACGACGCTCCCTTTCTCACCCGCGTGCAGCGCGTGTTGCCGCAGTTGAGCCCCGCCGAGCGTCGGCTGGGTGAGTTCCTGCTGGATTTTCCCGGCGAGCTCGGCAGTTATGACGCGCAGGAGCTGGCCCGGCTTTGCGATGTCTCGAAGGCGACCGTTTCGCGCTTTATTCGCAAGCTCGGCTTTGCCAGCTACGACCAGGCGAAAAAGGCGGTGCGCGATGAGCGCCAGACCGGCTCGCGCGTGTTCTTCGCCCATGCCGAGCCGGAGGCGAATGCCGCAGCGCTGGCCCTCGACATGCGCGAGGACAAGGACAATCTCGACTGGACCTTCGCCAATCTCGATCCGAGCGAGCTGGAAGCGCTCGCCGCTGCCGTGGTCGATAGCCGAAAGGTCTGGATCACCGGCCAGCGCATCAGCCAGTCCTTTGCCCATTACATCTACTGGCAACTGACCAAGATCGTCGGCGAGGTCTCGGTTTTCCCGCAAGGCGGCGAAACGCTGGGCGAGCATGTGGCCCGGATCGAGGAAGGCGACCTAGTGATCGCCATCACGCTGCGCCGCCGCGTTGCCGGCACGCGGCAATTGCTGGATACGATTGCGGAAAGCGGTGCACGCCTTGCCTTGATCTCGGATGAGACCATGGCCCGCCATCCCGCCTCCCACTGGCATTTTCCCTGCCGGATCCATTCCGACGGGCCGCAATTCAACCATGCGGCCGTGCTGGCGCTCTGCCACCAGATCGTGGTGCGCGCGACGCTGAAGGCCGGGCGCACAGGCCGCGATCGGCTAAGAAGAGTCGACGCGGTCAACGAAAAGCTGGCGCAGTACGAGTAGGCTGGCAGAGATCAGCCGGGCGCCCCGCCGAGCGCGAAGGCGACATCGGGGTCGTCGATACGCAGGCCTTCGGGGCGTGGGACGAGGGCGCCTGCGTTGCCACAAGAAAAACCGCTCTTCTGGCAGGCACGAAACCGGAAGCAGGCAATCGGTCTTTGGCGGCCCGGTGCCCGGCTGCAAACCCGATCCGGCGCGACCGCAACGTGTCCCGCCTTGATCACGGTCAATTTTAGACCGCCGACTTCAATGTAGATTGAATGCAGAAGATGGTCTGTTTCGCACCATGCGGCAGAACCGGACAGCAGGCCGACTTCCGTTGCGCGGACGCAAGGTCCGGGACCGCCGTTCCGACCACGGTGTGTATCTGATGAGGAGGAGAGATCGGATGAAACGCAGGGAATTCCTCGGTCTGGCAGCGCTCGGCGGCGCTGCGGCCGCGCTGCCGGTGACGGAGGCAAAGCCAGCCAGGGCGCAGGTGTCGACCTCGGCCCGGATCGTCATCGTCGGAGCCGGGGCCGCCGGCACGGCGTTGGCCAACCGGCTGAGCGAACGGCTCGCGGGCGCCCGGATCACGATCATCGATCCGCGCACCACGCATCTTTATCAACCCGGCCTCACGCTGGTGGCAACCGGGCTGAAGCCGGCCTCTTACGTCACATCGGACGAAAGCCGCTGGTTGCCCAAGGGAATAGACTGGATCAGGGAAAAGGTCGCCGCCGTGGATGCCGAGGCCAGGACGGTCTCGACGGAAAGCGGGCGGACCATCGATTATGACTGGCTGGTGCTCGCCCCCGGCCTGGTTCTGGATTACGGCGCAATCGAAGGCTTTTCCGTGGACATGATCGGCGAGAACAGCATCGGCGGGCTTTATGGCGGGCCGGAACAGGCCGCGCGCACCTGGCAGGCGGCTCGGAAATTCACCGAGGAAGGCGGCATCGGGATATTCACGCGGCCCGCGACCGAGATGAAATGCGCCGGCGCGCCGCTCAAGCACACCTTCCTGATCGACGATATCGCCCGCCGGGCGGGCAATACCGGCAAGATGAACATGATCTACGTCGCGCCGCAATCCTCCCTCTTCGGCGTGCCGATCGTGGCCGAGAAGGTGCGGATGCTGTTCGAGGACCGCGGCATCAACACGATCATGCAGCGCACGTTGACGGCGGTGGACGCCGGAGCGAAACGCGCGACCTTCGCCACCGGCGACGGTAACGAGGAAATCGATTACGACTATATCCACGTCATCCCGCCGCAGCGCGCGCCGGACTTCATTCGCCAGTCGGGCCTGTCCTGGTCCGACAAATGGACCGACCAGGGCTGGGTCGAGGTCGACATGCACACCCTGCGCCATTTGCGCTACCCGGACATCTTCGCGCTTGGCGACGTGGCGGGCGTGCCCAAGGGCAAGACCGCGGCGAGCGTGAAGTGGCAGGTCCCGGTGGTCGAGGATCATCTCGTCGCCGCCATCGAAGGCCGCGAGGGCACCGCGAGCTATAACGGCTACACCTCCTGCCCGCTGATTACCCGGATCGGCCGGGCCATGCTGGTCGAGTTCGACTACCGCAACAACCTGACGCCCTCTTTTCCCGGCATCATCGCCCCGCTGGAGGAACTCTGGATCAGTTGGCTGATGAAAGAGGTTGCGCTGAAGGCGACTTACAATGCAATGTTGCGCGGACAGGCCTGAGGAGGATCGGACATGAAAGACATGACGCTCTCGACACTGATCGCCGTTCTCGAGGAGATTTTCGGCCGGGGCGTGTTCTGGGCCATGGTCGCCGCTGCGGCGATCGTTACGCTGGCCTATTTCTACGTTCTCGTTCGCGACCGCTCGGTCAGTTGGAAAAAATTCCTGCTGGCGCAGCTTTCCATGCCGGTCGGCGCCATCGCTGCGGTCTGGTTCCTCATGGTCATGACCCATTCGCGCCTATCCGACATGGGCGGGCCGATCGACGTCATCGTCCTGCTTTGGGTGGCCGCGGCCGGCGCCATCGGC
>MDSV01128243.1_pt1 | contig 44629 bp, 42 predicted proteins | sample 810851 | NCBI WGS metagenome assembly MDSV01 (sample SAMN05326640, study PRJNA326480) | marine metagenome | isolation source: seawater | place: Atlantic Ocean: North East | collected 2012
CTATTTTAAATTTTGTAGATAATATATTTATTAAAAACAGAGATAAGCAATTGATGCCTGTAAGTAAAAATTGGGTAAAGCATAAGTCATGGCGTAATAAAGAGAAGGGTTTAGTTGAGATTTGGCCTTTACAAGAGAAAACTATAGAAGAAAAACTATCATGGTCACTGCCATCTGCTCAAAAGAACTATAGGTCATCTGAATCTGAATTGGCAGATTTAATTGCGCTACAAATCAAAGAGTGGAAGGCAAAAAAAGAAATATTGTTATCTGAAAATAGACCTATTAAAGAAGATGACATAATGATACTTGTAAGAAAGCGTGGATTATTATTTGATAAAATAATTCAGTCTCTTAAAAAAAATAAAATTGCTGTTATTTCTTCTGATGACTTGAGATTAACAGAGCATTTAGTAATAAAAGATCTAATTAAAATACTTGAATTTGTTTTGCTTCCAACGGATGATTTTGTATTAGCAAATGTATTGAAAGGTCCTTTATTTAATTTGTCTGATAGTGATTTGTATAATTTAGCATTTGATAGAAGAAAAAAAACTTTGTGGTTTTTGCTTGAAGAGAATGCTAAAGAAAACACTCAGTATGACGGTATTTTTAAATCATTAAATGAAATATTAGAAAAAAAAATACATTTAAGTCCATATAATTTTTATATTCATATTATGAACTCAGGGGGGAGAAAAAAATTAGTTAGCGCTCTTGGGGATGAAACTAACGAAGTAATTGACGAATTTCTTGAATGTATATTAGAGTATGAAGAGAACGAGATAGTTTCTTATCAAGGTTTTCATGAATGGTTGGAAAAAAATATCGATAGCTTGAAAATAGATTTCGGTAATATAAAAGGTCACGTTCGTGTTTTAACAGTCCATAGTGCAAAAGGATTAGAATCTCCAATTGTTTTTTTACCAGACACTACTACTACTCCTATAAATCGAAAAAATCCTTATGTGGTTAAAGAAAAAGGTTTGACATTTGTTATGTTTCCTTCATCGCTAGTAGATATAAATTCTTGGTATTATGAAATAAATAATAGAAACAAGGCAAATGAATATCAGGAGTATTTAAGACTATTTTATGTTGCTATGACAAGAGCTAGAGATAGACTATATATATGTGGTTATAAACAGTCAAAGAATATTGATAAATCAAGTTGGTATTCAATTGCAGAAAAAACAGTTTTGAGTGGAAAAAGTTATTTAGAGTTTGAGAAAAAAATAGGAGATAAGAAATTAATGGTTAAATGTATGAATTAGTTTTATTTTAAAATTAAATTGATGATAGTAAAAAAAAATGTTGACCTTGTAACTCATGTTTTTTAATCTATTGGAACCTCAAATGCATAATGGAAAAAAAATTATGACTACAAATAAAATTACAGATTCATCTTTTGAAAAAGATGTAATAATGTCTAGTAAACCTGTTGTTGTTGACTATTGGGCAGAATGGTGTGGCCCCTGCAAACAAATTGGACCTTCACTTGAAGAAATATCTGATGAAATGAAAGATCAGATAACTGTTGCTAAATTAAATATAGATGATAACCCCCAGATGGCTAGTAAATATGGTGTAAAAGGTATACCCACGCTTATGATATTCAAGGATGGAAAAATGTCATCCACTAAAGTTGGTGCATTACCGAAAAGTAAAATTATTGAGTGGATTAAATCTTCTATTTAATTATATAGTTTGAATCTCTTAATATTTGCCCAATAAGATATAGCGATCCACTTGCTATAATATTTGTGTTTGAAAAGTTGGATATATTTGCAATTTTATGAAGAGCATCATTAAAATTACTAGCTGTAATTGAAGGTATTCCAATGTGTTTTTCAGAAATATTTTTAAGTTTTTTTGGTTCATATGAGAGACTGTTAGAACTTATAGGTATACAAATGCATAAATCTATTATTTTTTTAAAAAACTTTAAATATTCAATAGAGTTTTTATTCTTAAGCATTCCTAAAACTAAGATAGTTTTTTTATTGTTATATTTTTTTAATTCATCAATAAATTCTGATAAATTTTTACCAGCTTCTGCATTATGACTCCCATCTAAAATAATTTCTATTTTTGGATGATTTAACTCAAGTAATTCAATATAAACTTTTTGTAGTCTTCCAGGCCAGTAAACTTGTTGTAAACCTTTTGAGATATTAGACTCAGAAATTTTAAACTTATTTTGCGTTAAACAGCATGCTATTGCTTGAGAAGCATTAGAGATTTGGTGTTTGCCAAGAAGACCAGGTTTTGGAAGTTTCATTTTCTCTTCAAGGTACTGAATTTCAAAATAGTGATTATCCAAAATTTTGTATTTCCAATCTCTAGAAAACTCTGTGGTTGGAGAATTAGCTTCGTAAGCAATTTTTTTTAATACTTTAAGAGACCTTTTATCTTGGGGGCCGATGACTAAAGGAACATTTTTTTTTATTATTCCTCCCTTTTGATATGCAATTTCTTCAATACTTTCACCAAGAAAATCAACATGATCAATAGATATTGGGGTTATCGAAGTGAGAATAGGGTTCTTAACAACGTTTGTTGTGTCATATCTACCTCCTAGCCCAACTTCAAGTAAAAGAATGTCAGCTTCATTCCTTGAGAATGCTAAAAATGCTGCAACAGTAGTTATTTCAAAAAAAGTTATAGGATCGTTACCATTATAGTAATTACATTCCTCAAAAATTTCTATCAAAAACTCATCACTAATTATCCCATTTGCTAAACGTATTCTTTCATTAAATTTAATAAGATGTGGAGACGTATATGCTTGTACTTTGATACCTGCACACTCAAGGATGGATCTAATAAAAGAAATCGTAGATCCTTTCCCGTTCGTGCCTGCTACATGTATTATAGAAGGTAACTTATTTTGTGGATCACCCATTTTTTTTAATAGTTTACGAATCCTAGTTAAAGAAAGGTCGATTGATTTTGGGTGTAATTTAGAAAATTTATTTATGAAAGATTCAATAGTCAATACTGTGTTCTTTAAACTTAATCAAATATAGGATTATTTTTAGTTATCAATTGGATTATTTTACCTAGAGTCTTCTTTAACTCTCTTCTATCAATAACCATATCCAGCATCCCATTTTCTAATAGATGCTCAGATTGTTGAAAATTATCTGGTAGGGTTTCCCTAATAGTGCTCTCAATGACTCTTGGGCCAGCAAAACCAATTAGAGCACCGGGTTCTGCGATTGATATATCTCCAAGCATAGCATAGGAAGCAGTTACTCCCCCAGTTGTAGGGTCTGTCATAATTGAAATATAAGGAATTTTTTTTTCTTTCAGGAGGTTAATAGCAATTATTGTTCTTGGTAATTGCATTAGTGAGAGTATTCCCTCCTGCATTCTAGCTCCTCCTGCAGCAGCAATTATAATTAAAACAGAGTTATTTTCTACTGCGTGTTCGGCAGCTCTTACGATACTTTCTCCTGTTCCAATTCCAAGTGAGCCGCCCATAAAAGAAAAATTTTGAGCAGCAATAACTGTTTTAATTTTATTAACGGTTCCATGTGCTAGAAGAATTGACTCGTTTTCACCAGTTCTAGCTCTACTTTCTTTAATTCTATCTGTATATTTCTTTGTATCTTTAAACTTTATTGGGTCTAACAATACATTTGGATTACTAATTAAACTATATTTACCTTCGTCAAAAAGTGACATAAATCGTACTTTTGGAGATACTCTATGATGTTGATTACAATTTGTACAAACTCCTAAATTTTCCGATAAGTCTCTATGAAATAACATTTCACCGCAACCGTTACACTTTGTCCAAAGATTTTCAGGAACATCCTTTTTCCCTACAATTGCTCTTAGTTTGGGTTTTACAAAATTTGTAAGCCAATTCATTTTTCTAATCTCTATTATTTAAGTGGATAGCATTTGAAAAGAAGTTAACTTCAGTAATTATTTCTGCTAATTTTTCTTCGTTATTTAATTTTTTCAGATGAGTTTCATTAATTTTTTTTATTAATGCTGATCCAATTACTGTCGCATCGGAAATTACAGAGATGGTTCTTGCTTGTTCTGGCGTTTTAATACCAAACCCAACTGCTATTGGCAAATTACTTACTTTTTTTATGCGCTCTATAGTATCCTGCACAATATGTTCTTTAGCAATTTTTGAACCAGTTATTCCGCTTAAAGAAATACAATATACAAAACCTGAAGATTGATTTAATAATAAAGGAATTCTATCGGTTGTTGTTGTTGGCGCAATTAACCTAATGAAATCTATATTGAAACTTTTTGCTGGAATACATACTTCGTTATCATGTTCATATGGCAAATCAACAATTATTAATCCATCTATGCCTATTTCTTGACATTTCGAGAGAAATTTATTTACTCCATAATTATAGATAGGATTGAAGTAACCCATCAAAATTATGGGGGTATTATAATTAATTTTCCTGAATTTGGAAATCATTTGAAGTATTTTTTCAACCGTAATTCCTTTACTTAAGGCTCTTAAACTTGATGCTTGAATAGTTTCACCATCGGCCATTGGGTCAGAAAATGGCATACCAATTTCAATTAAATCTGCACCAGCATTAGGAAGAGATTTTAATATTTCTAAAGAAAAATTGAGATCTGGATCGCCTGCTGTAATGAAAGGAATAAATCCTTTTTCTTTATTTATTTTTAGTTTTTGAAAAGTTTTAAAAATTCTTGAATTCATTAATCTTGTGACCTAATTTTTTCAGCAACAGTAAAAATATCTTTATCACCTCTACCGCACATGTTCATTACAATAATGTGATCTTTTTTTAATTTTGGTGCAATTTTTTCTAGATATGCTAGTGCATGCGAAGGCTCTAGTGCTGGGATTATACCCTCTATTTTACAACATAATTGAAAAGCATTAAGGGCCTCTTTATCATTAATTGATACATACTTAACCCTACCAATATCATGTAACCAAGCATGCTCAGGCCCGATACCAGGATAGTCTAATCCAGCAGATATAGAATGAGCATCTGATATTTGCCCATCTTCGTTTTGGAGTAAATAAGTTCTATTTCCATGAAGAACGCCTGACCTTCCACCATTGAGAGAGGAAGCATGCATATTTGTATTTAAGCCTTCCCCACCAGCTTCTACGCCAATTAGCTCGATAGAGTGGTCATCAAGGAAAGGATGGAAAAGTCCAATTGCATTACTTCCACCACCAACGCAAGCAATCATTGTATTTGGCAATCTGTTTTCAACTTTTAGGATTTGTTCCTTAGTTTCTTGGCCTATAATTGATTGAAATTCACGAACCATTTCAGGATATGGATGTGGACCAGCTGCAGTTCCAATTATATAAAAAGTATCCTCTATATTGGAAACCCAATCTCTAAGGGCTTCATTCATAGCATCTTTAAGTGTTCCAGTGCCAGAGTGAACGGGTATAATTTTTGCTCCTAGAAGCTCCATTCTAAATACATTAGACTTTTGTCTTTTTATGTCTGTATGACCCATATAAATAATACATTGCATTCCAAATCTAGCAGCAACAGTTGCTGTTGCAACACCATGTTGTCCAGCACCAGTTTCAGCAATAATTCTTTTTTTTCCCATTTTTTTTGCAAGAAGAATTTGACCCATACAATTATTTATTTTGTGAGCGCCAGTATGATTAAGCTCATCTCTTTTGAAGTAAATTTTTGCCCCATTAAAATATTCTGTCATCTTTTCTGCAAAGTAAAGAGGGCTTGGTCGACCAACAAAGTCTTTCAAGAAATTATCCAATTCAGACCTAAAGGCCGCATCATTTCTAGCTAATTGCCATGCATCATTAACCTCAATTAGCAGAGGCATTAATGTTTCAGCAACAAATCTTCCCCCAAAATCACCAAAGTTTCCATTTTGATCAGGATAATTTCTAAGTGAATTTGACTTATCCAAGTTTGTCATTTTTTGAATTCTCTCACTTTTCTAACAAATTTTTCCATAAGTATTAAATCTTTCTTTCCTCTTATAACTTCTACACCTGACGAAATATCTAATAAGCTGGCTTGAGTTTTTTCTAGTGCATTATGTATATTATTTATACTTAATCCTCCAGATAAAAACCATGGTTTGTTTATATTTATGTTTTTTAATAAATCCCAATCAAATGTTTTAGCATTTCCCCCGGGAGATTTGATCTTTTTTTCTGGTTTACTATCAAATAATAGCATATCTGCTACATTTTCAAATTTTTTAATAAATTCAATATCTTTCTCTTTTTCTATAGATATAGCTTTAATAATTAGTAAATCTGTATTTTTTTTTATTTGAGAAATTCTTTCAACTGTCTCATTTCCATGTAATTGAATACCATGAAGGTTTAATTGTTTTTTACTTTTATTTAATATTTCATCAGAAGGATTTACAAAGACGCCTATGAGTTTGATTTTTTTTGAAATATTTAGGCTTATTTCGGTGGCTTTTTCTATAGTTAAGTATCGAACTGATGGTGGATGAAATACTAAGCCAGCATATTCTATTTCAAGCGAGGCTGCTTTCTCTAAACTTTCTTTATTTGTAAACCCACAAATTTTTATGCTTCTGTCCATATTTTTATATCAAGCAATTCTTAATGTTTTTTGCGATCTCAACAGGGTCTTGTGCGGTTGTAATGGGCCTTCCAATCACTAAAATATCTGATCCTCTTTCCTTTGCTTCAACGGGAGAAAGTGTTCTAGTCTGGTCGTCATTTTGAGAACTATCTAATCTTATGCCTGGAGTAATAATTGTAAAATTTTTTCCACATTCTTCTCTAACTTTTGTTATTTCTAAAGGGGAGCAAACCACACCATCTAGTTCGTTTTCCTTTGCAATTTGAGATAGTTTAAGAACTGTCTCAACAATATTATATTTGAAACCCATGAGGGCTATATCATTTTCATTTAAACTTGTGAGGAGTGTTACGCCTATAAGAAGAGGTTTATCTCCATCAAAATTTTCATTGATTGATTCTCTCGCGGCCTTTAGCATTTTTTCTCCACCAAGAACATGAATATTTAAAATTTTTGGCTTAAGACCTGCGAGTGACTTAATAGCTTTATATACTGTATTTGGTATATCGTGAAATTTTAAATCAAGAAAGATAGGAATTTCAGTCTCATTTAATTTCTTGACACCATCAGGCCCATTACTTGAAAAAAATTCTTTACCAATTTTTATTCCATCAATTATATTTTTCAAGGAATTTGATAAATTATAGGCATATTCAACACTAGTAGTGTCCAAACCTAAGTATATTTTAGTTGTATTATTCATTTATATTTTAGTTCTCATCTAAAATGGTAAAATAAAATTGTTTATTTTTTTTTCTTAGGGTTTCTATAAATTAAAGATAGTATGATTCCAGAAAAAAATCCCAGGAAAATGCACATAATAACTAAAAGATAAATCGGAAGAGTCAATTTCCATGGAGTAGGATTAAGATTAATATCTATTAGAACATGATTGACTGAAGAAAACCAAATAAAAAAAATTACGACTGCAAAAGTTAGAAGCAACCGTATGAAAAACATTCTAATCCCACTTAAAAAATTTGGTTAAATTTGTGTATTATTTTCAGAATTTCCAAAACCTGATGAAAATTTTTCTTTATTGAGACTCAATCTTAGCTCTTTTCCAGTTTTAAATACTGGCACTAACTTATGTTCAACACTTACAGATTCACCAGTTCTTGGGTTCCTAGCAATTCTTGCAGGTCTTTCCTTAACTGAGAAGGCTCCAAAACCTCTCAACTCAACTCTATCACCATTAGACAAAGATTTACCAATTTCTTCAAAAATAGTAGTAACTAATCTTTCTAAATCCCTGTGAAGTAAGTGAGGATTCATCTCAGAGAGGCGAATAATTAATTCTGATTTAACCAAAAGTTCCTCCAAATATAATTTTAGTTATAAAAATAACTAATCTATAGGGTGCCAAACTGACATGAAACCGTCAAGACTTACATTTGATGAATTTAAAAATTTTTTAAAAAAAGAAAAAAAAGAAGTCCAAAAACGCTGATTTTTTGGAGATTTGTCAATTTCTATTACCGCTAAATTTTTATTAATGCCTTTATATTTAACTAGCCATTGTATTGCTTCAGGCTCTCCTCCAATCTCATCAATAAGATTTAAAGATTTTGCTTGTATACCAGTATAAACTCCACCAGATGATATATCTCTTAATTTATCATTAGATATTGATCTTTTTTCTTTTATTATTGTTAAAAACCAATTTTTAACTTCGTTAACTGAGTCGTTAAGCATTTTCTTTGCTTCATCAGAAGTTTTTTCAGTTGGAGAAGGTATAGATTTAAATTTGCCACTTTTATATGTTTCAGGGTTTATACCTATTCTTTCAAATAAGACAGTTAAGTCTACAGACCTTATCAAAGCTCCTACTGATCCAATTAATGATGTTTCTAAGGCAAATATTCTATCTCCACCGAGTGCTACAGCATAAGCTGCAGAAGTTCCAATAGTTCTTATAATTGTAACTACTGGTATTCCAGAAGATGACAATTTATCTAGTTTTCTAAAAATAAATTCACCACCAAATGATGTTCCTCCAGGAGAGTCAATAATTACAATAACAGCTTTTAGATTTTTATCATATGAAAGTTTATCTAATTTATTCTCCAGATGGGGGTTATCTGTAATTAAACCTTCTATATAAAACTTAGCAATATATTCTTTGTAAGAAATAGGATCAGAAAAGAAATCTTTATCAAAAAAAATAATGGAAAGTACAACTGCGAACAAAGTGATTGAGACGAATCTCCATATTTTAAGGTTTCTTAGTGAACGCTTATAAAATGATAAAGTATCTGGCTCTATAACCATTATAGTAAAAAATAATTTCTAGAAAATTCTATGATTTATTATCGGTATCATTTTCATCCTCATTTTTTTTGAGAGCTGCGCCAAGAATATCACCTAAACTTGCCCCACTATCTGAGGATCCATACTGGACCATTGCTTCTTTTTCTTCTGCAACTTCTAGGGCTTTTATAGATAATCCAACACGTCTAGTTGTATTATCAAGAGAAATAATTTTTGCGTCAATTTTATCTCCTGAAGCAAACCTTTCTGGTCTTTGTTCAGCTTTGTCTCTAGATAGGTCTGATCTCCTTATAAAAGATGAGAGTCCTGAAGGAACGGTTACGTCTATTCCACTATCTTTAATATTTGAAACAGTACAGGTTATTGTATCTCCTTTTTTGAAAGAGCTAGATAGAGAGTCATAAGGGTCTTCAGTTAGTTGTTTTATACCTAAACTAATTCTTTCTTTTTCTACACTTACGTCTAAAACTTTAGCCTTTACAGTGTCACCTTTTTTGAATTCAGTTGCTGCTTCTTCATCTGATTTATCCCAAGAAATATCTGATAAATGAACAAGGCCATCAACATCATTCTCAAAGCCCAGAAATAGACCAAATTCAGTTATACTTTTTACTTGTCCCTCTATCTCAGAGCCTGCAGGGTGTTTATTAACAAACTCCTCCCAAGGATTAGTCATAGTTTGCTTAAGTCCCAAACTTATTCTTCTCTTACTCATATCTATGTCAAGGATAATAACTTCTACTTCTTGGCTTGTTGATACTATCTTCCCTGGATGAACATTCTTTTTTGTCCAACTCATTTCAGAGACATGAACAAGACCTTCAACTCCGTCTGCTATTTCAACGAATGCCCCATAGTCAGTTATATTTGTAACTCTTCCAGCCATCTTTTGATTGATAGGAAATCTTTCTTCTATCCCTTGCCAAGGGTCTGAATCCAATTGCTTTATACCAAGTGAGATTCTCTGGGTTTCAGAGTTCAACTTGATGACTTGAACTTTAACATTTTGTCCAATAGACAAAACTTCAGAAGGATGTGCAATTCTTTTCCAAGCCATATCAGTCACGTGAAGTAAACCATCAATTCCACCTAAATCAACGAATGCCCCATAGTCTGTGATATTTTTAACAATTCCCTCAAGAACTTGACCCTCTTCAAGATTAGATAATAATTCATTCCTAGCCTCAGCTCTGGTCTCTTCAAGCACTGCCCTTCTGGATACAACAATGTTACCTCGTCTTCTGTCCATTTTGAGGATTTGAAAATCTTGTCTTTGACCCATTAATGAACCTGGGTCTTTAACTGGTCTGACATCAACTTGACTACCAGGCAAAAATGCCACGGCTCCAGATAGATCAACTGTAAAACCACCCTTAACTCTTCCAAATAGCTGACCAGTAACTCTTTCACCTTTACTGAACGCAACTTCAAGTTTTTCCCAGGCCTCTTCTCTCCTTGCTTTTTCTCGACTTAGAACAGCCTCGCCATCTCTGTTCTCAATTCTGTCTAAATAGACTTCTACGGTATCACCAATTTTAATGTCAGCATCTTCACCAGGAGATGAGAACTCTTTTAAGGAAACCCTTCCCTCTGCTTTTAAACCAACATCTACAATTACCTGGTCATTTTCTAGAGCTACTATTCTACCTTTAACAACACTTCCCTCGAGGTTATCCTGAGTGGCTAGGGATTCTTCTAGCATTGAAACGAAATCTTCCTCATTTGAATTTATAGTTTGAGACTCAGTGTTGATTATGTCTGACATTTATTTTATTTCCCTTCTAATTAACTAATAATACTGCTAGTTAATTACTTATTTTAATCATTATTTATATTTTTTAATTCCTCAAGAAATTACTATATAACACTTTTCATAATTTAAATGCCATATGTTCTTCAACTATTTTACAAATAGCCCCAAAACTTTCATCAATATCTAACTTAGTAGTATTAACCAAGTGTGCATCTATGGCTGGTTTTAACGGTGATGATCTTCTATTATAGTCTCTGTTATCCCTTTCGACTAGTTCATTCCTAACACTATCTAAGCTAATGTTATTATTGATTAATTTTAGCTCCTTATATCTTCTTTTTGCTCGAACTTCAACATCCGCATTAAGGAAAAACTTTATATCTGCATTTGGAAAAACAACTGTACCTATATCTCTACCCTCAATAATTGTTCCAATACCAAAAGGTGGGTTTTTTGCGTGAAATCTTTGAAATTCTAGTAATGAGAACCTAACACCATCATTTTTTGAGATTTTTGAAGCTAAAATCGCTAAGTGATCATTTTTTAGCTCAGGGCTGTTAAGTGTATCCAAGTCTATTGATCTTGAAAGTTTGACAATTTCTGAAAAATTGTCTTCTTTAAGGTTAGAGTTCACGGTCAAAAGAGCTAAAGCCCTGTATATATTACCAGAATTTAAATGGTAAAGATCAAATTTTTGGGCAACTAACTTTGATATTGTCCCTTTTCCAGATGCCGCTGGTCCGTCCAATGCTATAATCATTTAACTAATAGTAACATTACCTCCCACATTATTGACTAAGTCCATAAATCCAGGAAAGCTAGTATCAATCATCTGAAAATCGTCGATATGAATTGGATCCTTGGATGTCATGCCTGCAATTATTGCAGACATAGCTATTCTATGGTCTTTAAAAGTTTGGACAATGCAGTTACCACTAATTTTTTTTCTTTTGTTGTCTATAATCAAATCATTATCATTTTCAATTATATTAACACCAAATTTTCCTAGCATTTCGAAAATAGACTTTATTCTATTGCTTTCCTTGTGCTTTAGTTCATTTAAACCTTTTAACACTGTTTTACCTTCAGCAAAACAAGCAGCTATACTTAATATGGGATATTCGTCAATCATAGTTGGAGATATCTCAGGCGGAACTTCAGTACCATTAAGGGAAGAATACCTAACTCTGATATCTGCTACTGGTTCGTTATTAACTATTTTTTTGTTGAGAAATTGAATGTCTCCTCCCATAATTTTTAGAACGTCACTGAGACCAGTTCTGTATGGGTTTATTCCTATATTTTTTAAGGTTATATCTGAGTTTGGAGTTATTAATGCAGCAACTATAAAAAATGCAGCTGATGAAAAATCACCTGGCACTATTATTTCTGAGGCATTTAGCTCACTTTGACCCTCTATAAGAATCACTTTCCTATTATCTTCTTTACGTTCAATTTTAATTTTTGCTCCAAAATATTCGAGCATTCTTTCAGTATGGTCTCTGCTTGGAATATTCTCAATAACACTACTCTCTCCTGGTGATTGAAGGCCAGCAAGCAGAACAGCAGATTTTACTTGAGCGCTAGGTAGTGGTAATTCATATTCGATTGGGATAGGGTTATTTGTTCCACTTATTGTTATAGGCAACCTTCCATCATTAGAAGATATAATATTGGCCCCTATTTTTAATGCAGGTTCAATGACTCTGTTCATAGGTCTATTTCTTAGAGAATTGTCACCAGTTAAAGTAACATTCATTTTGTGGCTAGCAATTATTCCAATGAGCAACCGTGCCGATGTGCCTGAGTTGCCAAGGTAAAGCACATCATTTGGCTCTATTAAGCCTCCTGATCCCAATCCATTTACTTCAAAAATATTGTTAAAATTGTTTATTTCAACTCCCATATTTTCAAGCGCAGCTTTTGTTTTAAAAACATCTTGTCCTTGAAGAAGGCCACTTATTTTAGTTTTTCCTATAGAAAGAGAAGATATTATTAAGGCCCTATGAGATATAGATTTATCCCCAGGGACATTGATTAACCCCGTAATTGGTCCAGAAATGGTTGATGAGAGTGCTTTCATGGTTTTTACTATAATTATTACTTTCCTTATAAACCTTTTATGTATATTAAGTCACTGTTTGAATTTAAATTTTTTTTATATATCATTAAATATTATAATTATACTAACATAAACTTTTTAATTTTAACATTGGAGTACAAAGATTTGCCAGAAGCTAATTGGGGTTTGAAGCATACGTGCCAAGAGTGCGGTGCAAAATATTATGATATGGGGAGGTCATCAATTACATGTCCATTATGCGGGGTGTTATTGGTTGAAAAACCTATTTTAGCTAGAAGTGTTCCTATACCTACTAACGAACCACCTCCTCGTACTGAAGAAGTTGAAACGAAAATAGAGGATCCCGTTGAGACAGAAGACTCTGATGATATTTTGCCTGATGATGAAGTTCTTCCTGAACTTGAAGTGGAACCAGATAGTGCTGATGAAGAAGAGGATTTGACGAGTGTACTTGAGGAGACTAAACCAGTTTCAGAGACCTAGTCTAGTCTTAATGTACCTCAATAATATATAAATCGGGGCCATAGCTCAGTTGGGAGAGCGCTTGAATGGCATTCAAGAGGTCGGGGGTTCGATTCCCCCTGGCTCCACCAGATGATACTTAGAAGTAGGGCTAACCATTGAAATTTAAACTATATAATAAAAATCATTGGTTAGTTCACTTCGCTAATGGGTTGATTTTAACCCTACCAGTACTTTTAGTTTATATTGCCATGGGTTTGAGCTTCGGATTTCTTGCCATTGAAAATGGTATGAGCCCATTGAATACTATTTTAATGTCAGTATTAATATATGCAGGCACTGCCCAGCTAGTCGGATTGCAGCTTATAGTTCTTGAAGCTTCTCCTTTTTCAATAATTCTTACTACATTAATTATTAATTCTCGATTTATTGTTATGTCATCTTCTATAGGTCGGTACTTAAAAAAATTTAATTTTTATGAAAAAATAATTTATGCTTGCCAGTTAACTGATGCTACTTTTGCAATTCACACAAATAGGTTTATTAAAGCCAATCCTCCAAAGGTAGAATTATTTACAACCAATATTGTCGGTCATGTAATATGGGTAATTAGCACTATTGCAGGAGTCTATTTAGGTGAAAGAAATTATAATTTAAGTGGTTTTGGTCTAGACTTTGCTATGCCTGCTATGTTCATTGGTTTACTAATTCCTTTAATCGTGAGTAGAATTCATTTATTTGTTTGCATATTAGGAATTTTTTTGACAATTTTTTTCTATTTACTTGGTTTTTCTTATTGGACTACATTAACGAGCACCTCAATTTCAATTCTCTTAGGTTTATGGATTTATAGATGGAACAAGAAATAATCCTTTTAACGATAATTGGAATGAGCATAGTAACTTTATTTATTAAAATTATTCCAATAATCTTGATATCTAATTTTAAAATTCCAGAATATCTTAATAAGATTTTAGAGCTCGTTCCTATTGCAGTCCTATCTTCAATGGTTGCTCAATTTCTAATAATTAAAAATGGCGAGGTACATATTGCTTTTTCTAATGAATTTCTATGGGCAAGCGTTCCCACTTTAATTTGTGCATTTGTTTTTAAAAGTCTTTTTTTTACTATTTTAATTGGATTAATCTCTATTATTTTATTTAGATATTTTGGTGTTGCATAAGTGTTCAATTCAAATCTATTGATTGTATATTTTTTTAAAAAATGCAAATATATAAATAAGAATAAAAACCGTTTAAAATTATAAAATCTATGAACTTTAAAGACATAAATATTAATGAAGCTGCCTTTATTCACCCCTCCTCTATTATTTATGGAAAAGTAAGATTAGGAAAAGGATCTTCGATTTGGCCAAACGTTGTAATTAGGGCTGAAATGCATGAAGTTGAAATAGGTTCACACACCAATATCCAAGACTTTAGTATGATTCATGTAGGGGCGGCAACTGGAACTTATATAGGTAACTATTGTTCAGTTACTCATCATTGCACGATCCATGGTTGCACAATAGAAGATAACTGTTTAATAGGAATAAACTCTACAATTATGGATGGCGCCGTAGTCGGAAAAAATTCTATAGTTGCCGGCGGTTCTTTTATAAAAGAAGGTATGATTGTTCCTGAGAATTCTATTGTTATGGGTGTGCCGGCAATGGTAAAAAAAATAAAAAACAATTTTATCAGTAATAGATTTAATGCCTTTATGTATGAAACAAATGGAATTGCTTATTCAAAAGGAGACTTTCGGTTATGGGCAAGAGAAGATTATCAGAAGATTGCAAAAGCTAAGATGGAAGAAATAAAGAATGAATTCAATAAAAGATATGAATAAGAAATAAGAGTATATAAACTAAAGTTAGTCCCATGAAGAATAATAGTGCTAATAAAAATTGGTTTATTGAAAGTTTACACCAAGATTACAGACTTATGATTTCTAAATCATCAATGGTATATAGTGGCAAAACAGCATACCAATCTGTTGAAATATTTCAAAATGATACTTTAGGAAAAGTGTTAATCTTAGATGGCATAATTCAACTAACCGAGGCTGATGAAGCTAATTATCACGAAATGATGTCTCATGTCCCTTTGTTTTCTTTGGATAGCGTTAATAATGTTTTGATTATTGGTGGTGCTGATGGTGGGGTATTGAGAGAAGTAGTAAAGCACCAAGTAAATAGAATTGTGATCGTAGATATTGACGGTGATGTTGTTGATTTATGTAAAGCGCACCTGCCTTCAATTAGTAAAAAAGCTTTTGATGATAAAAGAGTAGAATTGCTTATCAAGGATGGAGTTAAATTCATTGCGCTTACTAAGGAAACATTTGATGTTGTAATTATCGATTCAACTGACCCAGTTGGACCAGGTGAAGTTTTATTTACAAATAAATTTTATTCTAATTTATCGGATATTTTATCTGATAAAGGTATAGTTATTTTTCAGGGAGGTGTTCCATTTCTTCAGGAATGCCAATTTAAAAGAATGAATAAAAATTTAAAAAATAATTTTAAATTTCATGGGTTCTTTTTTGTTTCTGTGCCAACTTACTCTGGAGGTATGATGGCCCTTGGATGGGCTAGTAACGCAATAGAATTGAATAGTATAAAAAAAGAAAGCATTGAACAAAAGGTGGAAAAATTATCTACAGATTTAATTTATTATAATGCAAATATACATGCAAGCTCTTTTGCCATGCCTGAAAGTTTGAAAAGAAAAGTGACAGAAGTTTAGGCGGCAAAAGATGCTGAAGAATCAGTAAGCACTGAATAAAGTGCATCATTACCTATAGATCCTCGAATTTTATCACATAAGTTCTTGTCTCGAAGCATGCGAGATATCTTAGCTAAAGTTTTGAGATTTTCTGCATTCGCCTCTTCAGGTGCAAGCAACAAAAATATTAGATCTACAGGTTTTTCATCAATAGCTTCAAAGTCAATTGGGTCTATTAATCTTGCAAAAAAACCAATAGACGAATTTAAATTAGAAATTTTACCATGTGGTATTGCTACACCTTGTCCAATACCTGTAGTGCCAAGTTTTTCTCTATCTAAAAGAGTTCTTAAAATAACCCTATCTTGAACACCAACAATAGGTGAGGCTTTTTCTGATAATTCTTGGAAGAGGTGTTTCTTACCTGAGACCTTGAGATCAGATATAATTGTTTCTGATGAAATTATATTATTTATTTCCATAATTTTTCATTTTCATATATACAAATTCAGTTATACAAAGAGCATTTCTAGCTGAAGAAGAGATTTGTATTTTAAATTTACTGAGGTGCGGAAAATATTCTTTTTGATTTGTATTTGTCAACCATGATTATTAAAATTTATACAAAAAATTCGAATATTTATAATGGATAAATGCTCATAATATATTGAAATTAAATAGTTTTATTGCTTAATTAGGTTTTTCTTTCTTCTTCTTATTACAGAAGATGGGATATTCATAGTTTCTCTATATTTAGCAACAGTTCTTCTTGCAATATCTATATTTTGTCCTACTAATATTTCCACAATTTTGTCGTCGGAAAGAATATCGTCAGTTTCTTCTTTATTAATAAGGTCTTTTATCTGTGCTTTTACTGTTTCAGATGAAAGGTTGTTGTTTCCGTGTGAGGATGTAATTGAAGTAGTAAAGAAGTATTTCATTTGAAAAACTCCTCTAGGAGATTCTATAAATTTATTTGCTGTTACTCTGCTTACAGTACTTTCATGCATCTCTATTTTTTCAGCTATGTCTTTTAGAGTCAAAGGTCTTAAATACTTAATTCCTCTCGCAAAAAATTCGTTTTGTTGTCTAACAATTTCAGTTGCAACTTTAAGAATAGTTTGAGCTCTTTGTTCTAATGATTTTACTAGCCAGTTTGCTGAGTTGAGTTGGTCATTTATATAATTTTTATCAAGGTCAGAGGAGTTTTTAGTATTTACAAGAGAATAATATTTTCTATTCACTAAAACTTTTGGAAGAGTATCCGTATTTAACTCGACAGACCATTCATTTTTTGAATTTTTTTTAATAAAAACATCTGGAACTATAGTTTGAGCAATATCATTATTAAATTGCTCTCCTGGTTTGGGGTTAAGTGACTTTATTTCTTCTATCATTTCCAATAGCTCTTCAACCGAAACATTGCATTTTTTCAAAAGAGTTTTTTGATCATGTTTGGCTAATAGGTCTAAGTTGTTTACTAATTCGGCAATAATAGGATCAAATCTATTTTTATCTTTGAGTTGAAGTGTTAGGCACTCTGATAAATCTTTTGCAAAAACCCCTACAGGATCAAATCGTTTTAATTTCCACAATACATTTGTAATCTTTTCTTGATCACAGCCAATTAATTCAGAAATTGAAGAGAGGTCTGTTTTTAAATACCCATTATTATCGAGCATATGAATGATATGATAGCCAATAATTTTTTCAACTGGGTCAGTAAAATCTGCATTTAACTGCTCAAGGAGATGGTCTGATAAACTTATTTTACTTTCAATAACCTGCTCTAAAGAATCGTTGTATTCAAAAGTACCTGATTTATTATTTTGTATATTCCATGAGCCTAATTGATCATTATTATTAGATGTATTCCCTTCCAAGTATTCATTGTAATTTATATCCAATGGCTCGTTATTTTTTTCAGGTAGACTATCTTCATTAGTAAGAACAGCTGAGTCAGTTTTTTCTGAAATTAATTCAGAGTTTTTTTCTTCAATTTTTCCATCACCTCTTTCCGGTTTTGATGGATCTACTAACTCTAAAAGGGGGTTTTTTTCAATTTCTTGCTCAACAAAATCATTTATTTCTAAATTTGTAAGTTGCAAAAGTTTAATGGCCTGTTGCAATTGTGGAGTCATCACAAGCGATTGAGTTTGTTTTATTTCCTGTCTTTGACTTATTGACATAAATTTCTATCCATTAATTGTTCAACCTGAATCTATCGCCGAGGTAAACTCTTCGAACATCTTCATGAGACACAATGTCTTCAGGTCTCCCTTCCATGAGAATTTTTCCATCGTGTAAGATATATGCTCTATCTACAACGTCTAAAGTTTCTTTAACATTATGGTCTGTAATAAGAACTCCTATACCTCGATCTTTAAGTTTAATTACTAATTCTCTTATTTCTACTAAGGCAATTGGGTCAATACCAGCTAGGGGCTCGTCAAGCAAAATAAAAGAAGGGCGACTTGCTAATGATCTTGCTATCTCAACTCTTCTTCTTTCACCTCCTGATAGCATAACTGAGAGGGTTCTTCTGAGGTGAGTAATAGAAAATTCAGCTAATAATGCTTCTAGCATTTCTTCTCTTTTATGACTTTCTGGTTCAGTTATTTCTAAACCTGCTTTGATATTATCTTCTACAGTCATTCCTCTAAATATTGAGGCCTCTTGGGGAAGGTATCCTATTCCTGCTCTAGCCCTTCTATACATTGGAAGAGCAGTTATATCATGTCCATCAAGGAGAATTGATCCGAAATCTGAAAAAATTAGTCCTGTAATTATGCTAAAAAATGTTGTTTTTCCAGCTCCATTTGGTCCCAACAGACCAACAACTTCCCCTCTTTGAAGCGAAAGACTTACGTCTCTTAAAACAGGCCTGCCTTTGTAATTGATACCAACTTTTCTGGCAAAAAGACCCTCGTTTTTAGCGACCAACTTTGGTTTGGCTTTATTCATACTTTCTGTATTTTTATCCATAATGCTCACTATTTTGTCTCGTAAATGTTAACACAAAGTCAACAGTAATTAATTTCTTTTTTTAGGGACAAAAAGTCCCTTAACTCTGCCATCTTCTGTGGTTTTTCCTATAGAGTCGCTTTCACCTTTCATTGTGTTTTTACCAGTTTTAAGGTCAATTTCTAACCTTTTTCCTTTCAGAATACTATCCCCTTGAGTTAGTGTCACATTTCCGGACAAAGTTATTACTCCTTTTTCCACATTATATATGCCTTCATCACCTTTTGCTGATTCTGATTTGTTTGAAAAAAATACATTTCCTTTAGCTATTATTTTAGAAACTGACTGATTCCCATTAATTGATGAATAATAAACTTTTAATTCATCAGCTTTGAGGTTCAGCCCTCCTTGTTTTGCATCGACGGCTCCTTCAAAAATAGCTATCTTTTCATTTTGAAGAACTTCAAGTTTATCTGCAGTGATTTCAATAGGTAAATCTTTATTATAGTTTGAGGAGCTAAACGATGTGTTAGAGCTAATTAATAAAATAAGGCTGAATAAAAAAATTAGTTTGTAATATCTCATTTATTTATCTTTGGGTTAAGAGTTAATTTAACTTGAGAAAATAACAAATTGTTTTTATTTTTAAAAAAATAAAAAGAATTTGCATTTAAGGTTCCTAGAGAAGATTGCATTTCAATTTGATTTTCACTTTGGATTATACTATTGGAGAGGTCTACATCAACATTTTTGGTGAAAACTTCAAATTTATCATCAGCATATATATATACAGATTCATCTAAAAAAAGCTTGTTTGTATTTCGATTTAATATGCCACCTGGTGCTTTTATTGTTATCCAAGTTCCATTATCCAAAGTGAGATCAGCTTGAAGGGTCTTAAGAAAAATTTTTTTAGGATTTCCATCTATTGGTTCTGCGTAATTTGCAGTAATAATATAGGTTTGATTATTATTATCTTTCCCAATAAATCTGCCATTTGTTAAGCCTTCACTTAGGTTGGTTAATAATTTTGACCCACCAATAGGAATAGAAATTTTTTTATCTGTAGAGACTGTAAATGACCAAGTTATTATTAGAAGCGTTAGAGCTGCAGCTGTCGAAATTAGCACCAACTTTATTAAGCTTACAAAACGTGTGTATTTATTATTTATTATAGAATAATTTATATTTTTACTTATAACTGAGTTTATGTCTGCAGATTTATTAATATCATTCATAAATCTAATCCTGCTTTAATACAGTCGTGTAATCGAAGAAGACCAACAATTTTTTTGTTTTCAACAACAAATAAACTTGTTATGGAACCTGCCATTTTATTTACTGCTTCAATTGCAAAAGCAGAAGGCTCTATAGTTTTTGGCACTTTAGACATGACGTCATCTGCCTGTAAATTTAAAAGGTTTTTACTAATTTTTCTTCTAAGGTCCCCATCTGTTATTGAGCCAACTAGAAAATTATTATTGTCAATTACACATGCACACCCAAAGTTTTTAGAAGACATAACTAATAGAACCTCTGACATCAGCGAATTTTTCTTAACAATTGGCACGCTATCTTTAGTATGCATTAAATCCTTCACTTTAAGTAGTGATGCGCCTAATTTTCCGCCAGGATGAAACTTATGAAAATCTTCTTTTGAAAATTTCTTTTTTTCCATAAGGGTAATAGCTATAGCATCTCCAAGTGCAAGCATCATAGTGCTTGAAGTTGAAGGCGCTAATGCCATATCTCCTGACTCAGGAATATTTGGGATAGAGAGAAAATAACTAGAAGACTTGACAAGAGTTGAATCAGCATTTGAACAAATAGATATTATTGGCACATTCTGAAGTTTTGTTAGTGTTAAAATGTCATTTAACTCAGAGCTCTCACCTGATTTTGAGAGAATAATTACACAATCCAACTTTGAAATTATACCAAGATCTCCATGACTAGCTTCACTTGGGTGTAAAAAAACTGCAGGAGACCCTGTAGAAGAAAACGTAGAAGCAATTTTTCTAGAAATATGACCTGATTTTCCAATCCCACAGACAATTATTTTTCCCTTTATAGATTCTAAAAAATTAATCACTTCTTCGAAATCTGGTCTTAGACTCGTAGCTAGTGTTTTAATTGCATTGGATTCGTCTATAAGAATTCTCTTGCCGGTTTCTAAACAGCTTGCTGCTTTACTATTTTCATTATTACTCATTATAAATTTAGTACCAATTTTTTTCAGGAAAAATTAAACGATTAGTGAGAAAATATATCTTCATCTTCCCATCCGTTTAAATCCAATAAAACTCTTACATCCAGAGCTTCAAAGCATTTTTCTGCCAAAAACAGCCTATTTTCTCTTTCTAACATTGAACGGAGTATATCATAAATTTCATGAAGGTATATTACATCTTGAGCTGCATAGTTTTTTTGCTTTTGTGTCAAATCTGGTTTAGCCCAATCAGAGGATTGCATCTCCTTTGATAATTCAACACCCAATAGTTCTTTACATAAATCTTTCAAGCCATGTTTATTTGTATAAGTTCTAATCAATTTAGAAGCTATTTTTGTGCAGAAAATTGGGCCTTTAATATCTGTAACCCAGTTTGCAAGAACAGCCATATCAAATCTAGCGTAATGAAAAATTTTTAATACTTTATCATTTTGAAGTATATTTATTAGGTTGTTCGGTTTTTCTTGAATCACTCCATCATGGATATTTATTTTAATTAAATAACATGGTTTTTCTCGTCCGGAGATTTGTATAAGGCACAATTTATCTCTTTTATGCACCAAACCAGTTGTTTCAGTATCAATAGCAATTGAATTACCTAGGTCTAGATTTTCAGGGATATCGTTCTGAAATACTAGAATTTCATCGTTTTTCATTTTATAAAGGCTTTTGTTTAACTATAAAAAATTATTAATAGCACATATTACAACTAAAAGTCATTTATAACTCTATGAAAATTTATTTTTATTAAAAAAAAATTAAGAGCAAATTATAACAAATAGTTCAAAATTTGTTGTATCTCTTTGTTGACCATTTATTTTTTATATCTAATATATGACTGTTTGAATTTGGGAATTTAAAATGAACAACAATATAGTAACGATATTTGGCGGATCAGGTTTTGTCGGTAGACATATTGTTGAGATTTTGGCATCAAAAGGAGCAATTATTAGGGTTGCGGTGAGAAACCCCAATAGGGCTAAATTTCTTCAGCCACTTGGTGATGTGGGACAAATAAATTTTATAAAGTCCAACATTATAGATTCAAATTCAGTTGATGAAGCTATTAAAGGCAGTGATCACGTTGTTAATCTTGTTGGAACTTTTTCAAATAAAGGGTCAGAGAATTTTAATTCTATACATTATGAAGGCACGAAATATATTTCTAAAGCTTGTAGAAAATATAATATTAAAAATTTTGTTCATGTGTCTGCTATTGGTGCTGACTTAAAATCAAATGCTAGATATCATCAAACAAAAAAAATTGGCGAAGAAGCGGTAATGTTAAACTTCCCTGATTCAACAATTTTGAGACCGAGCATTATTTTTGGTTCACAAGATAATTTTTTCAACCTGTTTGCTACAATTGCACAATTTACTCCTGTTATGCCAGTGTTTGGGGACACAATTATTTCATATGGAAAGACTTTATATCAGCCTGTTTTTGTTGAAGATGTTGCTGAAGCTATTGTGTTAAGTATAGAAAAAGAGAGTTTTAAAGGGAATATTTATGAACTGGGAGGGCCAACTGTATATTCTTTTAAGGAAATTATAGAAATGATTCTAAATTATACAGGCAAGAGAAGATTTCTTATTCCTTTTCCTTATGCAATTATGAATATAGTAGCAACTTTTAATGAAATACTTCCACTTAAATACCCCACTAGAGATCAAGTAAAGCAAATGAAGATGGATAATATAGTTAATACTGAAGCTTTAACTTTTGAAGATTTAGGAATAAAACCATCACCAGTGGAAGCAATTGTGCCTGCTTATTTGAGTAAGTTTAAAAAAAGTCAAAAAGAAATATAAATCTAGAAAAAAATAATTTTTTCTCCTTGGTAAAAATAAAGCCAAAATAGAATAGCTCCCCCGATTACAACTCTATAGATGGCAAATGGAGTGAAGTTGAGTTTTTTTACCCACTTCATGAGTATTGCTATAGATATAAGGCTAAAAATAAATGAAAATAATAGGGAAATAAAGAAATCAAGCCCCAAAGCAAAGCTTCCTGATTTAAAAATTTCAACAGAAGATGCTATACCAGGTAGTAATATTGCAGGAATTGATAAAAGCATCGCAAATCTAGTTGCTTCAATTCTCTTGTAGCCCAAAAACCTTGCAAAGGTTATAACAATTCCTGATCTACTAGTTCCCGGAATAATAGCTAAGATTTGAGCAAGTCCAATTACTATGGCATGTGATGGTTTAAGTGTGTCAATATTTCTGACTGTAAGGAAAAATTTGTCGGAAAAATATAAAAGTATTCCAAAGATTATTGTAGTCCAAGCGATTAACTCTATGTTTCTAAAAACATCAACATAGTCTGATACCCAAATAAATCCTCCTGCTAGAATTATTGGAACAGTGGCCAGAATTATCATGCCGAACAATGTTGCTTCTTTAGATTTTTTCCCTTTAAGAAAATTATAAAACCCATTAAGTATTTGGAGAATATCTTTGGCAAAAAAAACTATTACTCCTATCAAAGTTCCAACATGAACAGCTACATCAATATGCAAGGTTTGTTTCTGTAAGTTAGTAATTTCTGGGATTATTTGTAGATGTGCAGAGGAACTAATTGGAAGAAATTCAGTTATTCCTTGGATGATGGATAAAATTAGTAAATGGAAAATGGGCATAACTATCTCAATATATAGTGTGAATTTAACTTAGAAATACTAATTTTAGAAGAAAACAAAAAAATAAAATATTATAGTCTCAAAAAGAGACTTTTTTTCAAATTTAATTTTAAGATTAGGTGTACAAATCTTAAAATTTAAATTATAAACAATAAAATATGGGAATGATACTGCCCTAAAAAGCTTATTATATTTTTTTTGAATTGCAATTCAAATAGAAATAATATTTTGATTAATAATATTTGGAATAATTATGACTAATGACTTATTGCGTTTTATTGATATAGATCAGATTTATCCTGAAAAAAGAGATGCTTTTGAAAGGAAAACTGACTTTGGGGAAATTTATGAGGATTATTCAGACCAAGGCGCCTTAGATCAAGCAAGCAGGTGTTCACAGTGTGGAGTTCCATTCTGCCAGATACATTGTCCACTTCAAAATAATATTCCCGATTGGTTGATGATGACTGCTCAAGGAAGATTAAAAGAAGCCTACGAAATTTCATCGTCAACAAATAATATGCCTGAAATTTGCGGAAGGATTTGTCCTCAGGATAGATTGTGTGAGGGTAATTGTGTTATTGAAAATGGGTTCAAATCTGTAACGATAGGCTCTGTTGAGAAATACCTTACAGACAATGCTTTCAAAAATGGTTGGATTAAACCAATTCAGCCAGAAACAGAAAAACCAGAGAAGGTATGTATAATTGGAGCGGGTCCAGGAGGATTAGCTGCGGCAGAAGAGCTAAGAAAGCTTGGTTATCAGGTGCACGTCTTCGACAGGTATGATCGGGTAGGTGGTCTTCTGATCTATGGGATACCTAATTTTAAACTTGAGAAAAATATTGTCAGTAGAAGAGCAGAGCTACTTCAACAAAGTGGAATACAATTTCATTTGAATACAGAAGTTGGAAGAGATATCTATTTTGAAGAATTGAGAAAAGAATACGATGCTATATTAATAGCAACAGGGGTTTACCATGCACGAGACCTGGAACTGCCTGGATCAAGTCTTTCAAATATCGTGCCAGCAATGACTTATCTTACGGCTTCAAACAGGGTTGGGCTGGGAGACAAAGTAACAGAATTCTCAAGTGGAGAATTGAATGCCTTTGGTAAGCATGTTGTTGTATTAGGGGGTGGAGACACAGCTATGGATTGTGTAAGAACTGCAACAAGACAAGGCGCAAAGTCTGTAAAGTGTGTTTACAGAAGAGATAAAGCAAATATGCCTGGATCAATTAGAGAAGTTAAACATGCAGAAGAGGAAGGAGTGGAATTTATTTATTTAACTACCCCAGAATCTTATGTCGGTGAAAACAAGATAGAAGCAGTTAAAGCTGTTAAGGTCAGATTAGGCTCTGCTGACTCAAGTGGAAGACAAAGCCCAGAATTAATAGAAGATTCTTCTCATGAATTAAAATGTGATATTGCTATTAAGGCTTTTGGTTTTGACCCAGAGGATGTTAGTAAAACTTTTAGAGATTCTAAATTAAAAGTTACAGGTTGGGGAACTCTATCAATTGATTTTCTGTCTAAAATGACTTCTATTGATGGAGTTTTTGCGGCTGGGGATATCGTGAGAGGTGCTTCATTAGTTGTGTGGGCAATTAGAGATGGAAGAGACGCAGCTTCACAAATGCACAAATATATGCAAGGAGCAAAATTAATTAATTCAAACCAGCAAATAGCATGAAAAAAAATATACAATCAGATGAAATAAGTAAAATTCTTCTTGAAAAAAAGAGACTAACTAAGTTTGGTTTATATAACCCAGATCATGAGCATGATGCCTGCGGAGTTGGTGCGGTTGTTGCAATTGATGGCAAACCAAGAAGACAAGTTGTTGAAGCAGGAATAGATGCATTGAAAGCTGTATGGCATAGAGGTGCAGTAGGTGGCGATGGGAAAACAGGTGATGGTGCTGGTATTCATGTTGAAATACCTCAAGATTTTTTTAAAACACACATAGCAAGAACAGGACACAAACCTTCTAAAGGTGCTCTTGCGGTTGGGATGGTTTTTCTCCCAAAAACAGACTTTAATTCTCAAGAAATTTGTAGAGGAATTGTTGAGACTGAAATTTTAAGGTTTGGTTATACAATTTATGGATGGCGACAGGTTCCAGTGGACCCAAGTGTTTTAGGCGCTTTAGCAAACGCAGGAATGCCAGAGATTGAGCAAATCTTAATTGCAAATGATAGAGATATTTCTTCTTCAGAATTTGAGAGGGATTTGTACGTAATAAGAAGAAGAATTGAAAAAAAGGTTTTGAGTTCAAATATTCAAGGATTTTATATTTGTTCATTATCTTGCCGTTCAGTAATTTATAAGGGAATGTTTTTAGCGGAACATCTTACTAATTTTTATCCAGATTTATTAGATGATAGATTCGTCTCGTCTTTTGCTCTTTACCACCAGAGATATTCTACTAATACATTCCCGACATGGGAATTAGCTCAGCCATTTAGAATTCTTGCTCACAATGGTGAAATTAATACTCTTAAAGGTAATGTTAATTGGATGAAAAGCCATGAAATAAAAATGGTATCAAACGAATTTGGGGAACACGGTCCTTTTTTAAAACCTGTAGTTCAGCCTGGAAGTTCTGACTCAGCGGCTTTAGACGCAGTTTTTGAACTTTTGGTTAGGGTTAGAGGAAATATACCTTTTGTGAAAACAATTTTAATTCCTGAAAGTTGGTCAAATAAAGAATGGATGCCTAAAAAGTGGAGGTCTATGTATTCATATTGTAATTCGATTATGGAGCCTTGGGATGGTCCAGCTGCAATAGTTGCTACAGATGGTAAATGGGTAGTTGGGGGGATGGATAGAAATGGACTGAGACCAATGAGGTATTCGGTTACTGACGATGATCTTTTATATATAGGTTCTGAAACGGGAATGGTTTCTGTTGATGAAAAAACTGTGATCCAAAAAGGGAGAGTTGGTCCTGGGCAAATGATAGCAGTAGATTTATCTAATGGAAAATTATTTTATGATAAAGATTTGAAAAATCAATTGTCTAGTCTTTATCCTTTTGAGGAATGGGAAAAAAATATTATCAGTATCAGAGACATGTCGAGAACAAAAGAATTAAATATTCACCCTTATAAATTAGAAGACATAAATAGAAGGCAAGCTGTAGTTGGTCATTCCCTTGAAGATATGGAACTTATACTCCAACCCATGGTTGAAACTGGAAAAGAGCCAACTGGCTCTATGGGTGATGATACTCCACTAGCTGTTCTTTCAGAGGAATATAGAGGCCTGCATCATTTTTTTAGGCAGCAATTTAGTCAAGTCACCAATCCCCCAATAGATTCTCTTAGAGAGAGGAGAGTAATGAGTTTAAAAACTCGTTTAGGAAACTTTGCTAATCTATCAGATAAGGTATCTGAACAAACTAATCTTATTGTTCTAGATTCACCTGTATTACTTTCTTGGGATTTACAGACCCTAAAAAAATCCCTAGAAAAAAATGTTGCTGAAATTGATTGCACATTTCGAATGGAAGACGAGAATCTTCCGCAAGCTTTAGATAGAATCAAACAGCAAGCCGAAGAATTAGTAAGAGAGGGAGTCTCCCACCTATTTTTATCTGATGAAAATATTGATAAAAATAGAGCGCCAGTTCCAATGATTCTAGCAACTGGTGCTGTTCATACTCATTTAGTAAACAATGGTATCAGGACATATACTTCATTAAATGTTAGATCTGCTGAATCACTGGATGTTCAGTATTTTGCTGTGTTAATTAGTGTAGGAGCTACTTCTGTTAATCCTTACCTTATGGAACAGGTTATAGCAGATAGATTTAAAAGAGGATTATTTAAAAATTTAAATTTAGTTGAGTGTATAGAAAATTATGCGAAAGCAATTGATTCTGGAATTCTGAAAATCATGTCAAAAATGGGAATAGCAGTTTTGTCTTCATATAGAGGTGGGTATAATTTTGAAGCTGTTGGTCTATCAAGAAATCTAGTAGGTGAATTTTTTCCAGGAATGGTCTCTCGCATATCAGGTATTGGTTTATCTGGTATAGAAAAAAAAGTTATAAAACAACATTCCACTGCTTTCCTAGATAAGTTAGTGGTTTTGCCTGTTGGTGGGTTCTATAGATATAGATTTAAGGGTGAAACTCATGCTTTTGATGGAAGACTTATCCATACACTTCAAAACGCTCTTGATATAGGTTCGTACCAAACATACAAAAAATACTCTGATCAGATTAACAATCTAAAGCCAGTTTCAATTAGAGATCTCCTAGGGTTTCAATCTGCTAAAAAATCTGTTCCAGAGGATGAGGTAGAATCAATAACTGAAATCAGAAAAAGATTTGTTACTGGAGCTATGTCTTTAGGAGCATTAAGTCCAGAGGCTCATGAGACTCTTGCTATTGCTATGAATAGGATTGGAGCTAAATCCGATTCTGGAGAAGGTGGTGAAGATCGCAATAGATTTATTCCTCGTTCAAATGGTGATAATGCAAACTCAGTAATCAAGCAGGTAGCATCTGGAAGGTTTGGTGTAACCACTGAATATTTAAATCAATGCTCTGAAATTGAGATTAAAATAGCTCAGGGTGCCAAACCAGGTGAAGGAGGGCAACTTCCTGGCTTTAAAGTTACAAAGCTTATAGCAAAACTCAGGCATTCTACTCCAGGAGTAACTCTAATATCCCCCCCACCTCATCATGATATTTATTCAATAGAAGACCTGGCTCAACTTATTTATGATTTAAAGCAAGTTAATCCAATAGCAAGAGTAAATGTTAAGCTTGTTGCTGAAGCAGGAATTGGAACAATAGCGGCAGGTGTTGCAAAAGCTAACGCTGATGTAATAGTTATTTCTGGTCATTCTGGAGGTACGGGGGCCAGCCCTCAATCTTCAATAAAGTTTGCTGGTGTTCCATGGGAAATGGGCTTAACAGAAGTAAATCAGGTTCTAAGTTTGAACAGGTTAAGACATAGAGTTCTATTAAGAGTTGATGGTGGAATTAAAACAGGAAGAGACGTTGTTATTGCGGCAATGATGGGAGCAGAAGAATATGGGATTGGCACTCTTGGTCTTGTAGCTATGGGTTGTATTCTTGTTAGACAATGTCATTCTAATACCTGTCCTGTAGGAGTGTGTACTCAAAGTGATGAACTTAGAAAAAAATTTGACGGAACACCAGAAAAAGTTGTTAATTTAATGAGCTACATAGCAAGAGATGTGAGGGAAGTACTATCAAAGCTTGGTTACAATAATTTAAACGAGATAATTGGTAGAACTGATTTACTTACTCAGGTTAGTCGAGGAAGCCCTCACTTAGACGATTTAGATTTGAATCCTCTTTTAGTTCAACCAGATGTTGGTGATAAGCCAAGGTATTTTTCAATCAAAGGTAGAAATGAAGTTCCAGATACTCTAGACAGTCAAATGATAGAAGATGCTAAAGAAGTTTTTGAGAGAGGGGAGAAAATGCAATTAGCTTATTCCATCAGAAACACCCATAGAGCTATAGGGACAAGATTTTCCTCTAGGTTAGTAAGAAAGTTTGGACCAGAGGGGTTAAAACCAGACCATATAACTTTGCAGTTGAGAGGATCAGCAGGGCAGTCTCTCGGAGCTTTTGCCTTGAGAGGATTAAAAATTGTAGTAGATGGAGATGCTAATGACTATGTAGGAAAAGGTCTGTCTGGAGGTACAATTATAATCAGGCCTGCTCCTAGCTCAAAATTGATAAGTAATGAAAACACAATTATTGGGAATACAGTTTTGTATGGGGCTACATCAGGTAAATTATTTGCAGCTGGACAGGCAGGGGAGAGGTTTGCCGTCAGGAATTCAGGTGCTGACGCTGTTGTAGAGGGATGTGGAACGAGTGGTTGTGAATACATGACTGGTGGCTTAGTTGTGATTCTTGGAAGTGTAGGAGATAATTTTGCTGCAGGAATGACAGGCGGTATGGCTTTTGTTCTTGATCTAGACGGATCTTTTGAAAATAATTTGAATGTTGAACATGTTCATTATCAAAAAATAGACAGTATCTACTGGGAAGATAGATGCAAAGATCTTGTAAAAGAGCACTTCAAAGAGACAGGGTCAACTTTTGCTGAGGACTTATTGATTCATTGGGACCTAGAACTATATAAGTTTTGGCAAGTTGTTCCTAAAGAAACTATAAAGAATTTAGAAAACCCATTAAACGAAGTTCAACAAAAAAAAAATAATTTATAAGTAGATAAATAATTATTTAGAAAATTAACTATTAATTTATGGTTAAAATATGAGATATTTGCATCATTTTTGGTTATGCCCATTCAGTAGAAAAATAAGAGTTACTATGGGTGAAAAAAAGCTAGATTTTGAATTAGTTTTCGAAAAATTTTGGGAAAGAAGGGAATCTTTTCTTAAGCTAAATCCTGCTGGTCAGGTTCCAGTTTTGATTGAAGATGGAAATCTTATTCTATCCGATAGCAACTCTATATCTGAATATTTAGATGAAATTTATCCATTGCCAATTTTAAGGGGGGAGACACCAGTTATTCGTGCTGAGGTTAGGCGATTAGTTTCATGGTTTGACTTAAAGTTTAATGACGAAGTAACTAATCCTATGCTCCAAGAAAAGGTTTTTAAGAGGTTCATGGGAATGGGGCATCCTCAGACTGATATAATTAGGGTGGCAAAGAAAAATATTCATTATCATCTTGATTATATTTCATGGTTAGTAGATAGAAGGAATTGGCTAGTTGGAAATGAATTAAGTTTAGCAGATATAACAGCTGCTTCTCACTTATCTTGTTTGGATTATTTAGGTGATGTTCCGTGGCGGGATTATGATACTGCTAAAACTTGGTATGTTAGAGTTAAGTCAAGGCCGTCATTTAGACCATTATTAAATGACAGAATTTTAGGTCTAACAGCTCCTTCACATTATAATAATTTAGATTTTTAATTAAGTATTAATTTGACTATGGAAGAAACCTTAGAAGCTAAAGCAATTTCGATGGGGTTTGAATGCTTTGGGGTTGCCAAACCTAATTTAAGCTCTGAAGTCAAAATAAATTTAGACTTTTTTATACAATCAAAGATGCACGGCGAAATGAGTTGGATGGAGGAAAGACTGAATTTTAGAAATAACCCCAAAGCATTTTGGCCAAGTGTTAATAGTATAATTGTTTTAGGGGTAAATTACTATTACGGGCAAAAACCTTTATTAGAAATGGGCGATAAAACTAGAGGAATAATTTCAAGTTATTCAAGAGGAACAGATTATCACTTAGTAATAAAGAAAAAACTTAAAAAATTTGCTGAATGGTTACAAGAAAATTATGGAGGTGAATATAAAATTTTTATAGATACTGCGCCTGTCATGGAGAAGCCTCTTGCTGAAGAGGCTGGGATAGGATGGCAAGGAAAACACACGAATTTAATTTCAAAGAAACTAGGCAATTGGTTTTTCTTGGCAACTATATATACAAGTTTAAATATCAAATATGAGAAAAAAGAATTCAGAAATCATTGCGGCTCTTGTTCTTCTTGTATAAGTGTTTGTCCAACAAATGCAATTATCGAGCCTTATAAGTTAGATGCACGAAAATGCATATCATACCTTACAATAGAATATAAAAGTCATATTCCAAAAAAATTTAGAAAAAAAATTGGCAGTAGAATCTATGGTTGTGATGATTGTTTAGCTGTATGTCCCTGGAATAAATATGCAAAGATTACCAAAGAAATTGAATTTTTTCCAAGAATAGAATTAAATAAACCTTTATTAAAAGATTTGCTTACTTTAGACGAAAGTTCATTTAGGGAATTTTTTAAAAAATCATCAATTAAAAGGATAGGAAGAGATAGGTTTATAAGAAATGTTTTGATCGCTATAGGAAATAGCGGTGAAAAAGATATGATAAAAATTTTGGAGAAATTTATTAAAGATAATTCTGAATTAGTAAGAGCTATGGCAATTTGGGCAATTTCACAAATAGCTGACAGTGAATATTTAATTGAATTAAGAAAAAAATACCTTTTTAGAGAACAGAATGTTTGGGTAATGTCTGAGTGGTTTAGGTCAAATGTATAAAACCGAGAAAAGTCTATTTTGTTTTGGAATGGGGCGTGTTTTAACACAGTTATCATTGATCCTCTCTGCAAGAGGTTGGGGTGTTTCTGGGACATGTAAAAGCGAGGAAAAAAAGGACCAATTAAATTCAATTGATTTAAGCTCATATATTTTTGATTCAGATAAGGAAATTCCAGATATTTATGATAAAATTAAAAACTGCACTCATATATTAATTTCTATACCTCCAAAAGATGAAGGGTGTGTGGTAATAAAATATTATCATAGTTTATTTAAAAGTTTAAAAAATCTAAGTTGGATTGGGTACGTATCTTCGACAAGTGTGTATGGAGACTATCCCGATCAATGGGTTGATGAGGAGGCAAGTCTTAATACTAAATCGCAGATGGGCATTAACAGAATAAAAGCAGAAAATCAATGGAGAGAAATTGCTAAAAACACGTCTATTCCTCTTCAAATTTTCCGCGCAGGTGGAATTTATAGTTCTTCGAGAAATCAAGTTACAAAAGTTATTTCAAATAGTGGTGAGCCTTTTATTAAAAACGATATTAAGTTTAACCGCATTCACCAAGATGATTTAGTCGGGGTTATACTTGCGTCATTCAAATTAGATGACGGTATAAATGTATTTAATGTAGTTGATGATGAACCAGCTTCCACTTGGAGTCAAATTAAGTTTATATGCAAAAGACTTAAACTCCCTATTCCAGAAAGTAAGGTTTTAGGGGAGATAGAAATCTCGGAGAAAAAAAGAAATTTTTTCAACGAAAATAAGTTGGTTAAAAATGATTTAATTAAAAAAAAATTAGATTATCAATTAAAGTTTCCTACATATAAAGAAGGTTTAGGTTATATTATAGAACAGCTAAGAAGCTGAATGCATTTTACTTAATGAATAAATTATTGATTCTATCTCCTCTGGTTTTGATAGACGGTGATCTCCATTAGGGAGAAAATTTAAAGTAAAATTAGAAGATGTTATTTTTTCTGCAAGTTCTAGCGAATTATTAAAATGTACATCAGTGTCTTTTAAGCCATGAAAGAGGACTACTGGGCATTTAATTTTTATTTTTCTATCCATAATATAAAATTTCTGGCTGTTTAAAATGAGCTTATAGGTTATAGGAGTTTTTTCAGGGCTATATTTAGAGTCTTCAAAATAAATTCCTTCCTTTTTTAGAATTTGTTTTGCATTTTCATTTAAGCTTTTCCAATAATTTTTAGTAAAGTCAGGAGCAGAGGCTAAGCCTATCAAACCTGCTATTTTTTTCTCCCTTAATAAATATAGAAGAAACATAATCCATGAGCCCATGCTTGAGCCAATCAAAATTTGTTTTCCATGAGTGACTTTATCAAAGATTAGCAGAGCATCATTCAGCCATTGCTCAATAGTTCCATCTAAAAACTTCCCATCAGAGTCGCCATGTCCAAAATAATCAAATTTTGTAAAAGATATATTATTTTCAATACAAAATTTTTCTATTGAACTTGCTTTGATCCCATTCATATCTGACATATAGCCAGCGAAAAACATTATTCCTGGTGTTCTTCCTTCGTGTGAAAAAAAAGCTAATCTTGACCCATCAGGATGTGCTATAGTCTTATATGTGGTTTTTTTGTTAATATTTGCACCTCAAAAAATTGTTATGATATAGATATTTAAAAATAAGGACAATGTATTGATTAAAAAAAAGCCGACAGTGATGCAAGTTCTCCCAGCATTAAATTCTGGCGGTGTTGAGAGAGGAGCAATAGATATTGCTATTGCGGTAAAAAAAATAGGGTGGAATTCTCTAGTAGCTTCTTCAGGTGGGCAAATGGAGAAAGAATTGGAGCGGGCCGGTGTTGAAACAATTAGACTGCCATTGTCTTCTAAAAATCCATTTAAAATGCATAAGAACTTTAGCTCTTTAACCTCAATAATATATGATAAAGACATTGATTTAATTCACGCAAGAAGCCGTGCTCCCGCGTGGAGTGCTTATTATTCTGCTAAAAGGCTAGATAAAATTTTCATAACTACTTTCCACGGAACATATAATTATAATAATTTTTTAAAAAAATCATATAATTCTATAATGACCAAGGGCGCAAGAGTTATTGCAATATCAGATTTTATTAATAAGCATATAATTTCAAGTTATAAAATTAAGCAAAATAATTTAATTACTATTCCAAGAGGAATAGATTTAGATTTTTTTAATCCAAGCAAAGTCTCACAAGAAAGAATAATCCAATTATCCAATGCATGGAGGCTTCCGGATGGTCTACCTATTATTATGCTTCCAGGTCGTCTAGCAAGATGGAAAGGCCATAAGCTTTTAATAGAAGCTCTTGCTAATTTAGACACAAAAAACTTTAGATGTATTTTTGTAGGATCAGAAGCAGGAAACGAAAATAATAAAAAATTCCTTATCGACCTGGTAAACAAGTTTAATCTTGCTGAAAGTATTCAATTTGTAAATCATTGTAACGATATGCCTGCGGCATATATGTTGGCAGATATTGTAGTTTCAGCTTCTACAGACCCTGAGGCCTTTGGTAGGGTTTCAATCGAGGCTCAAGCTATGAATAGAATAATCGTAGCATCAAATCACGGGGGTAGCTCTGAAACAATTATTGATGGTAAAACAGGAGTATTATTCTCAAATAACGATACAAATTCTTTAACTTCGGCGCTTGACTCAGCTCTCAAAATGGACGGAGAAACAAGAAAAAAACTAGTTGAATTCGCTAGAAATCACATTAGTTCCAAATATAAGCTTGAATATATGCAAGATTCCACTATTAAATTATATAAGGAATTACTAATTAAGCATTAAAATAAAAATTTATATAGTTTTATAAATATTTATACTTATGTTACTATAATATTTCCTTTTGATTAATTTTAATTGGTTTATTATTTTGAAATGAAAGGTGAGGAAAACTAATATTGCAGATATTTTTTGGCTTTAATTTTTCTTGGCTTTTTGTTCTAAATAATTATTAGTATAAACTTTAATAATGGAGAAAGCGTATAACAAGAAGACCACATAAAGCACTCCCCCAAGCAAGTCAGCACGGGCCGAGAGTAAATGAGCAAATAGATAATGAAGCAGTTCGTTTAGTAGGAGCTGACGGAGGAATGCTAGGAGTTGTTGAAATTACAAAAGCTCTCAATTTGGCAGAAGACTCGGGGCTAGATCTAGTAGAAGTATCACCAAATTCTGACCCTCCCGTATGTAAATTACTCGACTATGGTAAATATAAATATGAAGCTCAAAAAAAAGCTAGTATTGCAAGAAAAAAGCAAAAAGTGATTGAGGTAAAGGAAATTAAGCTTCGACCTAATATAGATAATCATGACTATGATATTAAAATGAAATCCATAAACAGATTTTTGGACGAAGGTGACAAAGTTAAGGTGACTCTGCGGTTTCGTGGCAGAGAAATGTCCCACCAAAATATAGGGCTTAGGGTATTAGAAAGGGTGCGTGAAGATATCGAATCTGTTGGCAAAATTGAGCAATTTCCTAGGGTTGAAGGTAAGTTGATGACAATGGTTGTTGCGCCTAGATAATATTAATTATCCAAATTAATATATTTTTTAAAATTATTGAGTTTTTTGACCAAAACTTAGAGCTTTTTTGGTTTGACTACTTGCGCAGACTTTTTCTTGGCGGTATAAGTTCAATTCAAAGTGTTCCGGCTGGGCATGCCGAGTTCATATTTTTTTTAATATTTATAGGAGTATAAATTGCCCAAACTCAAAAATAAAAGTGGAGCTAAGAAAAGGTTTAGCCTTACGGCGTCTGGAAAAGTCAGAATGAATCAAGCCGGTAAGAGACATGGGATGATTAAAAGAACTAACAAGCAGATTAGAAATCAGCGCGGTACAACAATCATGTCTTCCTCTGATGCAAAAATAGTTAAGCAGTTTTTACCCTACGCTTAGAAAGGTTTTAGGTTATGTCCCGAGTCAAAAGAGGTGTAACAGCTCATGCTCGACATAGGAAAGTGTTAACCCAGGCTAAGGGGTATAGTGGAAGAAGAAAAAATACTTTCAGAGTAGCGGTTCAGGCTGTTGAAAAAGGTTTGCAGTATGCATATCGTGATAGAAGAATAAAAAAACGAAACTTTCGTTCTTTATGGATACAAAGAATAAATGCAAGCGCCAGGATTGAAGGTTTGTCTTACGCAAGTTTTATAAATGGGCTAAAACTGTGTGGTGTTGATATAGATAGAAAAAACCTTGCTGAGCTTGCTGTTAATGAGCCTTCAGTTTTTAAACATCTAGCTCAAGAAGCTGAAAAAGCTATAGCGGCAACACAAACAGTTAAATGAATTTTCCCTTAGAAAACTTTTTAATAATGTTTTCTCTAAAAAATTTCAATTCCATATAAGAGGCTACTTATGGATGAATTGAGTAAAATTGAAACTACAGCTCTAACCCAATTAGATGCGGCTGAAACTGAAGATGCTCTGGAAAAAATTAGAGTTTCAGTATTAGGTAAAAAAGGTCTAATTACAAATAAAATGAAATCTCTCTCTCAAATGGATATTGATGAGAGAAAATCTTTTGGTATGAAAATAAATAAACTTAAAGATAAAATCAATAGACTAATAATTGAGAAAAAAACATTAATTAATAAAAAGAATATAAATAATAAACTTAAATCTGAGTTTTTTGATTTAAGTTTGCCAGTCGATAACGGCGGGAAAGGATCAATTCATCCAGTTAACCAGGTTATGCAAGAGGTGCAATTAATTTTTGAAAATATGGGTTTTAGTATAGAGGATGGACCGGATATTGAGGATGATTGGCATAATTTTACAGCTCTTAATATTCCTCCAGAACATCCTGCAAGACAGATGCATGACACTTTTTATCTTAAAAAAAACAGTTCGAATGATGAAGGCTTGGATAATGTTTTAAGAACACATACTTCTCCAGTTCAAGTTAGAACAATGATGAATAATGAACCACCAATCAGTATTATTGTACCTGGAAGAACTTATAGGTCAGATTCCGATCAAACTCATACGCCAATGTTTCACCAGGTTGAGGGCTTAGTTATTGATGAAGAGTCTAATATGGGTCACTTAAAAGGCTGTTTAATAGAGTTTGTAAAAAAGTTTTTTAATTTGAATGATATCAATTACAGATTTAGACCCAGTTATTTTCCTTTTACCGAACCTTCAGCAGAAATGGATATAGGATGTAAAAGAGAAGGAAACAAAATTATTTTAAATGGGGAAGAGGACTGGCTTGAGATCCTTGGCTGTGGAATGGTTAATCCTATTGTTCTTAAAAATTGCGGTCTTGATCCAAAGAAATATCAAGGTTTTGCTTTTGGGATGGGAATTGACAGGATAGCAATGTTAAAATATGGAATGGCTGATTTAAGGTCTTTCTTTGAATCTGACTTAAGGTGGCTAAAGCATTTTGGATTCTCACAGTATGATTTTCCTCCAGAAAATAGAAAGGTTTCTATTTGAAATTCACATTATCTTGGCTAAAAGACCACTTAGACATTAACCCAAAAAATGATAATTTAGTTTCTATTTCAGAGTGCTTAACTTCACTTGGTTTGGAAGTTGAGAATGTATCTGATCCAAAAAAAAATTTAATTGGTTTCAAGGTTGGCTGTATAAAAAATTATTATAAGCACCCCAATGCAGACAAACTAAGTATTTGTGAGGTTGATATTGGGAGTAATATTGTTGAAATAGTGTGTGGAGCTGACAATTTATCTAAAGAAATGAAAGTAGTTTTTGCTCCATCCGGGAGTATTATGCCTGAAACAAATATAAAATTAAAAAAAACTAAAATAAGGGGAGTTGTTAGTAATGGGATGTTATGCTCAGAGAGGGAGCTTTGTATTTCAGATGAACATAATGGCATTATTGAATTAGAGAAAGATTCAGAAATTGGGAGTGAAGCGTCTCTATACTTGAATAACTTAGACCCGGTTATTGAGATTGCCATTACACCAAATAGACAGGATTGCCTTGGTGTAAGGGGGATAGCTAGAGATTTAGCGGCAAAAAAAATTGGTGAACTAAAGAATTTGAGTATAAAAGAAATACAAGGAGATTTTGATAGTCCCATAAATGTTGAAATAGATTCTGATTCGAATAAATCTTGCAGTCTCTTTCTTGGTAGGTATTTTAAGGGAGTTAAAAATGTGGAAAGCCCAGATTGGCTTCAAGAGAGGTTAAACTCAATTGGTTTAAAACCAATTTCTGCTCTTGTTGATATTACCAATTATATTACTTTTGACCTTTGTCGTCCCCTTCACGTTTTTGATGCAGACAATTTAAATGGTGATTTATCAATTAGACAGTCCAAAAAAGATGAAGAAGTAATTACTCTAGATGATAAAAAGTATCAATTAGACAATGCTTGCACAGTTATTGTGGATGATAGCGGTATTATTTCATTGGCTGGAATTATGGGTGGTATGAAAACTGGTTCTACTATTGAAACAAAAAATGTTTTTCTTGAATCTGCTCTTTTCGATCCAATAGCAGTAGCAAAGACTGGGAGACATTATGGCATAGATAGCGATGCTAGATATAGATTTGAAAGAGGAGTGGACCCAAATTCTGCTGAAGATGGGATGCATTTAGCTACACAAATGATTCTGGATATTTGTGGTGGTGAGCCAAGCAGAATAGTTAAAGCAGGAGAGAAAAAATTAAATATAAAGGAAATTGCCATAGATTCTGATCGTGTTCGAAAACATACTGGAATTGATATAAATAATGAAGAAATTGAAAATATATTAAATGAGCTCGGGTTCAAGGTTTTAAAATATAATGGAGCGCTTCTTGCAACTGTTCCCTCTTGGAGGTCTGATATTTATGGAGAAGCTGATATTATTGAAGAGGTCATAAGAGTATTCGGTTATGATAAAATTCCAACGTCACTTTTCAGAGTAAAAGGAAAACAATTAAAAAGTAAAGTTGACCAATTTATTGAAAAAAAGAATAGATCAAGAAAGGTATTAGTTTCCAGGGGTTTTAACGAATGTATCTCGTGGTCATTTATGTCAGAAGAAGTTGCGTCCTATTTTAATTCGAATCCAATCAAATTGATGAATCCTATAAGTAGAGATTTGAATGTAATGCGGCCTTCAATTATACCGAATTTAGTTCAAGCTTCTAAAAGAAACTTTGATAGGGGGTTTTCGGAAATTTCTCTTTTTGAAATTGGGCCAATATTTGATAAGGACTTAAATGATAAACAGAACAATATAATTACTTTAATCAGATCTGGCTTCAGATTTAGAAAAAATTGGAGAAACAATGAGGGTAGTTTTTCTGTTTTTGATCTAAAAGAAGATATATTTTCTTTACTACATACATTTGGCATAATAACCGAAAAACTACAAATTGACCAAAAAAGTCAAAAATGGTTTCATCCAGGAAAATCAGCTTTTGTAAAAGAAGGAAATGGAAATATATTAGCATCATTTGGAGAGTTGCACCCAGAGCTAATGAACAATATGGATATTACCTTTCCTTTGGTAGCAGGTGAAATATATATAAATAATCTGCCTATAATTGATTCTCTTGGTTCCAAAGAACCATTCGTTGCTTCTGACTTTCCTTCAGTTACAAGAGACTTTAGTTTTGTAGTGAACAAAAGTGTTTCTGCACAAGAAATAATCTTTCCATTAAGAGAATCAAATATAAAAACACTTAAGGAAATAAATGTTTTTGATATTTTCGAAGATAAGACCTTCGACGAAGGAAAAAAATTTATTGCAATTTCAGTTATATTAGAGTCTAAGGATAAAACATTTACCGAAGTCGAAATTGAAACTATATGCAGAAAGATAATAAAAATAGTTAAAAATTCTTCAGGTGCCACATTAAGAATATAATCAAATTTTAAAGATGACAGAAATTTCTCACATAAGAAACTTTGCTATTGTTGCCCACATTGATCATGGAAAATCTACTCTTGCGGATCGGATGATAGAATTTTGTGGTGGCTTAAATAAGAGAGAAATGAAAGCCCAGGTGCTTGATTCCATGGATATAGAAAGAGAGCGTGGGATTACAATCAAGGCTCAAACTGTCAGGCTATCTTTTAATGCTAAAGATGGGAAAGAATATATACTAAATTTAATGGATACGCCTGGACACGTTGATTTTGCGTATGAAGTTAGCCGTTCTTTAGCGGCTTGTGAGGGGTCTATCTTACTTGTAGATGCAAGTCAGGGTGTAGAAGCCCAAACACTTGCAAATGTATATCAGGCTATGGAAGTTAACCATGAGATATTAATTGTTTTAAATAAAATTGATTTACCAGCGTCAGAGCCAGATAGAGTAAAAAAACAGATTGAAGATGTCATTGGTCTAGATGCTACTGAAGCGATCAACATATCAGCTAAAACCGGTAAAGGTATTAATGATGTATTGGATCATTTGGTCCTAAAGCTAAACCCACCTAAAGGGAATAAAAATGGCACTCTTAAAGCTTTATTAGTCGACTCATGGTATGACCCATATTTAGGAGTTGTTATTTTAGTTAGAGTTTATGATGGAGAAATTTCTAAAGGAATGAAGATAAAAATGATGGCAGCTAACTCTGACCATTTTGTTGAAAAAGTTGGGATATTTGATCCAAAGGTAAGAGATACAGACTCACTTCAGGCCGGGGAGATAGGTTTTGTGATTGCTGGTATAAAGCAAGTTGCTGATACCTCTGTAGGGGATACAATTACAAGCGCAGCTGTTCCAACCCAAGAGCCATTGAGTGGGTTTAAGCCAAGTATACCTGTAGTTTTTTGTGGTTTATTTCCTGTAGACTCAGGAGATTATATTCAACTAGCTGATAGTCTTGAAAAATTAAAATTAAATGACTCTAGTTTTGCTTATGATAAAGAAAATTCTCCTGCGCTAGGTTTTGGCTTTCGTTGCGGTTTTCTTGGTTTACTTCATCTTGAAATTATTCAAGAAAGATTAGAAAGAGAATTCAACCTTGATTTAATCACTACTGCTCCAAGTGTTATATATAAGGCACATTATATTGATGGAAAAATAGATGAAATTCATAATCCTGCAGATTGGCCAGATCCAACCAAGATTGATTTTGTAGAAGAGCCGTGGATTAATGCAACCATAATGGTTCCGGACGAATATGTAGGTGCTGTTCTGAAGTTATGCGAGGATAGAAGAGGTTCTCAAGAAGATCTCTCATATATAGGAAGCAGAGCTGTAGTAATCTATAAACTTCCACTCAATGAGGTGGTTTTTGATTTTTATGATAGACTTAAATCAATTAGTAGAGGGTATGCAAGTTTTGATTATCAATTAGATAATTATAAAAAAGGTGAATTGGTAAAAATGCAAATACTTGTAAATAATGAACCAATAGACGCTTTATCAATGATTGTTAATAGAGAGCGTGCCGAGAGTAGAGGTAGATTAATTTGTGAAAGACTAAAAGATTTAATACCTAGGCAATTATTTAAAGTGCCAATTCAAGCGGCAATAGGGGGTAAAGTTATTGCTAGAGAAACACTAAGTGCTCTCAGAAAAGACGTTTTAGCAAAATGTTACGGTGGAGATATTTCAAGAAAAAGGAAACTGCTCGAAAAGCAAAAGAAAGGGAAAAAACGTATGCGGCAATTTGGAAAAATTGAAATTCCTCAAGATGCATTTATTGCTGCATTGAAAATTGGAGATCAATAAATTTCACTTAAACCATTTTTTTGATTTTTTTTTATTTTTTTTTAATAATGATATTAATAGAAAAAAAAACAAAATAAAAAATGTTGGAATTTGAATTATGGTTATTATTATTGGATCCCATAAGTTATAATGAATATATCTTTGAACTATTGATTGAGATAAAATAATTGATTTTTTGTCCAGTAAAAACCAATGTTCACCAATACTAGTTAAGACAAAATTATTTGTATGGATAATTTTAATTAAATCCCAGCCTAGAAATATAGAGAAAAATATAAATAGAAAAATTCTAAAAAAAGTTATAAAAGCCAATACCCTCCTAGAAACCAATAAAATCTCCCTATTATAGCATTATAAACTTGATAAATTCATTATTTTTCACCAATTTATTAATTAATCAATTGCAAAGCTAGTTACCTATGGATATTAAGTTGTTGTAATGCCTAAGGAGAGGTGGCCGAGTGGCTGAAGGCGCACGCTTGGAAAGCGTGTATACGAGTGATCGTATCGAGGGTTCGAATCCCTCTCTCTCCGCCAAGAATTGTAAATCAAAGAAGCATGTTTTTCTTAATTTAAGCGTATAAATAGGGTAAGGATTTTTTTTGGCCTTCAATAGTTTAACATTTTTATTTTTTATTACTTTATTTTTCTGTTTTTACTTCTTTTTGGAAGGAAAAAGAAAAATATTTTATATTTTGTTTGCTAGCTATATATTTTATGCCTTTTGGGACTGGAGGTTTTTAGCCCTTATTTTGCTTTCAACAAGTGTTGACTATTTAGTAGGTTTCAAAATTAGTATAGAAAAAAGTATATTAATTAGAAGATATCTATTGCTTATAAGTATTCTTACAAATTTAATAATTCTTGGAATATTTAAATATCTAGGGTTTTTTGTTGATTCCTTTGAAAGTTTTTTTACAGGAATGGGTCTAAGTCCAGATTGGCCAACTTTAAATATTATCCTTCCGGTTGGTATTTCTTTTTATACATTTCAGTCTATGAGCTACACAATAGATATATATAGAAACAAACTTAATGCAGAAAAAAATTTTTTTATTTTTGCTAGTTACGTCTCATTATTTCCCCAACTCGTAGCCGGTCCAATTGTACGAGCAGTTAACCTTTTACCTCAATTAAGAAAACCCAAATTGTTAAACAATGAAAGACTGCTTAGAGGTGTTGAGTTCATTGTTTGGGGTTATTTTTTAAAAGTTGTTTTAGCTGATAATGTTGGTTTTGTAATTGATACAAATGGGTATTTTGAAAAACCCCAAGAATTTAACTCATTTGCTCTTATGCTAGGAACTTTTTTATTTAGTTTTCAGATTTATGGAGATTTTGCAGGATATTCGCTAATTGCAATAGGAATATCAAAGATTATGGGTTTTGATTTGTCGCCGAATTTTAATAGACCATATTTTTCTAAAAATTTTAGTGAGTTTTGGAAAAGATGGCACATATCGCTTTCTTCTTGGTTAAGAGATTACCTATACATATCATTAGGGGGAAATAGAAAGAGCTCAATAAGGACTTATATTAATTTGTTACTTACCATGATAATCGGGGGGTTGTGGCATGGAGCTTCGTGGACTTTCATTATGTGGGGTTTTATTCACGGGTCCTATCTTGTAATATTTAGGTTTTTTGAAAATTTCTTAAGTTTTAATCAGCATCAGATTATTAAATTTTTTCAGAAATGCTCTCTAATATTTATTGTTTTTGTGCTTACAAATATAGCCTGGATTTTCTTTAGAAGTAATAATTTGTCTGATTCATTTTTAATCTTAAAAAAAATACTTTTATTTGATATGGATAATGCTATTGGTGTATTAATGAGTCCTATATTAGTCAAAGCTCTTTTGGCATTAATCATAGTTCTAATATTTGATTTATGTTGCGAAATAACCTCGATTTATAAGTTCTATGAGCGGTCATTAATTTCTAGAATTGGGGGCATTATATTTTCTTTATGGTTAATTATAGCTTTAGGAAATTTTTCAGGAAATGAATTTGTTTATTTTCAGTTTTAGGGATTAGATTTTATTTAATATTATTTTTATAATTTATCAGTTTTTATTTAGTCTAAAAGATCTATGGCAACTTCCACAATTTGCGCCTACTTTAGATATGGCTTTAGAAATCTGATCTTTATTACCACTTTGTGAATGAGTAAGTAAGTTTTCAACTGAAATTCTAAAATTGTTAGAGAATGATATAAATTTGTCTTTTTCAGTCCATATTTTTGGGCTAGCACGGCTGTCTTTTTCCTTGGAATCATCTTTAGAGAAGAAAATGTTAAATTTTTTACTTAAATCATAGACTTCAGCTACTTTGTCTATTGTATTTTGATCAAAATCTTCTCCACTTCTGCTAATACGGGAAATTTCTTTCATATTTTTGGCAAGTGTCACCATTGCTTTATGTCGTGGATCATTTTTATGTGAGAAGCTTTTTGCTGGAATTAAAAAACAAAGGAATAAAGAAATTAAAATAATTTTAGATGTTAATTTCATAAATGGGGCCTCAAATTAGGTTTAATTGAACTAAATTCTATAAAATACAAGGGAATAATACATTAGTATAAAATGCAAAAATTAATTATCTCATTCCCATCAAAAAGCTAATATAATGCATTTTTTTGTCATTTATTGCAAAAATTTTGCAATTTTTACGTAAATTTTAAAAAAATTACTTGATTTTATCTTCTCTTGGCTTCATTTGAAAGGGCACCATTTTTTAGAATAACATTAGTGTGACTATATTTCCCTTTTTGGATTTTTTTTTACTAATGAAGTCTTTAAACTGCTGTCTCTATATCTAAATAATAGATATGGGGTTTGATAATTTTTTTAAGGAAACGATATGATAGGAACCGTAAAATGGTTCAACAAGACTAAGGGTTACGGGTTTATTCAACCTGAAGATGGAGGAAAAGACGCTTTCGTGCATATTTCTGCTGTTGAGCGAGCTGGACTTACAGATCTTGTTGAAGGTCAAAAAGTTGAATTTGAATCACAACCTGGGCGTGACGGAAAGTCATCTGCAGAAAATTTGCGCTTAGTTGAATGACAAAAAAAATGTAGAGTTTCTCTATATTTAAAGTAAATATACTAGCTGCAATATATTTTTGTGGCTGGTATATTCTACTGA
>MDSV01112066.1_pt1 | contig 44618 bp, 45 predicted proteins | sample 810851 | NCBI WGS metagenome assembly MDSV01 (sample SAMN05326640, study PRJNA326480) | marine metagenome | isolation source: seawater | place: Atlantic Ocean: North East | collected 2012
GTGACCTGCAGAGGTACCCGAGTTGGTCAAAGGGGCCGGACTTAAGCTCCGGTGCATAGTGCTTCGCAGGTTCAAATCCTGCCCTCTGCACCATCATCTCATCCTAGACATTCGGCACCCGAGAGTACCGTCTCCCGATAGTACATCCATTTTCGTAATCTGAACCGTGGCGGATAAGACCTGAGGTGGCTTCATCAGCTTTTCTAGGATGATAGAACCCAAAGACTCCAGTAATGAAACCCTGACTCCTTTGATCGTACTTTCAATGGATTCTAACAGATACTCATAATTCAGAACCTCGGCTATATCATCGAAATTTGGCGTATCTGATCCCGGGATCGTGACGTCAATATCAAAGCGTACACTCTGGGGATGTCCAATCTCATGTGGGTGAATGCCAATATCCACTTTCCTTACTAAATCTCTCAGAAAAATCGTGGTATTTTCGTAAACTTGGTGATTCATAATTTCAGGGGAAGACCCAACTTGATTCTCCATCCTATTCCTCCGTCTCGAAAACGACGTCCCGGCCCCTAGATAAGAATCGTTCACCTGAATCGACATAGATAATCTGACCAGTCACCGACCTTGCGGACATGAGGTATGCCACAGCATCAGCAATATCGCTCGGAGATAGGCCTGCTCCCAAGGGAGTTTGGGATTGTGCCCTGACAAAACCCTCGGGAGTCTGTTCAGGACTTGGGAGCGTATGTCCGGGAGCAACGGCATTGACCCTAATATTTGGTGCGAGCCCTCTCGCCAAAGTCTCAGTCAATCCAGCCATAGCAAATCGGGAGGCTGTGTATGATAGGTAGTCTGGATTTGGATGTGAAATTTTTTGATCTAGGATATTCACTACTGATCCTATTTTTCCCGGGGGAATAGTACGACGGAGTTCCGCAATCAATAATGTGGGAGCTAACGCATTAACATGCATGTGACGATTCCATGAGTCTTTGGAAATACTGCCAATATCATCGAAGGAGAAGAGTGAGGCATTGTTTACCACGCCTCTAACTTGTCCAAGATTCTCTTTGATTTCAGTAAAAATTCTCTCAATCATGGAAACATCGGAGAGATCTCCGGAAAATGAGGCTGATTTACCTCCTTTGGAATGGATTAAATCCACTAAATTGAGTGCCTCTTCACTGGAAGAATTATAGTGGATTGCTATAGTAAAACCCTCGTCCGACAGACGTAAGCATATCTCTCTGCCAATCCTTACTGCGCCACCGGTAACAAGTATTACGCCCTCGCCCATAGCCAGTGGAAGGGATTCATCCCTATTACGGGTTGTATTGAACGGCCCCAAAGGGGCCGATGAGAACGATTAATTCCGTACCTCTATCCGAGACATACGATGGCGACTCGACTCCCGACAGTTGACTCATCAGAATGGGCTGCCAATTCCTGCTCCGTAACCTCGTCCCCAGGCCATAAAAAAAGGACTGATAGGAAGAGGAAAAGGCTTCCTAGCTGGTTCAGAACCAGTCTCCCAATAGGAAAGTCCCAGTCTCGTTACAACAGTACGATGGCTAGTGTCCGTGAGAACAGCTTGAACACAGTCTGTGAAGAAGCACGCTGCCCCAATATCCACGACTGCTGGGGAAGGGGGACTGCGACTTTCATGATTGCAGGAGATGTTTGTACCAGGGGATGTAGGTTCTGTGCGGTAAATACTGCCAAGACCCCTCCTCCTCTGAATCCTGATGAACCGGAAGATCTTGCAATGGCGATTGAGAATATGGGTATTGATCATGCGGTTATTACCGTGGTAAACAGGGATGACCTTTCAGATGGTGGAGCTAAGCATTACAGGGATTGCATTATGGCAGTACACGAAAGATGCCCGGAGGTTGGCATTGAGATTCTTTGCTCCGACCTAGATGGGAACCTTGATTCTCTGAAAATTCTACTCAAAGATCTACCAATCAGAGTCTTTGCACACAACGTTGAATGCGTCCCTCGTCTCGATAGTAATGTTAGGGACAGGAGGGCATCATTCTCCCAATCACTAGCGATTTTGGCAGAAGCGAAAAGATTGCGTCCGGATCTCAAAACGAAGACTAGTATCATGGTTGGTATCGGAGAGACAGACTCGGAGATTGTAGATGCGATGAGAATGGTCAGAAAATCAGAGGTGGACATGATTACTCTCGGACAGTATCTCCAACCTGGAGATCGTCACTTGGCAGTAGATAGATTTCCTGAACCGTCACAATTTGCGAACTGGGACAAGGAAGCTAGAGAAATGGGTTTCTTAGCTGTTGCGAGCGGCCCTCTGGTCCGGTCCAGTTACAGGGCCGGACTTCTCTGGGAGGAATCTATGGGATCGGAGCCCGTAGTGACGAGAGAGTCCACAGGATCTGCAGTTAGTCACTTGACTTTCTCATTGGCTGGAGGAGGCCAAACAATATGAGCGTCCAGAAGGTGATTGTATCATGAGCGGAGGTAGCGGAGGTAAGCCGATGCATGTTCCAGATGCCCCTCATAGGCCTGGCGATGAGGCGGGTTTTACAGAATGGCCTTGGTCCCCAGGTGATCTAGGGAGGCCCGGTACCGACTGTCAAGCATCTGAGACTCTAGATCTCGCCGAGGGATTAGTCAGAGTTCTTGGAGATGATAACAAGTCTTCTGGAGAATGGGATCCAAAGCTTACGTCGGAGGAGATGCTCATGGGTTTGGAGCACATGATGAGGCTTCGTATCTTTGATGACAGGATGATGAAGATGCAAAGGACGGGGAAACTCTCATTCTACATGCGATCACTCGGAGAGGAAGCCGTTGCTATAGCACAAACCATGGCATTGGAGGAGCAGGATTGGCTCTTCCCGACATATAGGCAACCGGGTGCACAGTTTGTCAGAGGAAGGGACATGGTAAGCATGATATGCCACTGTATAGGAAATGAGATGGACAATGTCAAAGGTAGGCAGATGCCAGTGCACTATACTTACAGGGAAGGGCGTTTTATCTCTGTTTCTAGCCCGGTAGGGACACAATTCAGTCAAGCCGTCGGAGTGGCTCTTGCTTCTGACTACAAGAATCTTGACGAGGTCACCATAACTTGGATTGGGGATGGAGCAAGTGCGGAGGGTGACTATCACTACGCATTGAATTTCGCGAGTATTTTTCAAGCACCGGTTATACTGAATGTGGTCAATAACCAATGGGCGATATCAACACACCAAAACTTCGCTAGCAAAAATGGTAATTTTGCTGTCCGGGGGATCCCCTATGGAATTCCAAGTATCAGAGTGGATGGGAATGATTTTCTGGCACTTTACTCAGTAACTTCTTGGGCTAGAGAGAGAGCCTCTCAGGGACTTGGCCCGACACACATTGAGGTACTCACATATCGTGCGGGAGCCCACAGTAGTAGTGATGACCCCTCTAGGTACCGGCCATCGGATGTTCATTCCTATTGGCCAGGAGGAGATCCCATCGAGAGGCTCAGGGATCATCTCAAGGAGATAGGCAAGTGGTCAGACGAGCTACAGAAGGAGCTATCTGAAAGAATAGATTCTGAAGTTATGGCCGCATACAAGGAAGCTGTCAAGTTCGGAGATCTTGCAAATGGACCTTACCCTTCTTCAGACGCAATATTCACAGAGGTATACGAAGAACCTCCATGGCACCTAATGGAACAATGGGAAGAAATGAAAAAATGGAGGGATGAGTAATGCCCAATATGAACATTGTAGAATCAGTAAATAGTGCCCTTGATACCATGTTATCTAGAGATAACGATGTGATTATTTTTGGTGAAGATGTCGGATACTTCGGAGGCGTTTTCAGAACCTCTGATGGACTCCAAGATAAGCATGGTAAGCACAGAGTTTTCGATTCCCCTCTCTCAGAAGGCGGTATAGCCGCAACAGCATTTGGAATGGGGATCAATGGCCTGAGGCCGGTTGTAGAAATTCAGTTTGCTGACTACATTTTCCCTGCGTACGACCAAATTGTAAATGAGATGGCAAAGATAAGGCATCGTTCTGGTGGCGAGTTCTGGTGTCCCGTGACAATCAGGACACCTGCAGGAGGGGGAATTCGAGGAGGGCACCATCATTCCCAATCTCCAGAAGCTCAGTTTACCCATACTCCTGGACTGAAAGTAGTATACTGCTCAACACCGTACAATGCCAAGGGACTGTTAATTAGTGCAATTGAGGATAATGATCCTGTGATTTTCTTTGAACCGAAAAGGTGCTACAGAGGTCCTTTTTATGGTGATCCACATAATGTTCCAACTTGGTCCGGGCACCCAGAGGCAGAAGTCCCAGACTCGCATTTCAAAATCCCACTCGGAGAAGCTAGGCTAGCCATGGAAGGAGATCAGTGTACTGTGATATCATGGGGTGCAATGGTGCATGTCTGCGAGCAGGCAATCAAGAACAGTGGAATTTCTTGTGATCTGATAGACCTACAGACTCTGGTCCCCTGGGACAGGGAAGCAGTAGTAAAATCAATAGAGAAGACGGGGAAGTGCGTGATTGTCCATGAGGCCCCCAAAACTAGTGGATTTGGAGCAGAAATGATAGCTTCTATTCAAGAGAGGTGTTTCTGGAGCCTCGAATCCCCAATAGAGAGAGTCACGGGATGGGACACCCCTTTCCCCCATACTACTGAATGGGATTACATGCCCGGACCGGATAGAGTGGCTGCGGCGATAGCGAAAACACAGGAGGAATGATATGGCAAAATACGAATTCAGACTGCCCGATATTGGAGAAGGAGTGGTAGAAGGAGAAGTCGTTGAATGGATGGTATCTGTCGGAGATTCTGTGAAGGAAGATGACCCAATTTTATCCGTAATGACTGATAAAGCAACGGTTGAGATTCCATCTCCTGTTGATGGAACGGTCCTGTCACTAAATGGGGAAGTCGGCGACATGATTGCCGTGGGGTCAGTACTAATTGAGTTCGAAACCGATTCAGGAAGTAGTGGAGAATCATCAGAAGCGGAAGTCCCAGATGCGAAGGAAAAAAAACAGGAAGAGCCGAAGCCCCCTGAGACTGAGAAGATAGAAGTCGTGAAAGTGCAAATCGAAAAACCGGTTTCTACGCCCGCGCCAACCATAGCTGAAAAAACAATTCCTGAGATACCGAAGATTAGCTCCCGGTCGGTACTAGCTAGTCCGGCTGTTCGCAGGAGGGCAAGAGAAGCGGGAATTGATTTGGGCTCATTGAATGGAAGCGGGCCCGCAGGGAGAGTTCGCCATGCTGATATCGATGCTTTCATGGCAGGAGGGGGATCGGTTATGGGAGCGCCTCCTGTAGCATATTCTAAGAAAAGAAGCGGGATAAGCGAAATCAAGATTGTGGGGCTTAGGAGAAAGATTTCTGAGCAGATGGTGAAGAGTGCTTTCTCAATACCCCATTTCTCATATTTCGAAGAAGTCGATGTCACTGAGCTTGAGGCTTTGAGGCAGACCCTCAACTTGAGTAGGGGAGATGATCAGCCCAAATTGACATATCTCCCTTTCATTATGTTAGCCCTGGCTAAGATAATGCCAGAACATCCAGAGTGCAACGGCTATTTCTACGATACGGACGGAGTGGTGCATCGTCACGAGGCTGTCAACCTAGGAATCGCAACACAAACTGAAAGAGGGTTATACGTACCAGTAGTCAAGAATGTAGAAGCGATGGATGTATGGCAAGCTGCTAGTGACCTGATTAGGGTCTCCGGAGGGGCGAGATCTGGAACATCTAGCCTCGATGATCTAACTGGCTCTACATTCACCATTACCAGCTTAGGACGTGATGGAGGACTCGGGGCTACTCCCATTATCAATCATCCAGAGATGGCTATATTGGGAGTTCACAAAGCTCGGGAGATGCCGGTAGTTAGAGATGGACAGATAGTAATCAGAAGGATGATGAATCTCTCTAGTTCTTTTGATCATAGAGTCATTGATGGTGCTGACGGTGCTAGATTAGTACAGCACCTAAAGCGAGTTATGGAACATCCTGCTATGATTTTCATGTGAGGTTAGCTAATGACAGAGATAAGGAAATGCCAGGTATTGATCATCGGGGCTGGTCCGGGTGGTTATGTAGCAGGAATAAGGTCGGGTCAACTCGGTCTCGATACCATAGTGGTGGAGGGCGATAGGGCAGGTGGTACTTGTCTGATTAGAGGGTGCATACCCAGTAAAGCCCTGATACACGCTGCTGAGAGGTTTGAGTCACTATCTATGCATAGTGATGATGGGGGACATATGGGAATCTCAATTTCTTCCGAGCCAGAACTTGATATGGCCTCACTTATTTCGTGGAAAGATTCTATTGTTGATCGCTTGAATAAGGGCGTAGAGTCACTCCTAAAGTCTTCAGGAGTTGATCTTATCAAAGGATGGGCTACCTTCACTGGCCCTAAAAGATGCGTGGTAGAAACAACGGAGGGAGACGTAGAGATTGAGGCTGAGAATGTCATTATTGCTACTGGATCAAGTCATATCGATCTTCCATTCATGCCCTGTGACGAAGAGTTTGTACTTTCTTCCACGGGGGCTCTTGAGCTTGACTCTTTGCCTGCAAAGGTGGCCATAGTAGGAGGGGGATACATAGGGATTGAGTTGGGGTGCGCGCTTTCTAAGCTAGGTACCGAAGTCACGGTGATAGAAGGTATGGATAGCATCCTTGGGTTGTTCGATAGGGAGCTTAGAAGACCATTAGAAATTTGGCTGAAGAAACATGGCGTCTCTGTTCACACCAATGCTCTCGCCAAGGGGGCTGAAGTAAAGGGGAGAGGTGCGTCGAAGAAAGTTGAAGTTACTTTCGAGAAAGAGGGGGAGATTCAAAGCTTGAAGGTAGACAAAGTGCTCGTAACTGTTGGGAGGAGGCCCAATACGAAAGAATGGGGGCTGGAGACAATGGGGGTCAGGATGGATCATTCGGGACGTTTCATCAGGACGGACAGGCAGTGTAGAACAAATGTCCCGGGTATTTTCGCCATTGGTGACGTTGCGGGAGAGCCTATGCTAGCCCACAAGGCTAGTTCCCAAGGAGAAATGGTGGCTGAGATTATCTCTGGCCTATCGAGAGAGTTTGACAAGATCGCTATTCCTGCGATAGTTTTCACTGAGCCAGAAATTGTATCTGTTGGACTGTTGCCTGATGAGGCGAGGGAAAGAGGGGAGGACATAATCATAGGGAAGTTCCCCCTAGCTGCTAATGGCAGGGCATTGACCCTTGAGGCGGAGAAAACTGGTGGCTTTATCAGAGTCATCGCTAGGGAGAGTGATCATGTCATACTTGGAATTCAGGCCGTAGGGAGCCATGTCGCAGAACTACATGGCGAATTTGTTCTCGCTTTAGAGATGGGCTCTCTCCTTGAAGATGTGGCGGACACTGTTCATGCTCACCCTACTATGGCAGAGGCGTTCCACGAGAGTGTTCTCAAGACATTGGGGCACGCCATCCATTCAGCTTGAGGTGGGTTGTTGACAGAAATCAAAATACTCCGTCTCGGAGTTAGAGAGTATTCTTCGGTATTCGAAACCATGAAATTACTTCAAAAAAGGAGGATATCTGATGATATCTCTGATACTCTAATTTTCGTCACGCATCCAGAAGTAGTGACCATAGGGCCCAAAGCCAGAAGAGAGGGCGTTATCGTTGATGATTATGCAACATTTCAGACTGATAGGGGAGGAGGAATAACATGGCATGGGCCGGGGCAATTGGTAGTTTATCCCATCATTAAGTGGGAAGGGGAATTTCAGAGTGTAAGAAAAGTTATCCGACTATTAGAAGACTGGACCATAGCCGCTTTCTCCGAATGTGGAATAGAGTCATACAGGGATGAGGCTATGCAGGGAGTATGGGTCGATGAACATAAAATCTGTTCAATAGGCCTATCTTTCCTCAGATGGGTCAGTAGACATGGAATGTCGATAAATATCAATACGCCCGAAACCAGAGTTGAGGAACTTTCAGGATGTGGGATGCAGAAGGGAATACATACTTGCTTACATAAACTGGGACACCGATTTGATCTTGATGGCTCTGAGATAGACACTTTTAGAATTGAGAGGGCACTAATATCTACTTGTGAGGATATTCTCGGAAGGGCCCCTAGTGAAATCTTAGAAAATGATTCTGAGGCTTTGGCATGATTCCTCAAAAGGGAGAGTTGGCTGAACTATGGTCGCTTGATCAGGATATCGTTTTCCTAAATCATGGATCATTTGGAGCAGTTCCAAAGGCTGTTCTTGAGGAGCAGGAAAGAATAAGGAAAGCGATGGAGAGAGATCCTGTTTTCTTTGTTGAGAAGGAGAGCAGGGATCTCTGGTACGACTCGATCATTGAAATGTCTAAATTCCTCAATGCAGACCCAGAAGGAATGACCTTCGTCACAAATGCTACGACTGGGGTAAATACCGTCCTAAGGTCACTCGAACTATTCCCGGGGGATGAGATCATAGTACCTGATCACGCTTATCAGGCCTGTAGGAATGCTGTTGATTTTGTTACAGCAAGATCGGGGGCGAAAACTATAGTGGTCAAGATACCATTCAGGATTAAGAGTGAATCCGAAATCATAGATCCAATAATGTCAGCTATCAGCGAAAGGACTGTACTCGTTATGATTGACACGGTCTCTAGCCCTACTGGAATTAGGATGCCTTTTGAAAATCTGGTAGAACAAATACAGGCGCGGAATGTGGACGTACTGGTTGATGCAGCCCACGGTCCGGGCATTGTTCCGATAGATATTCGGAAAATGAATCCTGCGTACATTACTGGCAACTGCCATAAGTGGATTTGCTCACCAAAGGGATCGGCATTTCTACATATTAGAGTGGATAAGAGAGACAAAATCAAGCCCCTGAGCATTGGACATGGATACTCGAGTGAGCTGTCTCCCTTAGGAAAATTTCGTCATGAATTTGATTGGCCCGGAACACGTGATCCAAGTCCATGGATATGTATTCCATTCGCCCTGAAATATCTAGAGAAGCAGGTTAAAGGGGGATGGGAGGGAATAATGAATAAGAATAATGAGATGGCTTTGTATGGTCGTGAATTGCTCTGTAATGCCTTAGAAACAACTCCTCCGACACCGGATTCTATGATTTCATCGATGTCCTCGATAGAATTCCCATGGAGTGACAATATTGGTCCGACCCCCATTGATGGAGACCCAGTTCACAATACTCTTTACGACGAATATAGAATACAAGTACCTGTTATGTCATGGCCGAATCACGATAGGAAATATATCAGAATATCAGCTCAAATTTACAATTGCAAGGAGGAGTATGAGTACCTGTCTGAAGCTTTGAGTTCAATCTTAGGGCGATAGGCAACCATTCAAGTTCAAGGGCATAGCCCGAATATCATGCCGAGTGCGGTAGTAGCCATAACGGGAGCCTCTGGTGCTAGTTACGGAGTCAGACTTGTAGAACAGCTTAGTGAGGCAGGATGGGATGTCGATCTCATAGTTAGTAAAGCTGGAGATATCAACCTAAAACTAGAGTGCGATTTAACCTCCAAAGACTTGGCTGGCATTTCTGGAGTCACCATACACAATAATGCTAATTTAGCAGCAAGACCTGCTTCTGGCTCTGCGCTTTATGACGCATACGTGATATGTCCAGCCAGTGGGACCACGATAGGAAAAATAGGAGCTGGGATCTCTGATAATCTCTCAACTAGAAGCGCTTTGGTCGCCATAAAGGAGAGAAGGAAGCTAATCCTAGTCCCCAGAGAAACTCCTGCACCTACGCCTCATTTGGAAGCAATGGCGAAGATGTCATCATGGGGAGTGGTCATCTTACCAGCTAACCCGGGATTCTACAACTCGCCAAAGACAATCGAGGATTTGGTTGATTTTGTCGTAGCTAGGATTCTAGATCAGATGGGAGTTAAACATTCACTTGGGAAGCGTTGGACTGGAGAAGAAATTTCACTTGAATAATCGACGTTTTTCAGAGAGTCTCCTAAATGGGTTCAATAGTCAGAATAACGTAACAAGTTCATGGAAGATTCGAAATCTTGGGCAGAACTCTCTGTCTCGGAGCTCAAAGAGGCTCTGAGAGACAGGGGAATGCCGGTTTCTGGGAATAAGGCTGATTTGATTCTACGATTAGAAGAGGGCACTGTTTTTACTGCTAAGATGGTCAATAATGAACAGTCTACCGAGGATACTAGGAATTTTATGAATAAAGTCAGAGATTTGCCTCTGTCCGTACTCATTGTGATAGGAATATTGCTCCTAGGGGGATCAGGAGGGGCAGTGATATACGGAGAAGAAATTATGGATTTTATTCAAGGGGAACCGGATTATGTATTGATTGATTTCGATTCTTCAATGGCTAGAGGGTACGCGGAGACCTTGGTTGGCCTTGGGCATCCCGAATGGGAAGGAAGAATGTCTGGGACTGTGGAAGAGGAAAATACGGCTAATGCCATAAAGAGCAATTTTACGTCAATGGGAATACCATCAACAATGGATGAGTTCGATGTGAATATATTCGAGATTGGTGATGAACCGGACCTATCAATATGTATTCCGGGAGATATAGGGAGCATCTTTGGAGGCCCGACTCCCTGCTCAGCTGCCGATTTAAATAGGCAAATCAACCAGTTTACCCACCGAGAGGACTATGTAATCCAGGGTTACAGTGGCTCAGTAGATATTTTTCATGCTGAGGATGCAGAGATTGTTGATTTAGGGAATGGTAGTGAAAACTCAGATTGGGCGTCTGCCGCTAGTAAAATTGCTATGATTTGGATAGAGGAGGGTACTGATGGAAATACGGATTTACTCGAGAGGGCACTGGCCAATGATGTCAATTCCATCATAACTGTAAATTCTTTGATTAATTGCGACGAGCTGATTGCTGATGACTGCGTTCCCTACTTCAAGGGAGTTGACCTAACTAGGTTTGACTTCATTCCTGATTCCTTCGGATTCATCATGGTGTCCAAGAGCGTTGGCAATGCTATTTCTGACGATGTGATTAATGGGGACGGTAGAATACAGATGATAATTGATGTGGACAATCAAGCTGTTTCCACCATATACGTCCCATGTGGGATAATTGAAGGGAAGTCTGAATCAGTAATTGTAGTTGGTGCGCATCACGATACAGTGTACAATGGCCCCGGTGCAGTTGATGACACATCAGGGGTAGCGACCCTTCAGGAGATGGCTAGGCAGTTTTCAATTCTACAATCTAGTCTAGGAGACCCCGAATTTACATTATATTTCTGTACTTGGGGAGGCGAGGAAGAGGGCCTCTGGGGCTCTAAAGAGTGGGTCGATAAGCATCGAAATATGCTGACTGATGGCCTGAAATTCTATATTAATCTCGATATGAATCACGTTGATTTAGAACGAAACAACGGCCTCACTATCTTCGGAAATAGTCCAAAGGATATCGAAATTATCAGAGGCATAGAGAGTAAGTTTTCTGATTCTTACCCCGAACTATCATCAAAATATGATGTTAATGTGAATAAATTGCAATCTTCTTCAATGCCATATAATTCCGATCATGCGCCCTTCGTTTATGAGATTGATAACCAACCAGATGATGGGGTAGATTATGGAAAGGCACTGGTATGCTATGGTTCTGGGTCCAGTGAGTATCATACCTACTTAGACACAATGGATCGATTCAATGAAGAGAGCTTGGCAGTTTCTGGGATTATCTTTGGCTCACTGATTAGGCATCTTTCATATGGGGAAAGAGTCTAGATAGTGGCTAGTGAGCCATCTTGATTGGAACGAAACCGATATACGCCAATGATTACTGGAGTCTTTATGGCCAAAATCGGAGATGCAGCCCCTGACTTCACCCTGAAAAACACCGACAAGATTAATGTCAGTCTTTCTGATTACAGGGGGCGGAGTGTCATTCTAGCGTTCTACCCTGGTGCTTTCACTGGTGTTTGTGATAAAGAAATGTGTGCATTTCAAGATAACCTTGGCAATCTCAACGATGCAGAAGCAGTTGTCCTGGGAATTAGTGTTGACTCCCCTTGGGCGAACGCTGAGTTCGCAAGAAAGTATGGCCTTGAATTTACTTTACTATCTGATTTGGACAGGAAGGTGGTGAAAAGCTATGATGCATCATTTGTCGGACTTGGGGGTATTGAAGGCTATGTTTGTGCAAATAGGGTCGTAATCGTGATAGACAAGAGTGGAATTATACAATACCGATGGGTTGCAGAAAATCCTGGAGTGGAGCCTGACTACGAAGCAGTAGTCGCCTTCACTTCATCACTCTGATTTATCGATCAATATCGAAACTACATCATCTCGGGAGATTGGATTCCCAATATTCCAAGACCGGTTGAAATGACTCTAGCAGTAAGATCGCAGAGTGCTAATCTGCTAGCCATGACTCCTTCATCATCTGCCTTTATTACTGGGCATGCCTCGTAAAATGAGGCGAAGGCGGATGATGTCGTGTGAATATGCGTGCATAGTTTATGAGGATGGAAACTAGAGGCTGATTGATCCAGTGACTCAGAGAAATTCACTATGCATCTAGCTAAATTCTGCTCTTCCTCCGCAAGTAGTTCAATTTTAGTTTCCTTGAGTGAATCGCGACTGATCGGAGATAGGGAAAATATTCGAGAAATTCTCGCATAGGAGTATTGCAGATAAGGAGCGGTGTTTCCCTCGAAAGAAAGCATTCTATCCCAATCAAAGACGTAATCTTTGGCCCTATCGGTTGAAAGATCGGCATATTTTACAGCTCCTATGCCTATGATTTTCGAGATTCGTACAGTTTCTTCATCTGATAGTTCCGAGTTCCTTTCGGCGATCGCTTGCCCGGCTCTGGATATTGACTCCCTCAATAAGTCGACCAGTTTTACTGATTGCCCAGCTCTACTCTTCAACATCTGGCCATTTGAATCTAGGACGGACCCGAAGTTTACGTGGATTGCACTGTGTGTATCGTTCATGAATCCGGCCTTTTTTGCGACCTCAAAAACCATCTCAAAGTGTTGTTTCTGGGGAGTTCCGACAACATACAGTAGCTCATCGCAGGATAACCTCTCTACGCGATCAATAATACAGGCCAAGTCGGAAGTAGAGTAGTTATACCCGCCATCTGCCTTCCGAATCATCACAGGAAATGGTTGACCTTCCCTGTTGACCCACTTCCCTCCGAGAAAAACTACACTGGCTCCATTACTCTCTACCAATAAACCTGATTCATCCAATCTCTCGACGACTTGTGGCAATAAGTGCTTATACGCTGACTCACCCATTAAATCATCATTATCCAGAAGCACTCCTAACATGCCATATACCTCATTGAAGTAGCTTGTAGAAACGTCAACAAGTACTTTCCATAGCCTTAGGGTATCCTCATCTTCGCCCTGAAGGAGGACTACTCTGGCTCTAGCACGATTAGCGAATTCGGAATCGTCAGAGAATTTAGATCTGGCCTCTTTGTAGAAATTATCAAAATCTGAAATTCCCTTTTCTAAAGCGAACTTTTCTTCGCCTTCATCGATTAAGTGTTCAATGAGCATGCCAAATGGTGTACCCCAATCTCCTATGTGGTTCTCTCTGATTACCTGATGTCCCTTGAACTGTAACATTCTAACAATGGCATCGCCAATAACTGTTGATCTAAGGTGCCCGACATGCATCTCCTTGGCCACATTTGGAGCAGAGTAATCAACAACAATTTTTCTCGATATTTCTTTCTTGACCCCTAGCCTCTCATCTGGCAATAGTGACATAGTCTTTGATGATAACCATCTTGGATCGGCCTTGAGATTCACAAATCCGTTAATTGTAGAAGTTATGGCCACCCCTTCTAGAGACGGTGAAATTACCCTACATATCTCTTCAGCGACCTCAATAGGTGATTTCTTGAACACACCTGAAAGAGAGTGGCAAGGGATTGCTACATCAGCCATGCGTCCATCGGTTGCTGGCCCTATTAAACTGGAGATATGTTCCTCAGAGACGGGGAATTCTGATACGGATTCGTATATCAGAGGAGCACATACTTCGATTAAATCCCTCATTTTCCACCTCATGCAATTGGATACCTGAGTAGAGCCGCGATCCCTCCAAAGGCGTCGAAGAGTGTAGCGCCTTCCTCAGTATCCATTGAGATCAGGGTTACTGAAGCGGAAGTATGGACTGCCAACTGACTCAGCTCGTCGATCAAATCCATGGACCTATCAGAATCCTCGATCACGTTCTCAGATGAGCAACTGGAGCAGACCGGAATCTCTGATCTTCTATTTTGTGTCCCTTCCCATTCACTCTTACACTGCCTACAAACCCACATTACACGTCTTTTCCTGACATTTTCTGACAATAGGAGCCTCTCAACCGCACCCTGATCAAGGGCGCTTCTAATCATCATCTCCCCATATGTGGCCTTTGGGTGTGCTTGCATTACCTCACTCAAGAACCTATCAACTATCTTTCTCTCGGTATCCAGTTCGATTTGATCCATGAGTCCCCCTGCTCTCTGAACTAGCTCCCTCAAGCCACTTTCATTGGAGTAGCCTACGTCGAAGAACGGTTCTCTGATGAGCTTCTTTATCTCGTGGTGAAAATAGTCATTCTTAACCACATAATCCTTAGTCGCACCTGGTCCACCGATAATTACACCCTGCATATCTTCAATCATTGGGAGCCAGTAAGAAGACGCCCTTTCTGCTGATTTCTTGAAGAATTTGTCTGCGGCCTCTTCGATCAGCCTCTCGAACCTCTGAGCCGATTGCCCGCCTCTTCCATGTTTGGAAGGAACTAATGAGGTTACATGCTCCTGGCAATGTAACCTCTTTCCACTAGCAAGTCCGTATGCGGCTTCAGACCTGTCGATAACGAAAAGGCCATACGCAGTTCTATCGATAAGCATCTCCTCTAGTTGGCTTATCTCAAAGGTTGAACCGCACCTGTACCTGTAAGAGGTGAATGCCTCAGGTGGGTCATCGATCACTATTGACATGAGTCTCGTCTTGTTGTTACCGACAATGACATGCCCTACGAATAAGGCCATCCCCCTTTGTCCGGGAGTCTTGTACCGATTGAGTGATGCTATAGCTGATTCAATAGCATCAGAGACATGCTTTCTAGTCAATTTTGACTTGATATTGGCCGCCTGTCCTGCTTCATTGGAAAGCTGATGCCTTACATCACTAATCATTCTGTCAGGGGGGACCACTACTGAAACTAACTCGGTCCCCATGCCCTTCATTGACGAAAGCTCCTCTACAGCCTTCTTGAGACGGAGTCTCCTCTGTTGGACTTCAATCTCTTCGGATATTGGGCTACCCCCCAGCAGAAGGCCGGAGGGCCAGCATTTCAACCCTTAGACTCGACCCGGGCAAAGGAATTGAAAGGGGACGTCCCAGCTCGGTAGTCAATGACGACGGTGATTGTCGCACTTGGAGGAAGTCTTCTTCGTCCCGAGATAGAAGAAAGGCACACTTGGCTGGAGGGGCTTGTCTCAGTAATCAGAGATAGGGCATCCATGAATGACAAGATAGGCATAGTGGTTGGAGGGGGTGCGCCTGCGAGGGAAGGTATCGAACTCGCGAGACCTATGATTTCAGATGAATCTCATCTAGATAAAATTGGAATTGCCGCTACAAGACTCAATGCAACCATTGTTAGAGAAGCCTTATCGGATGCTGGAGTACCAGTATCTGGAACCATTCCCAAGAGTATTGACGAGGCTGTCCTTCTACTCGAGAAGCGTCAAGTGGTAGTCATGGGAGGAACTAATCCTGGCCATACTACTGATGCTGTGGCAATACGTTTTGCAGTATCTTCTGGGGCAACAAAATGTATCATTGCCACTAATGTTCCGAAAGTTTTCGATGAAGATCCCAAACATAATCCAAATGCCCAGGCCCATGATTTTCTCACTCATGATCAATTACTCGAAATTATTGGTGTTTCTGAGCATTCTAGAGCAGGTGTATCCCAGATTGTCGACCCAGTGGGGGCCAAGGAGGCCGCTGAAAATGGACTGACACTAAACATACTTGATGGAAGGATTATTGATTTAATCAAAGAGGCGATAGTTGATGGGGACTTCCAAGGAACCGAGGTAAGGAAGGGGTGATTGTTTTGGGAAGGGCAGATAGAATTGCGACTGCTGGTAGGAGAACCGCCAAGGAAGCTCGTGAAGCGGCTTCTAAGAGGCGGCAGACAGAGAGGCAAAAAGTTTCACAGAAATCTCTAGAGGTAAGGCCGCACAGACACTGTGTGGTTTGTTGGACACCCATATCCATCGACAGTGATCCAGCTGTTTGCAATGATTCGGCGTGTATTGAAAATAACGAGAAAAGGGAGTCTTCCAGGAAGAGATTGACAATTATGCTTTACCTATTCCCCGGTATCGCGATACTGCTAATATTTCTACAGTTAATGTCAGGTGGGGCTTAGGGGTATTTTTTTATGAATATGATAAAAATTATGTCTATACTTCCAGGCCTTGTTGGAGGCTTATGTATCCTAATTGTCATTGTGAGCTTGATTGGAATAGATATTGAGGACTCTCGGACAGATGTCCCCATTGTTCCCTGTTCTGATGATGCGGTTGGTTGCGTGGTAGGTATGACTACACAGGATTTGCAAGTGCCCAGTGCGTTTATTCTTCTTGAGATTAGTATGGAATTGGAGTGGGATGAGCCGGATAGAAGTTGGATTGGGGTTATCGCCAGCCCGCCACCAGAAGGTTGCGAACCTGACTCAAATGGCTTGACTACCTGTACATCTGATGATTTTGACTTTGTAGCTGGAGGTCCTGATTCGGAGGATGGTAGTTTTAATTTTGTCCTCGAGCCTGGAAAATATCGTTTCGTAACAGCAGGAAAGGATGGTTCAACACTAGATGAGCAATTGGTAACAATAGATCCGGAAATCCATTTAGCTGGTTTTGTTGAAATCATGCTTTCTGCCGTTGGATTCATCTTGCTACTAGGAGCTAGAGAGATGGCATTCCCCATTAAAGAGATGTGGAAACGATTCAGGGACGCATAAAGCACCATAGATTGCTTGAATAACCCGTTCCCATTCGACATGGCATGGCAGACAGGTGTCCGGGGTGTGGATCGAAAATGGATATAGGCGGACTCCCCATATCCATTGGTGGATTCAATATGTATTGTACTACTTGCGGACATACGTGGCATATTGACTAGGCCGTATCGTTTCTAGGCCAGTCTTCTGGTAAACTGAGAGGATCAATTATCTCGTCAGCGGCAATCATCTCGACAAGGGTAGCCCTCAGATCTTCTATTCCATCTCCGGTTATGGAGCTGATAGCCAATTTATCTTCCAAATCTGCTAGATCATGTAAGTCAGACTTACTGTGGACAACAATAATCGGTCTTTCTGAAATCAGTCCTTTTACCTCCTCTAAAAGATTCATCTGCTCGTCCAGTTTGGTAGTTGCCATAGGCGTGGAATCTATCATAAAAAGTAGTACATCTCCAACATTCTCCAATGCGGCTATTGCTTGCATCTCTATATTATTTCTCTCCGACATTGGCCTATCTAGAAGACCCGGTGTATCGACCATCTGATATTTTCTCCTTCGGTGCATGAAGTGACCTAGGTGAAGTTGCTTAGTGGTAAACGGATAAGCGGCTACTTCTGGCTCTCCGCTGGAGAGAGAGGATATCAAAGCTGATTTTCCAACATTAGGGGATCCCGCAACCACTATGCAAGGTTCGGAAGAATCTATTGAAGGTAGCTTCCTAAGAATATCTCTAGCTTCCCCTAGCCACTCTATTTCAGGGGAAATCTGCTCAATTATAGATGAGAATCTTCCATAGGCCGCCCTTCTCGCCTGATGAAAACCATCTATGTCCCTAAGCCTCAATATCTTTCTCTGCGTATCTCCGGCTATCGATCTTACTCTCTCTGCGCCCCACTGAATGGCACCTAGGGTTTTCCTGTAATTATCATTGCCAACTGCCGCGTCTACCAATGCCTGATCAAATTCTGATAGCGCGTTCAGACTGGGCCATCTATTAACATAGGCAATAAGAGTGGTATCTATTACAGCGGCTGCAGACTGAACCATCTTATTCATCTGCTTACGAACGCGATGGTACTTGTCTGGATCCTCAACAGTGTCTGACTGTCTACTGGCCTTTCTGAAAGCCTTATCGAGAATCTCATCTGTTTTCAGAACAGTTGGGATTTTTCTCCACTCGATGGATGCCATGTGTCTCCCTGACACGACGACTTGCCCCCACCTATTCAAGTCAGTAGTCTGAAAATTGTATTGATTTTGAAATCACGCCCTTTTTCTATATGAGCCTCCTACGCTCGCTCATGCCAGACATTGCTAGTACTCTCCCTGATTGGGCGATCAAGATGCACGAAGCCCATGGCTCTCCTAAATTAGAGGATATTCAGGATGTTTTCCATGGCCCTCTTTCAAGTAGAAGTGCAGGCCTTAGGAAGGACGATCTAGTTGAGATAATGATTGACTCCAGGGCAGTCTCATCGGATAATGAGGCTTGGGCCAGGGGGATGCTTATCGGAACCACGAGGAATGCTGTAGAGATAGTTGATAATAGCGGCATATTCAGATCCATTGCGAGGGATGTGATTGTGGAAGTTCGCTTGATTGCTCATATGAGGGTGCCCTATCTAGAAGATAGAGAGATGATGACATTCGAGAAGGAAGATATGCGTCGAAGATCGATTATGTTAGAGAAGGCCGAACAAATAGCGGATGGCGGCATGGACAGTCACTTGTGGGGATGAAATATGGACGGACTGTCACATAAAGAATGCGTGCCTTGTAGTGGTGCAATACCCCCTATGGATGAGGAAGAAGCTAAGAAAATGATCGAGCGTGTCCATGAGGATTGGCAACTTGTCGGGAATCATCATATTGAGAGGTTATGGGCCTTCGATGACTTTCAGAAGGCACTTGATTTCGTGAACTCCGCGGGAGCTATTTGTGAGCAGGAAGGACACCATGCTGACTTCGAGCTAGGATGGGGCAGAGCTAAGGCTATGATTTGGACACATAAGATAGATGGCCTGACTGAGTCGGACTTTATTCTGGCTGCAAAATTCGATTGTTTGGATTAGGAATTTTCATGGTGGGCGTGCAAGAGAATCTGAATAGTAGAAGGACCGTTTATCGTTTCACAAAACAGGAAGTAGATGTTTCTGATTTGGAAATTGCATTTGCAGCGGCCAGTAATGCTCCTTGCCATAAACAGACTCACCCCTGGAATTACTATGTTCTCGGGGAAAGATCTAGAGAAATGCTATTGCCATCGGTAATTTCTCTAGCTAGGAAAAAGGCGGCCCAACTTAGTGATGAAGAAATTATTACCTCTGAAAAGAGAGCTGTTTCTAAAATCTTAGACATCCCTGTAATAATTGCAGTTACCTCGAAACTGAGTCCCAATGACTCATTTAGGGAAGAAGAAGACTACGCGGCCACTGTTTGTTCTTTGCACAACATGGTATTGTCACTGTGGGACTTGGGAATAGGCTCTCAATGGAGTACTGGAGGAATAACTAGGAACGCCTTGACGTATCGTGCCTTGGATATATCGGAAGATGAGGAGAAGATTGTAGGATTTCTGAAGGTAGGTTACCCTGAATCCATACCGGTAAAAGTAAAGAAGACTGTTTCGGAGATTAGAAAATACCTACCGTGAGTAATTGGTGATATTGTGAAGAAGATAATTTACCCCAGAATTGGAGGAGTGGACTCAATAGAAATTATCGAAGAGAAAGATCCGTTACCTATTCGTGGAGAGGTAGTAGTAAGAATCCATAGGGCCGGCATAAATTTTGCAGACTTAATGATGAGGCAGGGCCTATATGGGTCTAATCCGGATTTCCCATTCACACCAGGTTACGAGGCATCGGGAGAAATAATTCGAATCGGAGATGCAGTAGAAGGATTCAAGATTGGAGACAGGGTACTGGCAATGACTGGTTTTGGGGGCTATTCTGAGCAGATTTCAATTTCCAGTGATAGAGTTTTCAAACTCCCCGAATCGATAACCTTTGACCAGGCGGCGGCAATTCCTGTAACATACGGTACGGCCTACCACATGCTATTCCACCTAGGTAGAATTTCCCCAGGGGATACAGTTCTAATTCATCATGCAGCTGGAGGCGTCGGTACTGCTGTAGCTCAATTATGCAGGGTCGCTGGTGCATCTACCATCATTGGAACGGCTTCTTCATCAAAGAAAGATTTTGTTGAATCACTAGGAGTAAAGTTCGTAGACAGGGAATCAGAAGATTTTGTCAAGATATGTAAAGAGATGACAGAAGGCAAAGGAGTCCACCATGCCATAGATCCCGTTGGCGGAAAGAATCTGATGAGATCATACAAGGCAACGAGGAGGGGTGGAAAGGTGTACTTCTTCGGTGCTTCCTCAGCAGTTCGCGGAGACCGGAGATCTTTTCTCACTGCATTTAGGATGTGGCTTAATACCCCCAAGTTTGATCCATTAAAGATGATGTCATCGAATAAGGCGGTATTTGGTGTACATATGGGCCTCTTGGATGACCCATCTATCTTCAAAGGCCACCTTAACGCTCTTTCAAAAATGCTTGAAGAGGGAGAGATTGATCCTGTAATAGATGGAGTTTGGCGATTTGAGAGGGTTTCTGATGCTCAGATGCACATGCACAATAGAATGAACAAAGGAAAGATACTACTGGATTTCTCACCCAATTAATCCCTAGATGGATCACAGCCTAACTGGGCGCGTAGCACCGCATGCCTGACACTTCAATAAGGTCGTACGGTCTTCCTTGATGAATCTCGTATCCGGAGCCCTGCATTGATTGCAAAGAATAAATGTCTTGACATAACTCACTAATTTTTCCTTAATTCTCTTTGGAGGGACCCTTCCCTTCAGCATTATTCTCGACTGCTCCCTGGTCCCAGAAGTTCCGAGTTCATTCAGCAGATACTGATAGACATGATTAGCATCCCTATCCATGGCATCGACTACATCGGAAAAATTCCTAAGAATTGTTTGACTTCCCTCAATGAGGATTTCAGGCTCTGGCATTGTCCACCTAGATCTTTGACTGATTCCCTCAGGAATTCTCTCACGAGCTCTATCGAGAAGATCTTCATAGTCAAAACCGCTCATGATGCATGCGAACAGAGCTCTCCTTTTCACCTCACCGGGAGATACATGCTTCGGGCAAGGTAAAATCTAGGCACCCCCGGGCAGAGCTATGGAGGAGTCATTGGAGGTTATGGTTGCAAGGACTGAAGATGGTGCAAGACTACCAACCAGAGGTAGCGAATATGCCGCTGGTTGGGACTTATACTCCCTTGAAGACTCTGTAGTCCCATTCAGAAAGAGTGTGAAGCTACGAACTGGCCTCAGGGTGGCTATCCCTGTAGGGTATGAAGGACAGGTAAGGGCTCGGTCTTCTCTAGGCTCAAAGGGACTTATCCTCCCACATAGCATAGGGACGATAGATGCCGACTACAGAGGCGAGTTATTTGTCCTGATGACTTGGATAGGGGAAGGGGAATCATACACTGTTAAGGCAGGAGAGAGAATTGCACAGCTACTAATCTCGCCAATCCCTGAGGTTTCCTTCAAAGAGGTCTCGATCGAGGAGCTTGGCTTCACCAAGAGGGGAGATGGCGGATTTGGTAGTACCGGACGTTTCTAGTAGTCGGAAATTCAAGACATTCAATACTCTATTCTCAATAGGTTCATAGGAAGCGGATAGTGGCCCAGTATGATGACAAGTAGCGTGGATGATTTACGAGCCACCGTAGAAGAATACCGTTCCAAGGGCCTCAACACCCAGCAGATAGCCGATGAGATGTCTCTTTCGCAGACTACTATCAAGTGGCTTTCTTCAGGAGGAGTTGGCTCGGATGACAGGCCTAATGACATTAGAGTCGGTTGGAGATCAATAGCTGTTAAAGCCGGTAGAATAGAGGCCATATCTTACGTATTCTGTGATATTATGGAGGAGGAGATAGGGGATGATGTCGACACAATTGTAGGAATCAGCATCAACGGAATAGCCTTTGCTCAGGCCATTGGTGGCCAAATGGATCTAGATTTAGCAATCAGTAGAAGCATAAGTGATGATGGAGAAGGGCATATTTCAGAGGTTTTCGCGGATGTCGAAGGAAAGAGATGCGTAGTAGTGGATGACGTACTCTCCGGGGGGACCACCATGTCCAAGACAGTGAACAATCTAAGAGCGGCTGGAGCAGATGTAAAACTCTGCATGGTTCTTGCAAATAAGTCCCACAGGAATGAAATTGAGGGCGTACCCCTGCGTGGACTTGTCAGAGTAGTGACTGTCTGAGGAAGAGAAATGCACTGGGCGGATTTCAGGGCTCAGAAGTTGTCCGAGAGAGAGGGGCCCCAAGTTATCGTCTCCGGGATTACTCCATCAGGAGAATTCCACATTGGCCATCTGAGGGAAATTCTAACAGCTGAGATGATACATAGAGCTTGTCTTGATGCTGGACTTGAGTCTCGCTATGTGTTCATCGTAGACTCAATGGATCCGCTGAGAAGAGTCTATGACTTTCTTTCTCCTGAATATGAAAAATTCATTGGTGTCCCTCTGGCCTATGTCCCAGCACCGAATTCAGAGGGCATCCCCAGCACTAATTCAGGAAGCTATGCTGAATACTTCTTGGCTCCCTTCCTAAAAGCACTAGAGGAGATAGGGGTCTTTCCAGAGGTCGTGATGAACCACGAGACATATGAAAACGGTGAATTCGCGGAGAAAATTGACCTCGTAATTCAGAAAAGGAGCGAGATAAGAGAGATAATAATGAGAGAATCCGGAAGGGAGCTACCTGAGGACTGGTTTCCTTACAGTCCGAGAGGTTCGAGAGGGAGCATGGATGGAGTCAAGGTCACAGGTTATGATTACCCGTATGTTTCTTGGAAGGACGACGCAGGGGCAACGGGAGTGGCCGATATCAGCAAAGGAGATGGGAAGATGCCCTGGAGAATTGACTGGGCGGCGAGATGGATCATACACGGTGTAACATGTGAGCCTGCAGGCAAGGATCATGGGGCCGCAGGAGGAAGCTTCGATACCGGAATTCCAATTTGTAAGCTACTGGGGGGTTCGCCTCCTGAAAAGATAGTTTATGAGTGGATTCAACTCAAGGGAATGGGACCTATGTCAAGTTCTTCTGGGGTGACCATAGGTCCGATGGAGGCTCTTTCTCTCGTACCTCCAGAAATACTTCGATATGTAATAGCTAGAAGCAAGATTGGTCGTCATATTGAGTTTGATACTGGGTCGACGCTTTTCGAAATGGCTGACGAATACGAAAGATTGCTAACAAGAATTGAGACGGGAGAGGTTACCAAGAGGATGAAGACCAGGATAGAGACCAGAGATGGCGCCCTGAGGTTGAGTCAGGTTACTCGAAACTCTGACCCTTCGGATTCTTATGCAGGAGTATCTTTCAGACATCTTGCAATGTTAGCCCAATTGAAACCTGATAATCAAGATGTTTTCGTCTCTCTCAGGAAGAGTGGTCACCTCTCAGGAGAACCTAGTTCCTCACTGAATATCAGACTCTCTAAGATGAGGAATTGGATTGAAGGCGTGCACTTTCCCGAGGGAGCGAGAATTACTATTCAAACTGAGATCGGCGAGGAGTTTAGGCAAAATACAACAGAAGAGCAGAGGTTTTTCCTAAATGAGCTAGCTAAGTCATTGAAAAAGTCTGAATGGAATCAGGATTCCATTACAGAATCAATAAAGGCCACAACTAAGATTTGCGAATTACAGAGTCGGGATGCTTTCTCTGCGATATACTGGTCGCTACTTGGACGTAGATATGGCCCAAGGGCTTCTAGTTTGATTATTGAAATGGATAAGGATGGATTGATTGAGCTCCTATCAAATGCCTAAAGGATGTTAGTATGAGATCAGATCACCTTCCATTTCCGATGCCTGATCGACCATATTCCTTAGTTCAAGAATGGAAGAATCTGACATTCATGCATTGGGAGGTTGATCCGGAGAAGCTCGCTAGATACATCCCTGAAGGATTGGAAATGGATCTTTTTGAGGGGAAGGCATTCATAGGAACCATTCCTTTCATGATGACTAATGTTAGACCTAGATTAGCCTTCACAATGCCTGGAATATCGACATTTCCCGAAGTAAATATCAGAACCTATGTGAAAAGAGGGGAGAAGGGTGGAGTTCTTTTCTTGACCCTCGAAGCTCAAAGTTTCGTAACTTGCACATATGCCCCTAGGGCCTACGGATTACCATACAAGTATTCGAAGGGGAGAATTGAGGCTCGCGAGGGAGAATACATATGGGAAACAAGTAGGAAGGGCGGGACCCATAAGTTAGTTGGAAAATGTGAATGGGAAAAACAGGAGGATGGGGCTCTTCCCGATACCTTAGAGGAGTTTCTCTTCGAGAGATACTGTCTTTACACCGTTCACCGTGGAAAATTATGTATCGCTCACACTCAACATGAGCCTTGGAAATTTGGACTGGGTAATGCTGTGTTACAGTCAAATTCGCTTACCGAGGAGTTCGATTTAGGCATAAGTAATGTACTGAATCCAGACTTAGTTCACGTTTCTGAAGGAGTCTATGTCAGGACTTGGTCTGCAGAGGTGGTACAATAACTGTTGAAGACGAACGTGATGTTTTAATCCTGGATGGGGATTGTGGCCTATGTCATGGCTTAGCTGAATTCATAGATAAGAGAATAGTTGATACTAGTGCTCTGGCTTTCAGACCAGGCGACTCAGAAGAAGGTAGGATGCTTATTTCAAAACTTCCTAGGCGGCAAAGAGAAGCAGATACGGTATACCTAATCAGAAATGGTAAGTCGTTTGTCAGATCCGCAGCGGCGATCAGATGTCTTCTTTACATGGGAATTCAATGGAGGTTACTATTCCCCCTCGCATGGATGGTCCCCCTCCCTCTCCGAGATATCGCCTATCTAATTGTGGCCAGATACAGGCACTATTTCTTCGAACGACCCACTCAGTGCACATTCAGAATTGATTAGGAGAGCTACTTTAATGAAAATAAGATTGCATCAATTTCTATCCAAGACTGGTGAGTTCAAAACGAAAAGAGAGGCAAAGGACGCTGTTTGGGATGGTTCTATAACTGTCGGAGGAAGAGTGGTAAAAGAGATCTCATATGAGTTCAATCCAAAGAAGAGGGAGGTCTCATTTCAAGGGAGGATATTGAAGCTTCCCAGTAATTTCAGATACTTCATCATGAATAAACCACGAGGGGTGATATGCTCCAGGATTAACAAACACGAGAAGTACCTAAACAAGAAATCTGTTTTTTCCTTGGTAACTGGAAATATGGGGACGAATGTTTCTGACTCTCTCGTCACCGTAGGGAGATTAGATGAGGGGACCACAGGGCTACTTATCTTGACCAATGATGGGGCATTAGTGAATGAGGTGGCTAATCCATCCAAAAACGTTGGAAAAACATACCTTCTGAAGGTTTCTAGCGGCATAACCCCTGAATTACTTACTTCAATGAGAGAAGGGGTCGAAATCTCGATCGAGGATAATGGCAAGTTGGAAAGTTACACCACTAGGCCAGCAAGAGTGAGGAAAATTAGTAATTACAGTATCGAGATTACCATATTCGAAGGGAAGAAAAGACAAATTCGTAGGATGATAGAGGTACTTGGCAACAGAGCCCTAGAGTTGCATAGAACCTCAATTGGAAACCTAATCCTGGAAGAATATTCCTTGAACTTTGGCGAGTTCATAGAAGTATCAAGGCAGGATATAATAGACAGGATATAGCCACACTTTGAATGCGTTATTTTAGAGTGGCAATCTCCAGTAAACGAGGTTCTGGAGTCCCTTCTTGCATCTCTGCTATGGCCTCGACCTCCATTCTAGCCCCTGCCATTGTCGTTACAAATGGAATATTTAGCTCTACAGCGAGCCTTCTCATCATATTTCCATCTAATACGGCGCCACCAGTGGACGTAGGAGTGTTGATCACCAGCTGAATCATCCCCCTCCTCATCAAATCAAGAGCATCTGGCGATTTTCTCTCCTCGATTCTGTAGCATGTTTCAACCTCAATTGAACCGTTCTCCCTGAGAACATTTGCTGTCCCGGGAGTAGCATGTATTTTGAAACCCATCTCCTGAAGCCTCTTCGCCAATACAATAGTGTCATTCTTGTCCTTGTCCTTGACAGTAATGTATACCCCTCCAGTAGTTGGAACGGGAAGTTCTGTGGCCATCCTTGCTTTGAGATATGCCGCAGCGGGTCTGACGTGTGAACCCATCACCTCGCCGGTTGACTTCATCTCGGGCCCTGGGGCTGGATCAAGTCCTCTGAGTTTGATAAAGGGGAATACCGGTGCCTTAACACAGACTGCCTCAGTCTGAGGCTCTGGAATATCCAAGGAGGATAGTTTCTCCCCTAGGGCTACTCTAGCCGCTATTCTAGCCAAGGGTACTCCGGTTGCTTTAGCCACAAACGGGAATGTTCTTGACCCTCTGGGATTTACCTCTAAGACGTACAACTCTTCGTCCCTGATGGCAAATTGGATATTGTAGCATCCCCTTATTCCAAGTTCCAGGCCAATCAAGGAGGTCCACTCCTCTACCTTCGTTAGTACATCCTCAGAGATGTTCTGTGGTGGTATGAAGCAGGTAGAGTCACCTGAGTGTATTCCGGCTTCCTCTAGATGCTCCATTATAGCGCCTATTAGGACATCATCTCCATCGCAAACTGCATCGACATCAAGCTCTACGGCATTGCCCAAGTATTCATCGATTAACAGTGGGCGATCCGGAGATAGGAATGCCTCAGCCATATAAGTCTCCAGCTGCTTATCATTGGAAAGTATCTCCATTCCTCTCCCTCCAAGTACATATGAGGGCCTGATTAGGACTGGGTAGCCAATCAGAGAAACTGCTTTTCTTACTCCTTCCGGATCAATTGCAGTGGTCCCCCTGGGCATCTTCAATTGGCATCTCTCTGCAAAATCCTCGAATCTCTTTCTATCGCTGGCCTCGTCGACAGCCCCCGGACTAGTTCCTTCGATAGCTAGGCTAAGTCCTAACTTTTCCAGATGAGGGAGATTATCTGAGAGCGGTAATGCGAGATTGATTGCAGTTTGACCTCCGAACTGGAGCAGGATGCCATGTGCTTTCTCCCTCAGTAGTATTTCAGAAACTGATTCTAGATTCAAAGGATCAAAATAGAGTCGGTCACTGGTATCAAAGTCGGTAGATACAGTTTCGGGATTATTGTTTATTATTATGGCTTCATGACCCATTTCCCTTATCGCACCAACGGCGTGAACGCATCCATAGTCAAACTCGATTCCTTGGCCTATTCTTATTGGCCCTGATCCAATTACGACTATTCTCTGCTTTGATTTTTCCTCGATTCCAGGCACTAAGTCTACGCCAATTTGTCCTGCCCCTCCTTCGTATGTGGAGTAATAATAAGGAGTTACTGCAGCGAATTCAGCCGCACAAGAGTCCACCATCCTGAATCTTGGATGAATCCCCATTTGGTGCCTTCGAATTGTTACTGCTTCTTCTCCCCTGCCGGTTGGTAGATTCTTGAAACCCGAGGAAGGGAAGCCGCATAGGGCATCTGCAATATGTAAATCAGTGAATCCTAGCCCCTTCCAAGATCTCATCTCTGACTCAGGAATTTCCGAGGGACGGAGTCCCATCTCTCCCGCGGCCCTTATCTCGGTCTCAACAGCGGCCATTTTTTCGAACCTATGTAGGAACCATCGAGTTACGCCTCCTGTAAGGTCCCTGACATCTTCCAAAGAATACCCCCTTCTGAACGCCTCCATTATTGCTGACATCCTCCGATCAGTAGGCACTCTGAGCCAATCTTCCAATATTGCTGTCGGAAGAATCTCCGATGATCTCTGATCCATAGTTTCACCACCTGAAGAGTCGGCCATTGTAAGTGGCCTTGGGTGTGGCTTCCCATACTCTAGACTAGCCCATGCCTTCAGGAATGCCTCTTCGAAGCATCTGCCGATGGCCATTACTTCACCTGTTGATTTCATAGAAGTCCCGATTGTCCTATCAGCAGTTCTGAACTTATCAAACGGCCACCTAGGGATCTTCACCACACAGTAATCCAGTGTGGGCTCGAATGCCGCTGTCGTTCCTCTCCCGGTAATCGGATTGGGCAGTTCATCAAGAGTATAGCCGACGGCGATTAATGCGGCCATTCTTGCAATTGGGTATCCTGTTGCCTTGGAAGCAAGAGCAGATGATCTGGATACTCTAGGATTGACCTCGATCACCCTATACTGGCCTGTGGATTGCTGCACTGCAAATTGGACATTGCACCCGCCTTTGATATTCAGTCTCCTGATTAATTTCAGGGCGGCGTCCCTAAGCATCTGGTGGTCCTGATCCGAAAGAGTCTGTTGTGGGGCGACAACGACTGATTCTCCAGTATGAACGCCCATTGGATCTAGATTCTCCATAGTACAGACAATTATTGCATTATCAGAAGCATCCCTCATCACTTCATACTCATGTTCTTGCCAGCCCAGAATACTGACTTCAATGAGCACTTGCCCTATTGCTGATTGAAGCAGTCCCTGACTTGCAATCTCTACGAGCTCTCCTTTGTTGAATGCTGTCCCCCCTCCAAGGCCACCAAGAGTAAATGCCGGACGAATTAGGAGTGGATACTTACCAATTTTTTCTGAAGCTGCTATGACCTCTTTGATTGAAGAACAGGCCACTGCCTCACAAACAGGGAGATCTATACTCTCGCATACTCTCTTGAAAAGATCCCTGTCTTCCGCTTCATCTATCGAAGCAAGGTCGCAACCGATTAACTCCACATTGAGCTCGTCCAATGATCCATCCTTTGCCAAGGCCGATGCTATGTTCAATGCAGTTTGCCCGCCCATTCCAGCAAGAAGTGCATCTGGTTTTTCTATCTCAAGAATCCTCTTTACTACTTCTGGAAGTAGGGGTTCGATGTATATCCTATCAGCCATTTCAGGATCATTCTGGATGGTTGCAGGATTAGAATTGATCAATATTACTTCATATCCGTCGTCCCTCAATGCCCTACATGCCTGGGATCCTGAAAAATCGAACTCTGCGGCTTGCCCTATCCTTATTGGGCCGCTTCCCAGTATTACTATCCGAGATAGGTCATTCCTTCGTGGCACTAATTCCCACCTCCTCCAATAATTGCGGGCTGGGGATCTCCAGAGAGATGGTCGGCCACTATGTCCGCGAATCTGTCAAAAAGTGGTGCCGCATCATGAGGTCCAGGGCACGCCTCCGGGTGAAACTGAATAGTAAATGCAGGCTTTCCAACCAAGTCAAGCCCCTCAACGGTCCTATCATTGGCATTAACGTGGCGTACCGTAAATTCAGCATCTAATGTGTTCATTCCTTTCTCGGAGCGAGCCCCTGAGGGATGAGGTGCTAGCATCCCCCTACTAGGGTCCTCGACTGCGAAACCGTGATTCTGGCTAGTGATGTCCACCTTTCTCGTAACAAGATCCAATACTGGCTGATTTGAGCCTCTATGCCCATATCTTAGTTTGTAGGTCCTCAAACCAGCTGCTAGACCCATCAGTTGATGGCCAAGACAAATTCCCATAACGGGCATATCGGCCCTCACTGCGGCGGCAAGAGTTTCCCTAGCAATGGTTGCTGTGCCCTTATGGGCAGGATCGCCAGGCCCATTAGAAGCGAAAAGAGCATCTGGCCTCCACTCTTCCATTATCTCTTGGAAGGACATTGAGGCGGGGCACCAGACTACTTCGAAGCGCTTGCATAGTTCCCTGATGATATTGTATTTGATTCCGCAATCCAGTACTGCGAGCCTTGGAAGCTTCTGACCATTTTTTCCCAAAGCCCCAGGATTAGCAATTATTGACTCCGCGATTGTAACTGACTCAACGAGATCATCTTCGTCGGGAGGGGTCATTTTTGATAGTATGGACTCCATCTCATTTTCCTTCTCAACTGGTCCAAAAACGCAAAGTAGGGTACCATGCTCTCTAACCCTACGAGTCAAGTCACGAGTATCGACTCCCTCAATTCCAGGGATTCCGTGCGAAACCAGTATGTCGTGAACACTTCCTATGGAGTTCCTGTGATCTGGGACCTCCATCATCTGCTTGCAAACAACGCCCCTGGGATGAACCTTTGATGATTCGGAGATACCGGGTATTATGCCATAATTCCCCAATAGTGGCCAAGTAAATGTTAGAACCTGTCCGGCGAAGGAGGGGTCAGTCAGACTCTCTTGATAACCTGCCATTCCAGTAGTAAATACTAGCTCGCCCTGTGCGATACTCTCAGACCCAAATAGAAGTCCATTATACCTAGTCCCATCGGCGAGAATAAGTAAACCTGGAGCGTTACTTGGGGGCTCCCTGCTTATTGATTCTACCAATAGATCAGCCGCATCTGAGAACATTGGAGGGTCTGAAACACCAGGTATGCCGGCCCCGGGAATGAACCCGCGTTGCATTCCGCCGCCCGACATCAGCGAAGCTGCTCAAATACGCCACTTAATCATTGAGAATGAAAATAGGCAGGAGTAGGTTACTAGTCCTCTTTGCTAACGAGGATTTTTCCATCTGCACTAGGCATCACTGAGACAGAACCTCCTGGAAAATGATCTGGCCCCTTTGGGCCGACATAAGCGTTTAGGAAAACTGCGAGAGCCGCGACTTCGGAATGTGGCTGATTGCCTATGGCGATGTTGTAGTCAGCTAGACCAAACAACTCACCGGGGACTTTAGTACCTCCAACTACGATAGCTATCTCGCCCCCAGAAGGTAAGCCAGGAGTCATCTCATTCCATGACCTACCATACATAGTGAGGTGTACAATCTTCCCTCCCGATTTGGAGAATGCCCTGAGCCACCTCATGGGCTTAGGCTCATACATGCACTCGAATTCCCCCCCGAACCTAGAAGTCACCGACCTCCAAGTTTCTAGAGGGGTGTCGTCTTTGTCTCCTGAAAGAATGACTCTGTCTGCACCGAATGCCCTAGCAGTAAGGCCCAGATGAGAAGTCATTCTCTTATCTCTATCGACCCTATGGCCTAGCCTTACGACTGTGATTTTCAGAGGCACTATATTTTCCATGGGTCACCCCAGGGGAGGTAGTCCTTCGTCATTCGTAATTGAGATTTCTTGGACTGGTGATGGAGGAAATAAATCTACACCCATATTCATCATAGTGCTCCTTACCCACTGAAGCAGAATTGCGTCCCAAAAGAAAGTTGTCGCCATTCCTATCATTATTGCCATGGCAACCAATCGTCCAGATGCGAATACTGCAACTTGCATCTCTATTTCTGGCCCCAGAATAGCATTACCCAGGGGCTCGAGTATGTAGAACATGATAATTACAATTAAAATTCCACCTATATTGTTCAAAATCGCATTTCCCGTCTCCCTTCCTACGGACATGATGAAAGTGGATGCCAAGGCCATTAAGGGAACAATAATGCTTATTTCACGGAAAGTGAACTCCCCAATCAGAGATATTGGAATATCGACATCGCCGAGAGAAGCGCCTCCCTTGTCTACTGAAATCCACCAGAAAACTGCGGTCATTGATGCCAGAGAGCCTGAAACCAGGCCCCTGAAACTAATCATTTCCCTAATATCATGCCTGTCAGAAGGCTGAAGCCTCTGGATAATTGACTCCATCAACTCTAATGATTCACTAGTAGGGCCCTCGTGAGCGTCAGGAGGCTGAATAGTTCCAATATGGTCATTTAGGCCATCTTCAATGCCTTGGTCTCCCATCACCATAGGCATAATGCGACTCGGTCACATCATAAAGCATGCGTAGAATGGAGCACCGAATATGGCCGACTGGCGACCTAAACTGAGATGCCGCGAGGATGGGAATCCCAGAATAATGGGGATTCTCAATATCACCCCTGATTCTTTCCATGGAGGATCCAGGTACAGTTCTGTGGAGCAAGCCACGGAAGCAGCCATCAAAATGGCCATTGAAGGAGCTGATTGGATTGACATCGGAGGAGAGTCGACTAGGCCAGGCGCCAAAGAAGTAGCCCCTGAAGAGGAAGAAAGGAGAGTTATTCCAGTAATTGAATCGATAAGGGATGAATTGCCCAACATGGGAATTTCCATTGACTCGAGAAGATCTTCAGTAGCAAGATCAGCGATTAGCGCCGGTGCTGACATGATTAACGATGTTTCAGCCCTAGGAGATCCGGATATGGCGAATCTGATTGCAGAATTGGGATGCCCTGTATGCCTTATGCACATGAAAGGAGTACCGGAAAATATGCAAGAGAATCCAAATTATTCCAATGTGGTATCCGATGTTAGGGCGAGTCTGGCGGAGTCGACATCAAAGCTGAAAGATCTTGGAGTGGAGAACTCTAGGATAATAGTTGACCCTGGAATCGGATTTGGAAAACTTCTGGAACATAACTTGGCTCTATTGTCTTCTGGCAGGGATGTAATTCCTGATGGTGAAATGGGGTTAATGTGGGGAGTAAGCCGAAAAAGTATGTTCATCGACCTCCTTGGAAGGGATGCAACTGAAGATCGTCTTGCAGGTAGTTTGGGAGTCGCTTCCAAGGCCGGAGACTTTGGTGTCGATATTATTAGGGTCCATGATGTGAGAGAGCACGAAGATCTGTTTTCTACCATAAATTCTTTGAGGTGATGCTTTGATGGATGGAGAGGGTAATGTAATTGATTTCGATACGAATCTGAGACTCATTGGGACCGCCCATGTAAGTAGTAAATCAGTTGAGGTAGTTAGACAGCAGATTTCAGAATATGAGCCAGATATCGTAGCAGTGGAGTTGTGCAACTCTAGACTGTCGTCGTTACGAGAGCCTGAATCACTGGACTCGGAAGATCTTCTGAAGATAATAAAAGATGGAAAATCTGCCATGATCCTCCTACAGTCTGCCCTAGCCGCTCAGCAGAGAAAAATGGGACTATCTACCGGGGAGAAACCTGGTGCTGAGCTCCTAGCAGCAGTGGAGAGTGCCGAGGAGTTGAAGATTCCAATTGAGCTGATTGATAGGGACGTGATCGTAACCCTCAGGAGAGCTTGGCATAGAATGGGATTACTCGAAAAATGGAGGATTGTGAAAACTCTCCTATTGGAAGAGGAAGATGAAGATCTGTCAATCGACGAGGTACTTGGAGATTCGGATATGATGAGCAGGATGATGGAAGAGGCACGTGAAGTCGCCCCGGGAGCAGGAGTTGTATTAATTGATGAGAGGGATACTTTTCTCGCTGGAAGAATTCAACAAATCCGAGGTGATGGCAAGATTTTGGCAGTAGTTGGAGCGGGGCATCTAGAGGGCATAGTAAGTAATCTAAGGGAGTCACCTGTAGAGGTCACTTCTAGGTTGCCTGAACTTAGTACTGAGCCGCCCAAGAAGATTTGGCCCAAGGCGTTAATGGCCGCTGTACCTCTCTTCCTCTTTGGGATGATTGGAAACATGGCTTACAACGGGCAGATGGAAGAAATTAAGCAAACTGCTGAGACTTGGTTGATTCTGAATGCCCTACTGGCTGGATTGGGAGTGATAGTGGCCAGAGGGCACCTACTGTCAGCATTAGCAGGGGCATTGGCATCGCCAATCACATCTCTCAACCCTTTATTGGCCGCAGGATGGTTTGCTGGATATACACAGATAAAGGTAGACTCACCTACTGTGAAGGACGCGAGAGAGTTTCTTATTCTGGATGATTTCTCACTCTTTTGGAATAACAGAGTGGGCAAGGTCTTGTTGGTTACTGCGATGGGGAATATGGGGTCAATGCTGGGAGCATGGCTAGCTGGTGGGGCTATTTTCTTGCAGTATTTCATCTAATTGATGTAGGGCTCATGGAGACTCTTATCCGGCTAATGGGCCCCTTTGCTAAGATTAAAAATTAGGAGTTGTGATCCTAAATAGTCTCTATCACGACTGCTATTCCCTGGCCGCCTCCGATACATGCTGTTGCTACGCCATATCTGCCACCCCTTCTTCTGAGCTCCAAAGATAGAGTCAACAGGAGTCTAGTGCCTGTGGCGGCCAGCGGGTGACCGAGCCCAACAGCACCCCCGTTGACATTAACTTTGGAGGGATCTATTCCAAGGTCTTTGATGCAAGCAACGCATTGCCCCGAGAAGGCCTCATTTATCTCCCACAAATCAATATCCTCGACTCTGAGACCAGCCTTCTGCAGTGCTAGATTGCTACTGGGGACAGGCCCGTGTGCCATGATCTTTGGATCTAGCCCCACAATCCCCCAAGAAACGATCCGGGATAATGGCGAATCTCCATCAGACCTCGCTCTTGCTCCTGATTTTACTATGATGGCAGCTGCTCCATCTACTACGCCTGAAGCATTTCCAGCGGTTACTAGTGACTCAGGGCCAAAATGCGTCCTCAGCTTCGATAGTGACTCGATAGTGGTCCCCGTAACCACATGATCATCATGAGTCGCATCAATGACTCCTGCAGGTGTATTTACCTCGATTATCTCCTCAGTCCAGACTCCTGATCTGACGCTCTCCTCTGTCCTCTGGTGACTCCTAACTGCGAACTCATCGGCCTCCTCCCTGGAGACTTCCAATCTTTTACAGAGTTCATCACTAGTTTGTGCCATGAAATAACCACAGATATCATCCCTTAGGTTCGTAAAGAGGTAGTCTTCCATGTCCTTAGGAATTTCTCCACCCTCCCTCGGCGGTCTCCCAAGCTTGTAAGTGTCCCTCATCCCCCTTAGCACGTGAGGGGCCTGACTGAGGTTCTCCATGCCACCGGCAACAACGGTCTCAGCCTCGCCTAGCATGATCATCTGAGCGGCTGAAACTACAGATTGAGCCCCACTTCCACAGAGTCTGTTGAGAGTGAGCATTGGAACCTGGTGAGGAATCCCTGACAATAGCCCTGCTCTCCGAGCTCCAAATATTGCCTGCGAAGAAGTCTGTAATGCATGCCCCATGATTACGTGATCGACTTCCGATGGATCAGTTCCAGTTTTCTCTAGAGCGCCCTTGATAGCTATTGAGCCTAATTCCTCGGCACTGATGGATGCAAGTCTTCCCCCTTGGCTTCCATCTCCTCTTTTCCCACCTAGCCACTCGCAGAAAGGCGTTCGGGCACCTCCAACTATGACTACATCGTTATCTTCCATGCTTGACGCACGGGGATTAGGCTCAAGAGTCTGACTATTCGGTGGCTTGTTCAAGACTGTACATCTTCAGTCATTGAACCTAGGTAGTCCGGCAATTCCACGCCTGACATCTTGGCCACATCGTGAATAGGCGGTAGGCTCTGAACTAAGCTACTAACGAAGTTACTAGTAGCAGAGGAGCCATCTGAGTTATTGCCGCTATCCCAAACAGTAATCTTGTCAATCTTGAGATTTCTGATAGCCTCCGTCTGGGCCCTGACCATATTCTCAATCTTCTCCACCATCAGAAGAGTAGCGACCGCTTTGGGGTCCCCGGAGGCACTAGCCACTAAATTGCTGTAGCCGACAGCCTTTGCATCGAGAACTTTCTGAATTCCCTCTGCCTCGGCCTCGTACTTGGCAAGTATTGCATCCGCCTCTCCTCTAGCCACCCTTCTCTGCCTCTCAGCCTCTGCTTCTGCAGAGATCTCAATCTGCTGCTTCTGAATATTGACCTGCACAATCTCGGACGCTTTGAGCCTCTCCTCCTCTTCGGAGTAGAATGCTCTCTGAATCTCAGCCTCGGCTTGTGCCTTGGCCACGTCGGCCCTCTGCTTGGCAGAAGCCTCTGCCTCAGCTAAGTCGGCGTTAGCCCTGGCAATCTCTGCCTGAGCGGTATTCTCTCCTGAGATCGCCATAGCCTCCTGCTGCTCGACGAAAACACGCTGGTCTGCCTCTGCGGCTTTCCTTCCCTTCTCGGCGGCGGCCATATTTTCTGCGACTGTAATCTCTCTTTCCTTGCTTGCTATGGCGGCACCTATGGCGCCGTCCCTCTCTGCATTAGCGACGTCGACTCTGGCGTTCTCAACCGCGGTAGCGGCGGCCTTCTTACCTATACTCTCGATATAGTCCGACTCATCTGTGATATCGACTATGTTGACGTTTAGTTGAGTGAGGCCAAACTTCCTGAGTTCTTGATCGACGTTCTGGGTAATCAGTGACAAGAATGCATCACGATCCTGATTGATCTGCTCGATAGTAAGAGATGCAACGGTAAGACGCAATTGACCGAGGATTATCTCCTCAGCTAGCTTCTCGATTTCTGGAATCTTGAATCCGAGTAACCTCTCAGCGGCATTGGCCATTATCGAAGGCTCCTTGCTGACCCCCACTGTGAATGTACTTGGGACATTGATCCTGATGTTCTGGAGTGAAAGAGCACCCTTTAGGTCGATATTAATGGGCATTGGCTTGAGAGAAATGTATGCATAGTCCTGAATTAGGGGCCAGACTAGAGCAGCTCCACCATGCACCACCCTAGATGGCTTCGCTGTACCATCAGCACCCTTGGCAGTTCTTCCATAGATTACCATGACCTGATCAGGTGGACACCTCTTGTATCTCTGGGCGAAGAAAATTACTGCCGCCACTAATACCAATATGATTGCGAAAATCATTATGGTTCCTATCGTTCCAGCGCTTGCTCCATCGTCTGCTTGTCTGAGTGTTGTCATCAACATTCTGTTCACTCCTAACCCTAAGACGTAGGCACAGGTCAAGAACTCTTTCCCGGAAATGACGGTTTGTCTGCTGAGAAGGGTAAAGTGTCAGATTCTTTCTACCAATAGGACCTCTCCCATTGTATCTACTACTTGCACTAATCTTCCTGTGCTAATCTCTTGCCGATCATGGGATCTTGCATTGTAAGTACTCAACGATCCGTTGGTCTCTATCTGGACCTGCCCTACGCCCTCGTGAGGTATTATGAGATATACCTGCCCTTTCGCACCGACGGTATCTTTGATGTCCACATTGCCAGTTGATTGCATGGCCATGAAAACCTCAAACAGCTTTGCAGTCCCGTACATTGAGGCGGTTCCAGCTATTCCCCCTGCGGCTACGGCGATGGGGTCTGATCCATCAGACTTTAGGACCCATAATCCAGCCAGTCCGAAGAACAACATGAATGCCATTACTCCTTGAAATGTCAAGGCCTTGAATGATGCATCTGAGCTCATGACATCTATTTCTAATCCAAAAAGACCTTCGAAAACACCCTCGGCGACACCACCAATTAACATCAATACGAACCAAAGCAAGAATAGGATCCCTCCCAGGAGTGCAGAAATCCCGAAGATCCACTCTAAGCCAGTGGCGTTCCCGAGCCCTACAAGATCGAATAGATTGAAATCATTGATATCCACCATGAACCGCCTAAGCGTATCCGGCATTTGACACATTCGGCTAATTAGGCCCCTTAATGGTAGTTGGGAACACCTTCGCAACAGGCCTCGACCACTCTGAAGCACCTCGGGCATTCCATATGCTGGCGACGAGGCACCGCATCTCCAATGAAGCCACAAATGCAACTCATAGACTTGCAGTGATCAGAGTCCATGATGTTGGATGACCATAAAGGACTTATTCTTCTCGGTGGAATCTTCTACTTCTTGGCGTTTCTAAGGGCGAGGTATCTCTCTAGAGCCAAAATAGGACCCAATGAAGATCCTGTCAAAACTGCTGTAACGACTATGTTGAGGCTGCTACTGATGTACTGATCCATTGAGGTATAGACGAATAGGGAAAGTAGTATCATTATGACAGGGATGGCAAATCTCCTCAAGAAAATCTGGTACCCGCCCATTTGGTCATAAGCTGGATTGTCTATGATTCGATCAATCATTTCTTCCAGACCTGGCTTCTGGGTTGACATATCAACTCAGCCTATTAGCCACGCTAGCGCCCCGAGGAACGTCATTAGAACAGGTATTGCATACCATACCGCCCTTACAGCCCTGGGAGTCTTATCTGCTACATCGATTATGGCACCATATTCATCCCTGACGAACTCTGTCTTTTCCATCTTCGAATAAACTTCGGAGAATTCCTTCTCATGACGGGCCAAAAAAATCAGGAAATAGATCCCTAGCATTAGAGAGCTGCCACCTGTAACGTTAAGCAATATGCTAATCATTTCCAGCAGAGCGCCTGATGAGCCCAATTGTGAGCCAATCAGTAACTGGCCTATTCCAAGCATAAACCAGAGTAGCGAGTCGACCCTTGCCATGAGCACAGGAAGAGGCATTGACTCATCAAGGTGTTCCCGGCAGGATTACTCATCATGGGCCTTCGGACGAGCTTCCCATATGGCCCAAGTCCCCTTGGCCGTAGCTATCAGATCTCCCTCGGAGTTCTTCATTTCCCCTTCCATGTGAGCCAAATTCTTCCCTCTTCTCACTATCCATCCCCTAGCGCTTAGAGACATTCCCTCATAGGCTGGCCTGATGTATGAAATTACGATTTCAGCAGTAGCGCACCACTCGTCCGGGGTTATCATCGAAAGAAGGGCGCCCCCTAGTGCAGTATCCAAGATTGTCGCATGAAGTCCGCCATGAGCTACACCACCAGCGTTTAGATGACTCTCCAAAACGGTGACTTCGACAACGCACTCTCCTTGACCAATAGATACTGGTTCGAGTCCTATCATCTTGCCGAATCCAGGGAATGTGGGCGGGAACTCTGGCGCGTCTTCCATAGTTTTGCGGGGGCGGCCGGTCTAATGATTGCTGAGGTTAGTCACTCTCCCGTCTGAACTGCCCATAGTCTGGAGTATATCCCTCCTTGTGCGAGGAGGGACTCGTGAGTTCCCTTCTCTGAAATGACCCCTTCGTCAAGTACGGCTATCACGTCTGCGTTTCTTACAGTGGAAAGCCTATGGGCGATGATCAAGGTAGTTCTTCCCTTGGAGATTTGAGCTATAGACCTCTTCAACGCGGCCTCTGTCTCATTATCCACATTGCTAGTGGCTTCATCGAGGACCAAAACCGGAGCGTCTTTCAGAACTGCCCTAGCTATGGCTATCCTCTGCCTCTGACCTCCAGAAAGACGGTGCCCCCCTTCTCCGATATCCGTCTCCCAGCCATTTGGAAGAAAGTCAATGAATTCCATGGCCTCGGCGATCTTTGTGGCCTCTTCCACCGACTCGAAAGAAGCATCTGGTTTCCCATATCTGATATTATCAAGAACAGAGCCTGGGAAGAGGGTTGTATTCTGACTAACGAGGGAGATTGATCCTCTGAGAGATTTTAGAGTCAGCTCGCTGACTTCGTGACCGTCCAGGGAAACTCCTCCCGATTGAGGGTCGTGGAATCTCATCAGTAGTCTGATCAGGGTGGTTTTACCGGAACCCGTGGAGCCAACCAATCCCACAGTTTGTCCGGCTGGGACCAATAGATCGAGGCCATGGAGGACCTTTTCCCTATTTGGGTAAGAGAATTCTACATCCTTGAAAAGAATCTCGCCATTGACTTCTTGGAGTCGGATATCTCCCTCAACTATCCCTACCTCAGTATCAAGGAGATCGAGGACACGCGCGGTAGATGCCATTGCCCTCTGGTACAGGTCAAAGGTCTCACCTAGTCTTGTCAGAGGCCAAAGAAGCCTTTGAGTGATGAAGACTATGACCGAATACGCACCAAGGCTGATACTTCCTTCGAGAGCCATCCACCCCCCTACCAACATGTTAGCTGAGAATGCGAAAAGAATTGCCATTCTTATTATCGGGACGAATGATGCAGATAATCTGATTGCCTCCCTATTGGCCTCCCTGTAGGACTCTGAGGCCCTACTGACCCTCTCTGCCTCTCTATCCTCTGCTGTGAACGATTTGATAGTGGTGATTCCCTGTAAGTTATTGTTCAGGAGCGCATTCAAATCTGCAACCTGCGACCTCACCTTGGAGTACCTTACACCGATTCTTCTCTGATAAATGAATGATCCAGCAACAATTACAGGAATTGGCACTATTGCCCATAAAGCTACTTCTGGAGCTACTGAAAACATAATTCCGCCTACCACTATTATGGTAGTTGCTACTTGGAGAAGATCTGTTGCCCCTTGGTCCAAAAATCTCTCAAGCTGATTTACATCATCATTCATTATCGCCATTAGGCCCCCGGTGGACTGTTCCGAGAACCACTGCATCTCAAGTTCTTGAATGTGAGAGTAAGCTGACATTCTGAGTTCATGCTGAGCGGTCTGTGCGAGGTTTCTCCAAAGAACTGAGTAGAAGTATTGGAAAAGAGACTCAAGAACCCATATCACCACAGTGATTCCAGTTAGGATGTAAAGTTGCAGATAGACATCTTCGTACCCTAGGTTAGCTAGGAATGAGTTCTCCCTGGATGAGACTACATCGATTGCCATTCCAATAAGAACTGGCGGGGCGAGATCCCAAACTTTGTTTAGGATAGAGCATAATGAGGCCAGAATTACGGTCGACCTGTGATCTTCTAATTGTGAAAGAAGCCTAGATAGCGGATGCCTGACTTCTGACATGACCTTGCCCCTACTGTTGGAAGTATGAATATGCCGAGGGTCAGGAAGAGGACAAGGGGCCGCCGGTCCATGAATTGGCCCATAAGTCAAAAGCGGCAATTGTGGGATTTCCAGTTGAATTGGTCCTTACAGCATAAAGATCTCCTGCCGAGACCAGATTATCCAAATCTCGATCTGCCCATTCAAATTCCCACCATTGTCCCTCTGGTGTCGTGACGTTGGAATAGTTTGAGTCCATCCTCAGGATCGCCACCGTAACAGCTTCGCTATCATTACTCGAAAGACCTCTGATCTCAATTTCTCCAGGTAGTGACTCAGAAAGAAGATCTGCTGGAACTTCTCCAGCCCAGACAGATACCCCCTCATACTTTATTGGTTCCTTGAATGGGTCAAAACCGATTGGCGCTCGAGTCATGCCTTGGTCAATCTGTAAGTCGACATCATCCCCAACCCTTACTGTAAGGATAAAATTCTCCTCTTCTCCAGAATACGTCTCGATAGATGTAATGTAGGGGGGCTGGCCTCTCAACTCGACTACTATGGAATGTGTGGAATTAGAAGACGTAGCAACTTGTTGATTGGAATCTTCGTCTCCTGTAATTCTCCACTCTAGATTGGAGATAGTAGTAGTATCGAATCCGAAAGGCGGCACATCATCAGAACTAACTGATGGAGAAACTAGGGCGAATTCAACGAATGGATCAACATAGTGAGGAGAGGCATCTCTTCCCTCGAACCAGACATTACCCACCCTGATATTAGTTATTGGCCCCCCATCTATTACTTGGTTGTTATAGGAATAAGTACCAATGGTCACCCTTTTGGAAATTGACCTCAGTTCCTTCGTATCATCCTTGGAGACGCTCCAATGAATTTCTCCGAATATTCCTTGGATGGTTGATGTTGATGTTGTCTCTATTGTCATACGATCGAAAACTGAGGCATAGATCAGGGCATTGAATGAATTGTCGCCGGATAGGATTTCATTCAGATTATCTGAGGTCAAAGGAAAACACCCTTCCTCGGGACATTCTTGTTCCTGACTGTTCAAGCAACCTGACATCCCAGAAAGTAGGAGAAGGAAGACTACTGTCCCAGTGCGTACCATATGCTGATGGGAGTGGATTACATAGATGAGGGTATGCAAATACGGTCAGAAGGAAGTGATAAGTCATGCGAGCCCCCTATATGGGGCGTTGTAGTGGGAGGTACAGTAGGGGCGTGATTCCATGAGTACGAATATCCTAGTCGTTTACAAGAAGAACTTCGAGGAGGTTCATGATATGGCGCTTGCAACGGTCAAGAGCTCTCTTGATCGTCTTGTATCCGAGAATATAGTCCGTGTCGATTATACTGCAAGGGAGACAGTGCGTAGAGCAGATTTTGATGGTCCCGATCTAGTGATTGTCTTGGGAGGAGATGGCACTCTCACTTCGATTGCACATTCTGTAGATGACGAGACTCCCATCATGGGAGTTAACAGCCACCCTAGGATGAATGACTCTGATGGCTCTTATGGATTCTACATGGGTAGTGATCCGGATAACTTTGAGGAGGATATCCGTACTGTAGTCAGTGGTGGTGCAATTGTAAATGTACTACCAAGACTCCAAGCAGAGATAGTGACAACCAGCGGGAATAGAATTAGGACAGATCCTGCACTCAATGACCTCCTCGTAGCCAATACTCACCAATATCAACCTTCCAAGTACAACATCCAGATATCGAGCGATGTTTCAAAGGAACCGATTAATATCGCTCAGCAATCCTCTGGGTGTCTTTTCTCGACTTTCTTGGGACAGGGGGCATGGTTCAGGCATGTAGCTAATATTGAGGGTAGCACATTTCCACTGGAGGAAATAGATGACCACTACCTATTCGTAGCGAGGGACCTCCCTAGAGGGGACAGGAGGGATGATGGATCTTATTGGTCATGGACGGATAAGCCCACTTTAATGACCAGTGACATGCACCGGGGATACGTCGTAGCTGATGGTTGGGACGAGTTTCACTTCACCAGGGGCGCTACGGTCAGCGTCGACTTGGACGGGCCGAAGCTAAAACTACTGACATTCAGGAGCACTATCTATGACAGGGTTGCCAAATGGATTCACGCTTGAGCTAGAGAATCTGCTCTAGGAAAAGCTTGGTTCTTTCGTGCTTGGGATTGTCGAAGAATTCGTCTGGAGTATTCTCCTCTATCAATAGCCCCTCATCGAAGAGTATGACTCTATCTGCAACTTCCTTGGCGAAACCCATCTCATGCGTCACCACTATCATAGTAACGTCCTCCTTCGCCAAGTCTACCATCACATCCAGCACTTCCTTGATCATCTCAGGATCGAGTGCTGAGGTTGGCTCATCGAAGAGCATTATCTTCGGATCCATGGCTAATGCCCTAGCTATTGCTACCCTCTGTTGCTGTCCACCTGAAAGCCCAGATGGATATTTGTATGCCTGCTCAGGAATTCCCACTCTCTCGAGGAGCTCCAATGCCCTTGACTCTGATTCGGATTTGGACATTCCCTTGACTTTCATTGGGGCTAGGGTGATATTCTCCATTATTGTCAGATGAGGGAAGAGATTGAACTGCTGGAAAACGAATCCAACCTCGGATCTGACATACTTTAGATCCTTGATTGACGTATCCTCATCGATAGTTATCCCATCGATCTCTATGGTTCCTCCGCTATGTGGCTGGAGCCTGTTTAGGGTCCTAATGAATGTAGATTTTCCTGAGCCAGAAGGACCTAGGATAACTATTATCTCGCCTCTTGTTACTTTAATATCAATTCCATTCAGTGCCCAGAAATCTCCAAAATTAACTTTCACTCCTTCGGTCTTGATTATCAATTCATCGCTAGTATTCATGCTACTTCTCCTCCTCCTTCCTTAACCAATCCAAGGCCCCTCTCCACGTTCATGGAGACCCTGGAAAGGTAGAATGCGAAAACCCAGAATATTAGAGCTGTGAAGTAAACTGGCTCTAGGAAGTCACCTAGGAACCTCAAATCAGTATTTGCCATTGTCTTGGCTATTCTGAAGAAGTCGATAATCTCGATAATGAATAGTAGGGTGGTGTCCTTCCAGAGACCTATGAAAACACTGACGATAGATGGCAGTGTGGTCCTGACAGCATTCGGTAGCTCGACTTGTAGCTTGATCTGCATCGGACTCAGCCCTAGTGCAAGGGCGGCTTCCTTCTGCCCGCTATCCACGGCTTGAAGTCCCCCTCTGATCACTTCAGCTATGTAACATCCACCAAAGAGGCTGAATATAGCCATCATTCTGACTATGTTGTCAAAGTCCTCAGGATTAGTGAAAAGTGGATCAGCGACATCTGGTAAAAGGTACATGGCGAAGTACAACCAACAGATTAGAGGGCCGGATCTGACTACCTCGATAACCGTAATTCCTGGCCACTTGAGGATAGGCAAGTCACTCTGCCTCGAGAATGCCAGAAATACCCCGATTGCGAACCCTAGAACACAGCCTGCAGCCGCGACTACCAAGTTGATTAGTAACCCGCCCCATCTAGCAGGGGGAACTCCATCTCGAGTAATGAGCTCTAATTGAGACTCGAGAATACCAAATCCAGTTAGGGCGCCAGCGACATCCTTGATGAATTCTGGAGGATCGAGGAGTACGATTGTCAGAAAGAACGTGGAAACCGCCATTAACCCAATATTCTTCTTGGCACGGTTTACCTTGTACTCTTCGACGCGTTTGGAGTAAATTCTCATAGTTGCGAAGCATACTAATGATAACACAATAGCTAGAACGAGTCTGAGAATGACTCTATCAATGTTGTAGTTTGCCTCAATAGGGTTTCCTGCGAATAGCAGCACCACTGCAGAGACTATTCCAAATCCAACTAGGAATGATCGGATAGATGTTTTAGATGCCCCATAGGCGGCCCCTCCCAATGCCCAAACGAGGAAGATTATTGGCCATATTCTCCAATTTTCGGAAACTAAGTAGTCCTGTGTCATCGCTTCAGTAAGATTAGGCCCTAGCATGACTGAGACTCTGTTCGCCCATACGATATCCCATCTCATACTGATGACCAAGATATCGAATATCCACTCTATCAAGAATAGCATGATGAAGGAGGAGATGATTCCAAGAAGTGCTGTTGAGCCAAACCAGGGTAACCTA
>MDSV01022454.1_pt1 | contig 44575 bp, 44 predicted proteins | sample 810851 | NCBI WGS metagenome assembly MDSV01 (sample SAMN05326640, study PRJNA326480) | marine metagenome | isolation source: seawater | place: Atlantic Ocean: North East | collected 2012
ACCCATTCCCATGTAGTCGGATTGTGTGCACACAAAATATTTTTCTTATAAATAGGAGTGCTTTTGTGTGTCACCTAAAATGCATGGAGTCATATGGAGTGTGCCCGTCGATTTTATATTGCATTAAAAAACTCATGATGTATTATGATAATCACAGTATGTATTAATTTTATATATTGTGCAAAATATATGAAATAAAAGAAATTCAATAACTATATATGCAAACCGTCAGCCAATTTTATATCTTACATGTTTTTAAATAACATCTCATGTAGAAAAGTGTCATCATTTTGTCATCATATGTCATCATTTTGTCATCATATGTCATCATTTTGTGTGCCATACTTTTTTTAATAACATACTATGTGAATGTCGTTTCAATTTTATATCTTATTATTTTTTTTGTAATTCCTTATGCCAAAAACGTCATCATTTTTTATATGTGTCATCATTTTGTCATCATTTTGTCATCATTTGTCATCATTTGTCATCATTTTCAAGTTATGTTAAAAAAACAATAAGGGATTACATGTTTTGATGTCATCATATAATATGTCATCATTTTGTCATCATTTGTCATCATTCGAAACATTATGTCATCATTTTGCGAATACATAATTTTAAGTATATTACTACACGTTTTAGCATATCTTACATTTTTAATGAATATCATTCATATGACTTCATGAACGAGTGTGTCATCATTTTATGTTACATATTTTTGTATTATATGTTACAAGTATTCCTTATTGTAAATCGTCATCAATTTTGGATAAAAAAGTATATATGAAAATGTGTAAACATCTATGGGTAAATATGTCATCATTTTAATGTCATCATTTGTCATCATTTTATAATTCTCAAAAAATGTTTTGTATTTTAAAAAAAATACGCACCTATGTCCGACCTATACTTTCTGAATGTGTTTACCTGATAATGAAAATTGAAATATTTTTTTAAACCAAAAATAAAATGGGATTTGGCTACTTCCTCATAAATGCTAAAAAATCACTTAGGTCGGTTACCTACATAAAAAAAAAAAATTCTGGAGTGAACATTTGAAATTTCAAAAAAGCTCTCCCCTAAAATAAAAAACTTATATTTTTCTTATATTTTTCTTATATTTTTCTTATAAAAAGTGGCGCACAAAATTGTGCAAAAATATAAAAAAAATATAAAAAAAAACATTTTTATATAATATGGTCAATTATCAATGTAAACGATGTGGATACAGCACACATATTCGAACACATTATAGAAATCACCTATATAAAAAATTTATATGTCCCCCAAATTTATCAAAAATACCTAGGTCAAAATTATGCAGAGAGTTTGAGGATTTATTGAAAGACACACCTATTTATAGCACATTTCCCACGAAATACAAGAATGAGAACAAAAAAAATGAAAATTGGCACACAAAATGTTCAAAAGTGGCGCACAAATGTGCGCCAACTCAAACTTCTGAAAATCCAAAAATGGCACACAAAATGACACACAAATGGCACACAAATGAAAAATCAAATAAATATATAAAAAAACCCAAAAAATATGAATGTGTTTTCTGCCAGAAATGTTTTACTAGAAGTAGTAGTTTGAGGAGACATGAGCAGCGTTTTTGTAAATATAAATATGACAAATACACAATTGAAATACAAAAATTGAAAAAAGAGATACAAGAACTAAAAAATTCTAACAATGCATTCATTCATCATACAACTAATAACATGCACAATTCACATAACATACACAACATAACAAATAATATTACACTTCAAACATATGGGAATGAGGAATTCAAATATATAGCACAAGAGTTGTTACAAAACTTTCAAACAAATCCGTACGAAAGTATTCCACGTCTTGTAGGTCTTATTCATTTTAACCCCGAACACCCTGAAAATCATAATGTTAGATGGATAAATGTTAATAAAAACTACTTGAGAATATACGAAAAGGAAGAAGGATGGATATCAAAAAATAAAAAAGATGTATTACGAGATCTGAATGATCAGGCATATTTTGCAGTTGATACAGAATATGATCCTAAATCAACTTCTTTAAACGATTCTCAAAAGAAAACATATGAACAGTTTAGACACGAATACGATAATGGTATCGAAAAAACTATAAAAAAATTAGAAAAAAAAACAGAACTAATGATACTAGATAAACGCTATATTGTGAATAAAACGAAATAAAAAGACATATATTATACTAAATTAGTTTAAACATAGAATGAATAATGCTATATTTTACTAATTATTAATAAATATCATCGGTTTTTACAATAAGAGTTTCTCAATAGTGTGATTCTGAATAAGCGTACCAATATTTAAACTGTTTATCAATATTTTCCAGGTCGTTTGTTGTTTTGGTCTTATCAATGGTGATTGGTTTGGTTTTAGTACTATCTGATTTAACCTTATCATTTTCTTTGTCAGTTTTATCTTTAAAGTTAGATAAGCTATAGTGTGATTCAGCATATGCGTACCAATATTTTTTCGTTTTATCAATATGCTTTAAATTATCTTCGTTCATATTATCTTTATAATTTTTTTTGTAACCATATATTTAAACTTTAAAAATCATTAATTCGGCATTTTATTATTTCAGGTGTTTTGCTCGGGTGAATACCATTTTTATGTAAAAATTTCGCTATCATTATATCTTCATAAATATGGTTTGTATGTATATCTAATTCTGTTTTATCTTCTTTACATATTACATTCATAGCTTTTCTTGATAATATGTAACCAGAACCACCATCTAACCAAGGAGTATAAGTACCACTATATTCTTTATTATTCCATATACTATCTAATGGACATTTATTGAAATGCCATCTCCGATTTCCTTCTTGTAAATCTACTACCCTTTGTCCACAATAATCTGTCAAAGTAATACTATTCAGTTTGTTATGTATGTTATTATTTATTTTTGTATCCCAATCATCTATCTTATAAATATGAGTTATATTATTGAACTCAGGTATCTTTAATACTGCTTTTATCATAGAATATACTTTAAAAGGTAAATGATCATATGTATCTTTACATTTTAATGATAATATTCTATCTTTATATGTAAACGTTTCATCCATTTCTGGATCTCCATAGAAAATAAGACTATTGATTTTATAATTCAATAAATCTTCCCATATATTATCGTTTTTTTTACAAGACATAAAACATATAAGAATTTTGTTAATAATAATATTGTTGAAATATGTTAACAATGATTCATGTGAATTGTATAGAATAGGTTTCCTTAATTGATCTTTATAAATACTATATAATTTTGTATCAGTAATACAAACTAAGTCATATGAATCAGCATAGTTTATAGATGATGTTAATGTTTTTGAATAATATTTTGGTGTTTTTTTAACAGATGTTAAAGTTAATATTCCGTATGCATCCAAAAATTGAGAATGGTAATCCTCAAAATTTAAATTTAAACACAATTCAATTCTCTTGTTTGCTACATATTTTTTCAATATGTCGGGACAACTGCCTCTTCCAACTAGTTTAATTATAAAGTTTTTATTTGAGGTATTTTCTAGAATATATGCTAACAATGAATAATTTCTATTGTCATCTAATAATCTTCCTTGAACAATAAATATAGGTACATCATTATGTATCTTCTGTTCTTTATAAGGTAAATAATTCAATATAATTATATTTCTTGATTTTGATAATGGAGATACAAAAAATATGTTAGGTTCGTTTTTTAATTTATTTGATGTACGATGCATAATAAAAATAGGATTACATAAAAAATTAAATTCATTCTCATATGTTTTAGGATATGATGTACAAATTATATGAGTTCTTTTATGTGATTTGTTTTTTTTATTTGAAAGCTCTCTTTGTTTTTTGTATTTATAGTAAGAAATAACTAAGATATCCGGGTATCTGATTTTAATATAGTTAAAGAAAGATTTATTTGGAATACATGCAAGTAATAATTTATCATTGTCTTCCTTAGGACGACCTATTAATATATCATATTGTTCAATAATTGATTCCAATATTTCGTAGTGCCAAGAACAAGAATTTATAAATACAATTTGGTTCATTATTAAATATAATCTATAAATCTTTAATCATTTTCTATGAATTCCGTATCACTTGTTATATTTATTTTAAAACCTGATTTTTTATAATATCTCTTTCGAACATCTCCTTTCTTTTCAAAATTTGTACATTGATCCCATATATCAATAATTGTAGGTATACACTTCCTATCGTCGGGTAATTGACGAAGTATTCTGCCAGAAGCTTGTACAACATCTGTTTTTGGGGAGGCATATATAAGAGTATTTAAACTTGCTAAATCAAACCCTTCTGATATCATATGATATGTTCCTAAAATCACTTTTTTTGTTTCAGCATTTTTTAAATTTGCCGCCTTTTCGCCACCTACATATAAACCACATTCTATAGCATATTTTTCATATACATATTGTTTTATTTTAAGTAAATGACCTCGTCTTTCAGATAAAACAAGTATCTTTCTATGATATTCTTTATGGTATTTATTTATAATATTAGATATCAATATCAAACGATTAGGAGATTCTACTATTGTATTTATCATTTTTGGTAAATTTAGTGTTCCTCTAACATTATATGTCGCAATTTGATAACTGGGATCACTGAATTTTAACATATAACTGTGAACTTCTCCAACGGTATCAATCGTCTCTTCGGGTAATTTTATCTCAACTGGTGAACCTAAATACCATTCAAATACTTTTCTTAATCCATCTTTTCTATCTAAGGTTGCAGATAAACCTATCATATATTGAGTTGAAATTTTTGAAAATGCACGGGAAAATACTTCTGCTGCAGTATGATGGCATTCGTCTACAATTGTCATACCAAAATCAGAAAATAATTTATTGTCGTAATTACGCATAGATAGTGATTGAAGCATAGAGATTACAATGTCACAATTTTCCACTTTTATATTAGACCCTTGGATATATCCAATACTTGTATCTGGCAGAAAAGTTTTAATGCGTTCTACCCATTGATCCATAAGGAATTTCTTATGAACAACAACGAGTGTTTTCTTTTTCATTTTAGATATAATATTGAGTGCCATTACTGTTTTTCCTTGAGCACATGCTAAATTTAATATACCACCACCTTTTTCAATTAATGAAGGTATAAATTGATTAACAATTATTTCCTGATGTGATCTCAATGCTCCTTTAAATGGTATATTGATATCTTTTCCAGAATATTTTAATTCATCATATTCTGGAAAACCATACTCTGTTATACCCCAAAAACGTGGCACATAATATTTAGCATGATTTTCCATAAATACTGGAAATTTTTTAGGAGGTGGACCATATGTTGTCATGTATTTTTGCATTTCAAAAGGGGCTACAGAAAGGTCTTTGCGTAGTTTTGTTTCTCTTTTAGGAGTTAGGTAAGATTTTCTTATAATATATCCCCTAGAAGTTAAATAGCAATTGCAATTATTTTTCTTATTTTTAACATCCTTTTGTAACATTTCATATATAATATATCATTACTACCTTAAATTCATTTTTATTAATTAACCATAATTATAACATATAATATATGCATCCTCGAAGACTATGTTCCTTATATAGATGTTTCAGTACAACAAAAACACAAACAAAAATTAATTTTAATGCAGGTCCATCACAATTATCTAAAAATGTATTGGTACAAACGAGTCAAGCAATCTTAGATTACAACAACAGTGGTTCTAGCATTTGTGAACTGTCTCATTTTAATAATGAATGGAAAACTTTGTATAATGATACGGTTAAAAAAACAATTAATTTTTTAAATATACCCAAATCACATAAATGTTTTTACATGAATGGTGGAGGAACACATCAATTTACTACACTATTTTATAATTTATGTAACAAAGACTCAGAAGTTCAAGTTCTCGTTTCTGGATATTGGAGTCAAAAGGCAGCTGACGAACTAAGTAAACTTTGCAAAGTAAAAATTGTAAATAATGCCTCTGAATTAAAAGATGATAATAAATATTCTTTCACATTTTATTGTGAAAATGAAACTGTAAATGGTATAGAATATAAGAATGGATTATCATTTAAACCCAAGAATCATATACTTGTATGTGATTCATGTTCAATATTAGGTGGTAAGAATATGGACATTGGAAATTATGATGTTTTGTTTTCGTCTTTATCAAAAAATTTAGGGATCTCAGGATCTACATTGGTTATATTAAAAAAGGAATTACTAAAAGATACATCAAAAAAAATACCCGATGTCATGAATTGGAGAGAGTATTACAAACTAAATGGCCCAACACCATCTGTATTTACCATATTTTTTACTTTGAAAAATTTGAAACATATGATAAAAAGTGGTGGTTTAGACTATTATCATAGAATTAATACAATAAAAAGTAATTTATTATATAAATACATAGACAATAGTGGTGGGTTTTATATTAATAATATAGACAAAAAATACAGAAGTCGTACAAATATTGTTTTTACTGTAAATGATTCACATGAACTATCTAAGTATTTTTCAGATAGTTGCGATTTATTTGGATTTATAGGAACTCGCCATCACTTTTCAGATAAGTCCAAAGGATGTAGATTATCTTTATATAATTCAATAAGCATACAAGATGTTGAGGATATCATTGATTTTATGGAGAAATTCAAAAGGTTTGTTTTATATAAAGATTTAACTCCACGTTATTCTAATCGGTTTGTAAAGGAAACGGATTCTATTTTAGTTAGAAAAAGCGAGAATCATATATCTGAATTATCACACGATGAGCAAATAGATATACTCGCCACTGATATTGGTCGACTTAACAAACTATAGTGTTCATCAAAAATAAAAATGATAAGATATAGTTTTATGAATAAAAACAACAAACAAAGAATATAAATCAGAAATGAAGCCTGTATTAAGTGATATATTGGGTTATATAGGTGCATTTTTCCTAATTATAAGACTAACTCCTATAATTCATGAACAATTGAATGAACCTTCTAAATTAAATTTATATTTCTTAGGAATGGAGTTTATGGCATGTATGTTTTTAGGTGCTTCTGCAATTTTAATACGTTCAACACCTTTCATAATAGCGAACATCTTGTCTTTTGTAAATCTTATGATAATTATCTCAGTGCAAATTAGAATTCGTTGTTTCAAAAATACGTTAAATGAATACAATGAAAGATACGAGATGGAAAAGCATGACTATGAAATACCTGATGTGAGAATTGTTGTCTCTTGATTTTGAATTTTAGTTTTATCAATTGATAAAATAAATAAAGCTATTAAACTATATTTTTCTATATAATAATGAGTCATCAAGATTGGAACACAGTAGATATTGGAAAATCTTCATCGTTTGGAGGGGGTAAAGTTATTAAAACAGAGAACAAAGCAATGACATCTATAAAGGTAAACCCAAATTCTAGTAGAAATATAAAATTAGAAGAAGAAACAGAAACATTTAAAATTCAAAAATCGGGTCAAGAATTAGGTAAGGCGTTAATGAAAGCACGCATGGCAAAAGGAAAGTCACAAAAGATTCTTGCAAATGATATTAAAGAACGAGTACAAGTTATTCAACAATATGAATCAGGTAAGGCAATACCTAATCCTCAAATTATTATAAAATTAGAACGTCTACTTGGAGTTAAATTACCTAGACCAAAAAAAATAAAAAAACCAGTATAAATAATTAATTTAATTTAATAATTAATTGTAAAATTATGAATATTATCACAAAAACCTATTTATTTTTTAATTTAAATAATTTTTTTTCTATAAAAAATTCCAGATTTGTTATTTTTATTAGTTTTTTTAGTATTTTTTATTATATTCTTCAAAAAAATAATATTATAAATATATTTATGAATAATGATATGCAAGATATGAATGATTTTTTACAATCTATAATTGACAATGTAATGATAGATTCTAATACTGAAGTAGAATCTAATACTGAAGAAGATTCTAATGAGACAAATACGGATGAAGATGATGTATATATACCATGTGAGATTTGTATGAACAACGTGTTATCAAAATATTACTATTTTCATCTTTACTTATGTATGCAAGCGAATCTGAATAGAACTCGAAATAATACAACAGAGGTCAGTGCAGACATAGTAAATGTGAAATTCGATAATTTTAAAGATAAAGTGAGTTATTTGCCAGTATTAGAGAAATCGGAATGTCCTATTTGTTTTTCTACTATAAAAGAAACAATATGTGATTTACCATGTTCACATTCTTTTTGTAAGAAATGTATCGAAGAATGGGCTCTTACGACACTAAAAAAGGATTCAAACTTGATAGAAGTTTCGTGTCCATTGTGTCAAAAAAATGTAAGAGTCGATTAATTTCAACAATTTATATTAATATACAATTAAATAGTACGGTTTTGTTATTATATTTCGTACCTTATAATGGGTGCATGTTTTGGAAATAAAAGAAAAAATAGTGAGGATGAGAGTATTACAAATTGTTTTGATTATGATCAAAATTATTCAAATGAGGAATTGAAGTTTATTATAAAAAGACTTCAGGAAGAAAATAAATATAAAAGTGAGAAAATAGATGAATTAGTTGAAGAACATAATAGTAACCAAGAAAGGAAAGAAAAAGAATGGTCAAAAAGGATTGATATATTCGTAGAACAGTGGTATGAAAAAAATAAAGAAGAGATTGGAATAGGTGTTTTAGATTTACATTTTACTAAGATAGATTTATTTCCAGATTATATAGAAAAATATATTTATAAAAAAGTTTTAAAGTTAGCATACTCGTTCTTTTTTAACAATGATCAATAGTGGATATATATGGCTTATTCGATGATTCTATATAGGTAACATTTTTAATTTCATCAGATAAACAGGAAAATACGACTTTCCAAATTGTTTCTAAAAAAAATGGTGGATTTTTTATAATAACTTTTTTGGCGAAATCAAAATCCCAATTTTGTGAATCTTTTATTAATTCTTTTATGTAATTCATATCCTTTTGAAATTGCGAAATTGTAATATTTTTAAGATCAACAAATACGATATGGTCTCCTTTTCCATACTTAATTAAAAAATTTTTCAATACATTTGAAAATTGTTGGTTTGCATATGATCTTCGAGCTATTTTTTCATTCTTTTTCTCGTTTTTTTTCTTGTTTTGTTTTTTTAATGCTCTCTTTATATTCAAAAGATATGGCAGATTAATATTTAATTCTTTGTTTTCATCTGTTATATTACACCATAATGTGTTATCTATAACAGTAATTTTCTTCGATGACATTGCAATACTGATTTAATTGATTGTATATTTTTTATATTCATATTATTGCGTAAAATATAAGTATAATATGATACTGTCAATTTATAATGGTATTTAATAAAAAGAACATATCGACAAATAGAGGGAGTTTGCTTTTTTCAAATGCGTATGAAAATATTAAATGTTATTTAAACCCAACTACACACACAGATACTCTCATAACATATTTTGATTCAGGTAGCTTATCTCGTAGTAAATGTTTGAAACTTAAAGAAACAGGTGCGAAAGATGAGAACATATTTTGTATAATGGATGATCCAGATACATGGCGGGTTGACGATAAAAGAGAATTTTGTAGAATAATGAAAGGTGATAAATACCTACCATTAAGTTTTTTATCTTTTGATGAATTTAACGCTAATAAGGAAATATATGGACCAGATAAAGTATGGTTTATTAAATCAAGAGGTGGAACGGGTGGCAAATCTGTATCTTGTGAATATTCTAAAAATATTACAAAAACTCCAGGTGTAAATTACATATTTCAAGAAGAAATAAAACCTATTGATTTATGGGAAGATCGCAAATATGTTATTAGAAGTTATATACTTATATGGAATCAAAGGGCATGGTTACATAAGAAAGCTTTGGCATTTGTTCATGGTAAAAAATATGAAGAAAATTCAAGTGATTTTAATGTACAAGTAAGTCATAATGGCTATTGGTCAAAAACAGGAAGTGTAAAAGTACAAGACTTAGAACTTATCACAAGAATAAAACCACGCGGGACTCATGCTAAATTATTAAAATTATTATATGAATCTTCTGTTAACATATGCAGAAAATACAGAAATATGGTATCAAAAAGTACTAATCGAAAATATATATTGCTTGGTGTTGATAGTATTCCAATAAAAAAAAATGGAGGATATGATATTCGGTATGTTGAGGTTAATAGATTTCCTAATATATGTCATACGTCAGATACAAATAGAGATGTAAACGAAAAAGTATTAGGAGATATGATGAGTATGTTTTTAGAAGTAAAGTCACCAATTGGAAATGATTTCATTCCTATTGTATATTAACAAGAACATCTAACATCATAATACGTACTATAGTCCATTATGAAAGTAGCATCATCATTTATATCATTATCAGGTACCATTACATATGATATCAATAATACAGAAAACGTTGGCATTTGTAATTGTTCATATATTTTTAAAAATTTATTATGCGATTTATGCTGAGATATTAACATTAGAGGACGACTTGATGTTATTTTACATTTCATATCAGGAATTTCTTTTAACATTTTATTAAAATTAATATTCTCAGGATATTGCCATAAATTAGGATAAAATACATAAGTTTTTATATAAGTCCATATATCATCTGGAAGTTCCATTCTAATTACGATTATGAACAAAGCATTATATGTTTTAATTAACGCGTACGTAAATTATTAGTTTTCAAATACTCTTTATGAACAATTATATCAACCTCAAATAGTTGTTTTATACCCCAATAATCTCCCCAACATTTTAATAAAAGATGGTTTTCATTTTCTTGAAATTGATAACAATTATCAATGTTATTATCATTTAGGAAATTATATAACCTATCTGCAACATTTTGTTCTAAAAATCTAAAAAAAACACGAGGTTTATATTGCCTTGTTATATTATTTCCATTTGAAAAAGAGCTATAAAAAATTAAGAAAAATAAATAATTAATAAAACATCTCATTATTAATTTAATTTGATAAATTATTATACATTTTCAGCTGTTTTTATTTTAATAATATATTGTGTTTGTAAACTCAGATTCAATACTTTTGGTTTTATCTCAGTTGTAATTGAGCCTGATATTTGTCTTGATGTATCGGGTAAAATCTCGAAATTAGTATTAATATAATCTAAATCAGTGGTTAATGTGATAGTTTTAGAAGATATAGACTTTATATAATGTATTTGATCGGATATTGTAGTATTTAGGTAATTTAATTCAGATGATGTCAAGTTATTTAAATCAGAAAATGTTGTAGAATCGAATGACAGGGCGTCTCCAACTTCAAAAATACTTTGAATGTCATCAATTGTATTTATTGATATATTTTTGTTAGTGTTTGAATATACCAATTTATTTATTTCGATTATATCTATACTTTCATTCTCGGTAATAAAAGGTATCTTTGTATGTAATGTTAATGAACTTAACTGATTTGTTGGAACAAAAAATTTAATACTTTCAAGTGAATTAAAAATTACAGACGTATTCGATGAACCTTTTGAATTTATTAATACAAAACTTGTATTAGTATCTATGTTACTTGTTGTTTGTATGTTATTAAAACCCGATAATTCTGATATTTCTAAGAGTACAGTTTGTAAAGATATATTATAGTAACTCAAAACTCTCAATGGTATTTCTACGTGTTCTATGTTAAATTCAATAATATTTTTGTAATGTTGTTTTATTTTGCACCCCTTTTCCCCTTGAAATATTATATAATCAAATCCAATTATGTTACCTTTGGGTTCATTTGGATTATAAGACGAATTCCAATTTCCCAATATACCCATTTTTTTTTGTGTTTCCGTCTGTTTGAGGGTAGGATTGTTTTCATAAACTGGTGATTTTATAAGAGTAGAATTACATGGATTCATTTTAACTCTAAAATTCCACATGCTCTCATTTTCAATTAGCCTATTTGAAGAATTTATTATAGCAATATGAGTTCTTTCTACTGGTGGAACAAAACGATTTTTAGAAGTAGTTACACAATTATCCTTTTTTAAAGATGATTTAATCATTTCATTATAAGGGTTTGATGAAAGTAAATCATTTGATTGAAAATAATTACGATTGATGTCCATTAAATATTTATAAATAATAATGTATTCGTGTTAATCTCATATAAACTAATCATAGAGTTATTATGTAATGAAACTTAGAATTAAAGATAAATTATACGACTTAACCAAATTTAACCATCCAGGAGGGTCTGTAATAAAGACACATGAATGGAAAGAAGATTCTAAAATAGATGCTACAAATGTTTTCAATGCTATGCATATGAGATCGAAAAAGGCAATGAATTTACTTAAAACACTTCCACATACAATTATAAACGATGAGAGAAATATTATCGAAAAAGATTTCGATATTTTAAATCGTCAATTGATAAAGGATGGGTTTTATAAACCTAGTTATTGGCATATATTTCAAAGAATAGGAATAAATACAAGTATATGGTCTATCGCTGGATTGCTATTATATAATAATTTCAAAATAACAAGTTTTATATTGATGGGTATAAATTATGTACAATGTGGATGGATACAACATGAATGTGGACATAAGAGTTTTACAGGCAATGTAAAGATTGATACATTATTGCAAATTTTTTATCTTAATATTTTGATGGGAGGAAACTATCGTTTTTGGAATGATCAACACTTTGCTCATCATGCAAATACTCAAAATATTAAATACGATAAGGATCTAAAGACTCACCCTTTAGTTGCATTTAATGAAAAGTTGTTTGAAAATAAAGAGCAAACATTTTTTACTAAAAATCAACATAAGTTATATTGGGCAGTCATCAACCCTATTGTATGGTTTGTTTGGTCTTTTATGTCATACCCTATGTTTGCTTACAGGAAAAAACACTTAATAGAATATATTACCACAAAAGTTACTTCATTGGGATTGTATTGTTGGTTTTTTGGTTTATGTAATTATAGTGTCATACAATCTATACTTATGTTTCATATAGTATCTTTGTTAGGAACTGTTATTCTATTGGCAACGTTTACCGTATCACATACTACAACAGATGCATATACTGAAAATAATGGATGGGTTACACCAGCAGCTAATCATACAATTAATATTTATGATCACTGGTTTACAAACTGGTGGATGGGATATCTTAACTTTCAAATAGAACATCATCTTTTCCCTGCAATGCCACAATTTCGTCAAAACAAAGTTGGTAAATATTACGTATCGGAATTCTTTAAAAAACACAATATGAAGTATAAAGAGATATCATTTAAACAAGCAAATTATGATGTATATAAAAATTTAAAAAGAATATCTAATTATAAAAAACTGAAAGCATAATTATAACAAATAGATTATTATAATGCGATTCGTAATATAATAGATATAAGTGCACCAATAAATGTGTTTATAAAATTAACCATCTCGTTGTTCAAAAATTTATCTTGATATGTTGCACCTATATAAGATTCGAAAAATGTTGCTATCTGAGATGATAGTAAACATATGAGTATAGAATCATATCCATGTATAATGCCTAATTTGTAAGCTTCTAGAATTATTAGGAACCCTCCTAAAAAACCTGCCAGAGTACCCTCCAAGCTTATAGCACCCTCTGTTCCTCTTGGAACTCTTTCAAAATTTGTTATTAAAAAGGTAGTGTTCCCATAAGCTTTTCCTATCTCACTTTGGAAGGTATCTGTTAATTTAGTAGAAATTGACGACACATATGCAATCTTAAACATATCAGAATAATCTGAGAAAACATATGTACACATTGCACATATCATTGCAACTGCTGCACTTCCCCATACATTTGCAGGTCCCCTCATGCCATTGTTTCCTTCAGCAATACCTTCTTTCTTTTTTTGGTCAAATTTTATTTTAGTTACCAATGATCCTAAAATAAAATATGAGACACATAAAGTATATCCAGGTATACCTAAAAATGTCATCAATCCAATGCCAAGACACGTACTATGGACCAAACCTTCACGAGTCAAACTTGTTTGATTTGATTTATTTAAACTATAATATCCAAAACCGTTTACGACTACTCCTTTTGTTAAATCAGGAATTAGTGTAGGATCAATAATAGATTTTTGTATATGAGTATTTTGTTTTAGATTGATACCCTTTTTTGGTATTACAAAACTAGAACAATGGATTGAATTCAATAGGATAAATATATAATTTAATATTCTCATATTTATAATATTATGTACCCAATTTCTTATTATAGTATTTACTAATATTATTTGTTGTTCATATACCATTTGTGGTTCATAGATAAATTATACGGTTCTTGTAGATTTCTAGAAAGAAATTAACTTTTAATTAATTCATATTTTTCTATAAGTTTTTTTGGAATATTTTTGTTTTTTTTCTTTTTTAAAATAACCATTCCATTATCCTTTGTTTTTTCTACAATATCGAAAAAATTCAACACGACGTGATAATGTGGTCTAGTAAAAAAATGGCCAAAAGCAATGAAACAATCATCTTTAATTATATCATAACATTTCATACAACAAGCACAACGAAATCTACCATCAATTAGAACTAAATCAATATCGTTTTGCTCTTCTTGACTTAAATTTCTTATTTGATTACTATAATTAATTTTTTGTATATTTGTGCAATTTTTACCTGGATTACCCCAAGTATTTGGTTGTGTATCTAATTCACTGTGTATAAAATTGATATGTGAGTATTTATTCTTATTATTATCATTGTCATATTTTGTCCTACGTTGTGGGTCTTTGAGCAAGTTGTATGCATCCGATATGGCCTTAAAGTGATTCCCGGCGTGTATATCGTCTGGATTTTTATCTGGATGGTATTTGATTGCAAGTTTGCGGTAGGCCTTTTTTAATTGTGTCTCGTCGGCGTCTCTCCATACACCCAAAACAGAGTATTTATTATCACTTGTAGGGTCTGGGGGATTGAGTGCTTTTTTTAATTTATCTTGCCATTGAATATCACTTTCTACAGAATATATTTTTTTTATATTATTTAAAATACCTGCTTGATATGTAGTTCCACCTGAACCATATTCAAAATAAACATTGGTATTTTTTAAATATTTGTAAAACATTTTTTTGTCATTTTTTCCGAACCAAGGTTCCATGTATATACATTATATACATATTAAATTGTTCCAAATATTGAAAAGATCTTTACAATAAATATAAAGAGATACTATTATGTTAATTATAACTTAGTTGTTGTGAACATTATTATATTTTTATTTGGGTCTCTTAGTACAATGGTTAGTATCTCCCGTTGTGGCCGGGAAGACCCGTGTTCGATTCACGGAGAGACCAAATCATTCTAAATCAGACTATTTTTTTTATTATTCGTTTCTTTCTTAGAAATGTTATCGTATTTGTTTGTTAAAGAATTTGTTACGGTTATGAATGACATTATAATAAACCTTTTCATAAATTGAACCATTAACACTATTAAACATAAAATTATAAGTGTAATATAACTTCTAAGTTCGTTTTTTCTTCTCTCATGGTGTAGTGGTTATCACTCCAGGTTTTGATTCTGGCAACATGGGTTCAATTCCCATTGAGAGATTTTTATGGAGACTAGGTGGTATTAGTAAATTATACAATTATTTGAAATTTACGAAATATAATTAAATGTATTATTAACTTAATGGGAAAAGGTAATTTTTTTTCAATTGGTAGATATTCACGTTTTTCAAAGGTGCTGTTATTCTTTATATTTTTGGTAGTAATTATTTCGATTATATGTATATATAGACAAAGTACGATTATACAAACACAAAATAATGTTAAGAAACTATCAGATAATGAAATAAAAAATATGAATCATATATGGTTATATTGGGAAACACCTCCTGGAAAAACCCGTCCAACATATATCGATCTTTGTTATGATACTATAAAAAAACATTGTTCAAAAAACTTTAAAGTACATTTATTGGATGAGAAGTCAGTGTATACGTATTTGCCGAAATTAAGACGCGATATTAATAATCTAAGAATACCACAAAAGGCGGATTATATTCGTTTAGCTTTATTGAAAAAATACGGGGGTATATGGTTAGATTCCGATATTATAGTATTTTCGGATTTGATAGATTATATAAATAAGTTAAAGGATTATGATTTCATAGGTTTTGGTTGTCATTTTAAAACATGTTCTACAAATCCGTCAGGTTATCCTAAACCTGCAAATTGGGCATTAGTATCAAGACCAAATGGTATTTTAGTAACCGAATGTTTAAATAAAGCAGACCAAATACTTAAAAATGGTACAAAAAATATGGAATTACCAAAAAATTACCATATCTTGGGTAGAAGTTTATTATGGGAATGTATTAATAAACTATTAAAAACAGGGTCATGGGATTACTATCATGTACCATCTACTTGTATAGACCGTGATTACGATAATATGAAATGGACGAATAAGAGAGCATTATCAACTGAATTTCTTGACAAACGTTGTTCATCTAATTTAAAATTAACACCAATATATCATACTGCACCTGGTTTTCCTTCATGGTTTTTAAAATTATCCAAAGATGAGATATTAAAATCTGAATATCTTGTATCTAGTATGTTTCGCAAAAGTTTAAACAATTAAATAATAAACAGTATATCGACTATAAATACTATGGAAACGAACACAAACAAAATACGACCTTCGTGGACTGAATATTTTAAGGAACTTACTTATTTAACTGCATCAAGATCTCCATGTAAACGTTTAAATGTTGGGTGTATTATAGTTAAAAATAATAGAATTATATCACAAGGATACAATGGATATCTTCCAGGATGTCCTCATGAACAAGTATTACGAGATGGACACGAAGTAGGAACCGTTCATGCTGAACAAAATGCCATAACTGATTGTGCAAAAAGAGGTGTATGTTGTGACGAAGGGATCGCATATATTACTCACTATCCCTGTTTGAATTGTGCGAAAGTATTATTTTCATCTGGTATTAAAGAGATTAATTACATAAATGATTACAAAAATGATGAATTAGTAAAAAAATTTGCAGACGATATCAATGTTACTTTAAATAAAATTTAATTAATAATTGATATATTATCTGGAGACATTTCCTTCCGACACAGCATTAAGAAGTGTATTCTTTGCTTTTGTTCCATATTCTCTTATTTCTTTTATAGCAACTTCACTTTCAACTCTATTCAATTCTGGTAAAAGTTTATCTACAAATGGTTCTACATCCTTTTGATCGTGAACTAATCTGCACATATTATCTATTACGACACAGCATTTTCGTTTTGTTTGTACATCTCGAGATCTTAATCCTCTTGAAAGTACTGGAACAATGATAGCAAGAGTAGGGCTGCCAACTTGAGATACAAATGTAGTTCCCATTAATACATCCAACGCAGAATCATTCTTCTTGGGGTTCGCATTTGCATCTACAAGTGTTGGTACGATTGGTTTAATGTCAGGATTTTGAATTACTGAACAACATGATAATAATGTATCAAGAGCGTTGTTTTTTACCTCTTTTTTTGTATCCCATACATGTTTTGTGACTTGTGGGACAATATTTGGAAGAAGATGTGCAATTCTTTCTGGATTTTTTTTTGATAATTGATTGAGTAAAGTGAGACTCCCAACTTTAATTTTCCACGATATATTATCCATTCCATCATACAAAACCTTTAAAAATATTTCTATAGAGTAAGGATTCATATTTTCGAATATAATTTTTAAACATCGTGTTGCTTCAAGTTGAATGTGACGCATTTTGTCATCACATAAATAAATAAGTATAGGAACTAAACTTGCAGAGTATTGCTCCATTTTATAACCAAATGTTTCATATAAATTAATACATACAGCAAGCCCTCCCTCTCGAGATGTTATTGAATTAGAATTTGTCAAAGATGTTTGGATCTTTTCTAATAAATTTAATTTGGAAAATATATCACATATATTTTCATCTTTCAATTTATTTACAAATTCTTTTGTAATTGTATCTCTATTTTCAGTTGTCATTTCTCCATTTAAAACAATATACAAATCATTTAAATGTTTCAATTTATCGCTCATAATGGTTTAATATAGATTTCTTTGTTTACATAGTGATATTATTTGTTCTTTTTTAGTTCTTTTTTAGATCTTTTCCATTTATAAATTAATTACATTGTCTACATTCTTTATAATCATATCGTCATGAGATACAACTATAATAGTTTTACCTTCCCTCTTAATTTTATGAAGTACATTTAATATTAATTTTTTTGTTTTAGGATCAAGTGAAGATGTGGGTTCGTCGAATAAATTTATTTTTTTGTTTTCAAGATACAAACGAATAATATTTACCATTTGTCGTTGGCCATTTGACAATTTACTACCGTACAATCCGACATTTCTATGTAAATTTATATTTTTAAATATATTGCCAACATTTAATATTTTAATTGCTTCTCTTATATCTTTTTCGGGTTTTCCAATGTTTTTTATGATAGATGAATTATTTAATATTGTATTTTGAGATAAAAAACCTATTTGAGAAGATAAATATTCTCTTGAAGCATATTTAATATCTACACCGTCTATTAATATCGACCCTTTTTTTGGTTTATACATACCCAATAATAGTAATAATAATGTCGTTTTTCCACATCCCGATTCTCCAAAAATTCCAGTTACTTCATTGGGATAAAATCGTAAATTCAAAGATTTATGTATAATTTTGTTTTTTCGAGAATAATCTAGGTTTTTTATTTCAATCAGTCCTGTTTTTATGAAATCGTTCTTTAATTCTATATGTTTGTTTTTTTCATATTCTTTTAAATGAGAATCGTGCTTTTTCATAAAATAATCAATTATTGAATAATCTAATAAGAATTGAACCGTAGCCCATTTAAGACGTCCTATATATGACAAAAAATAAAAAAATACTAGGAATGAACCGATTAATTTCTCATTTTTTATTTGAATTTTATTATATTTTTTGAATAAATAAAGATAGGTAAATAAAGTAAATAAAATAAAAAGAAATATGATAATATCAATAAATGAATAAAAATACCAGCTTTTAACAAGTATATGTTCTCGTGTATTTCTCAGTTTTTCTTCGTTTTCCTTAAAAATTTCTTGTTCCTTATTCTGATTATTACTAGCAATTATATTTATAACATTAGACATTCTATCGTTAACACTTTCGTTTAAGTTCTCATTCAATTCATATTCTTGTATTACTTTTTCTTGAATGCTTCCTTTAAATAATATACTTGTTCCCATAAGGAATAATGCTAAGAACAGAATAATTGAGCCAACTCTATAATCTACATAGTAAAAATAAACAATTAAGAAAAAAATCGCAGTTGTGTATGGTAATATGACATTTGTGGCTTCTTGAAATAGTTTTTCAAATAGCCACGGCATTGTTTCAATTGCAGTAATAATATTTCCTACTTTTGATTCTTCATACGCTACACTATATTTTTTTATGTAAATTTTATGTATTTCGTTTTTTAAATATGTTGAGAAATTCAATGAATTGTGTATGGTAATTCTTCTTTTTATAATGTACAAAACATGTGTGAAAAGCCATATAAATGAGATTATAAGAATCGATCTACTCATATTTTTTATAGAAGTTTTACTAATATTTTTTCTAGCTTCTCCTATAATTGAAGCCGTATGAGTAGAAAATCCAATTGATTGAAGAGGAAGAATTGTTACAACAATAACGAAATACAAAAAGATAGTTTTTTTGTTATTTTCAAAAAGTCCCTTTAATAACTTCATTGAATTAATATAATATTATTATTTAGCATTTAAAAAGTACGAAATAACTATGATTTACCTAACCAATCTAAAATAAGTGGATGAGGTTTAAATGGAGATGATATAAATTCAGGATGAAACTGACATCCAACATACCATTTATGTTGTTTACATTCAATAATCTCTATGAGACCATTTCGATCTCCAGATACTACTAGCCCGGAGTCCTCTAATACTGATAAATATTCTGGAAGCACTTCATAACGATGACGATGACGCTCCTTTACAGTATTTGTTCCATATATCTCATGTACTTTTGTATTTGAAGAGATACTTATATCATATAATCCTAAACGCATAGTACCTCCTAGTATATTTTTATCTTGATTTGGTAATATCCCCACAACGATTTTTTGATCGTCTGTTGTTATGCATTCTTCAGACGTTGCGTTATTTACACCTACAACATTTCGTAACCATTCAACTACCATTAATTGCATACCGAGACAAATACCGAATGTAGGCTTGTTTGCATTTCTAGCTAAATAAATACATTTTATGATTGTTTCAATACCAGTTGAACCAAAACCACCAGGGATAATTACAGAATCTACTTGATCAATATACCTTTTTAGCAATAAATATTCATTATCATCAGATATATCACCTGTTTTCAATTCAAGTAAACGACAATCAATCCACTTATATACAACTTTACGCTTTAAAAAAATACTTGCATGAAATATAGCCTCTAATAATGAACAATATGCATCATGTAATTCAACATATTTACCTACAATACCAATAACAATTGGTTTTACATTAGAAGCAGATGTTTCTAACATGGCATTGTTTAAATGTAACCAATTTACAGTATTAATTTCATTTTGCAAATTAAAAGAATGTTTTAAAAATATATGCAAATTTTGATGAAATAACATGAGAGGTATTTTGTATATGCTATCAACGTTGGGTATATCAATAATATGGTTACTAAATAACGAAAGTTTATTATAAACACTCTTGCATAGTTTATTTTTTTCATGTCTACAAACGAGCACATCAGGTATTAATCCAGTTCTTGCTAATTCTTTTAATGAATTTTGAGTAGGTTTCGTCTTGAATTCATTCGTAGCTGTATAATATACAATATAAGTGAGATGAACCAATACAAAATTTTCAACACCTACCTCGATTTTTAATTGTCTTAATGCTTCATAAAATGCCATCGCCTCTATGTCTCCTACACTCCCCCCAATTTCACATAATACTATGTCACAATCATCGGAATTTTGTGTAATAAAGTTTTTTATTTCATTGCTAAAATGAGGAATCATCTGAAGTGTTTTACCTAAAAAATCTCCTTTTCTTTCACGTTCCAATAGTGTTTGCATAATTTTTCCAGAAGATGTACTATTCAATTTTGTAGCTTGCATATTTGTAAAACGTTCGTAATAACCAACATCTAAATCAGTTTCACTCCCATCATCGGTTACAAATACTTCACCATGTTCAATAGGATTAAGTGTTCCGGGGTCAATATTCAAATAAGGATCTAATTTCTTAATAGAACACTTTAAATTCATCATATTAAACAAAGCACCTATGCTTGCAGTAATAACACCTTTCCCCAGACCTGATAATACTCCGCCGGTGACTATAATATATTTCGGTTCTTTTTTAAGAGTCATAAATTATATAGTTGATTGTCATATACATTTTAATCATTGATTTATAAATTACGCAATTCTATCAATTGACATAATCGTAATATGATCTGTGCCATGATGATCCTTTATTATTTCGTTTTTATTAGTCATAAATTTATGAACAGCATCAGGAGATATAGTATGTCCATTTGAAGATGTACAAATATGATGTTGAAGTCCACAATTACATTGCTTACATTCCATTATTCTTGTTAAAATATTAGACTGTAAATGTATATCACTATAATCGTAGTAATCATATTCTTCTACATTATCAAATACAACAAATGTTTGTACATATTTCACTTTATATAATGGATATTTCGGTTTTATATATTCTTTAATTAACGATTTTACTACTTCATTGGAATCAAAAGACATTATTAAATATATTTATTACAATAATGTATATTAATACGCTTTACATTATAAATATTTTGATGTCTATTTTATTAGTAATATCATATGTATCTTTGTGGTTAGAAATAAGTGCTTCTAAAAAATTACTAAAATATAGACCTATATTAAATACAATTTTTAGATTAGGTATCGGTATATTATTAATATCAGCACAAGTTCCAAGTGTATATTACTTAATCACGGAAACAAAATCACTAGATAGTAAAATATCACCTATTATGGTATCCGCCGGTGTTATTATAATTTTAACAGTCACAAAAGAAGATATAGAAGATGTTATAGAAGTATTGTATGCAGATTTTATAAAACCCAAGAACAATAGATTTAATAGATTTTTACATAAATATATTATATAAAATTTAATTATATGTTCTTATATTGCAAGTCATTGTAAGTATAGTATTATTCTTTAATTTATGATTGTTATCTTTGAATTCTATTGTATGAAGGGTATGTCTACATCCATTTGCAGCATATTCAAGCGTAAGTAAATATTTTGAATGAACCGTTGGATATTTACTAAACGTAGAAAATGAACAGAGATGTAATTCTATTGTATTTGGTTTCAAAAATGGCAACTTAAGACTAAAAGGTCCACTTAATTGTTTTATTTTGGTATTTTTTTTTGTATTTTCTAAATCAATAATCTTCAAAAATAGTTTTTTTTTCTTTTTGAATTTTTTATTGAATTCATTTATGTAGTTCCAACTTATAACATCTATAAATATTGCAGATTCACTTCTCATAATTTCTTTTGTAGATTTCCATTTTGTTAGTATATTTATCCCCTCCTTTTTAAAATATTGAGTAGTATTCTCATCATCAATTAGTTTTTTTACGTATCCATTCTCTAGATTTACATGTTTTATTATTGCATCTGCAAACATATAATTATATTTCCATATCTCAATAGATATTTTGGGTAGATATCCAAAAAATATAGGAATCTCTAAATTTTTCCAAGATATTTTTTTAAGGTTATACATATAGTATAAATAATTGCTTTCTTTTTCCCAATTGCCAAATATAATCCTAAGAAAGTAGTAACCTACAACATTTAATATGTGATTATCAATTGTAACATCAACATACAAATTTCCTAAAAATGTTCTCGGTTGAAGTCCTAATGCAATATTATTATTTACAAGATCAATATGTAACTCATTTGGATATACTATATTTTCGTTAATGATACGTTTGAATGTATGAGATATAATATTACATATTTCAGAATTAAAAGTGTTCGCATTAATAGATATATATGGGGTTTTTTCAGTTTGTATTTTACAAATAGAAAAGAATGGTGGGTTAATAAGTCGATTTCTTAATTCTATTATAAATCTTCCAGATATTGTAATGTTATCTAATGTTACATACGGTGCTAATCCTAATATATATGATCTAATCTGCAGTGGTATATCTGATTTCCAATATATATCACATAATATTTCAAGAGAATCGCCAAGAGAACCTGAATTTATGAATATAATGTTTGGTGAAGTAAGACGATTCGGTTCTATGATTTCTATGTTATGATCAATTAAACTCTCATTTAAAGAACGTATACTGTAAGATACAATACCTTCCCATAAAAAATCTACAATAGAGTTTAAAAATGTATCATTGTGATCTTGTTTATTTTTGATTCTTTTTGATTTATATATTGGTAATAAGTCATGTTCTATAACCTGTTTTTTCCATATAACACACATTACTATACACCTGATTTTACCTGTTTTGTGAATTTAAAATTACCGCAAATGTGCGTATTTTTGTTAATTAAATAAATAATATAATTTATATGAGCAATAAAGAATACATTAAAGGAATATTATGGTGTAATAATAATGAAATAAATATTCATTGTGATAAGTTTATAAAATTAAAAAATATAATGAATAAAAAACGCATTGATATAAATAATCATGGTGACGAACTATTCAAATCTACAATAAAGAATGTATTGAATAATTTTAAAGATATTGATTATAAAGTGATCGCAAATCTAGAGAACATATCTGTATCGATTGTAGAACAAGAATTTGAATTAATAAAAGAGTTCATTGCCATTTTCAAAAATAACAATACACCATTTGAATGTGAACTCATTAATGTTCCTTATTCATTTGATACAATATGGTCTCTGATCACACCTTTATTATCTAAGGAAGCTTTAAAAATAGTTAAAATAAGAAAAAATGAAAGTTATATGGATAGTTTTTTTAATATGATTGGATATGATTAATGTGAGCCCAAAATTCAAATTAAATGAGTATTACATCGTCTTTATAAATTATTGTCAAGACTCAAATTGTATTTTAAAAGAACAAATTGTTAAATTAATAGATTTTGAAAATCTAACTAAAAAATATACATACTACTATGGTTTAGAAGGTTTTCACGAAGGTACAATTTTAGAAAATAATATACGAGAATTAACAAATGAGGAGACACGTTTGTTAAAAAATAATGACTGGTATTCTCTTCCACGTGACTTTTACGATGTACAACCATTTACATAAAATTTAACAAATAAAAATGATGTATGGCTGAATTAGAATAATTAGAGATGAACAATGATTAAAACATACTTAAAAAATCTACTTAAGAAATTATGGCATCCTTTGAGATTACTTATAGAGACATTAAGTATATACATGCTATGGATTACAATTCATTATGTAGCGGCATATGAATATAATGATTGGTGTGTTCCTAAAAATTTCAAAGAATATATGTTTTACAGTCAAGTTATGGTTAATGGAATACATTGTAATTCATTACGTTGGATATATGTATTTAGTTTTGAGAATTCAAAAATTAACTTGGTTTTAGTGAGTAATATTGCACTGAAGTGTTTAAATGCATTCGCGTATACAAAAAAAGAGACCAATAGTAAGGAGAAGGAAACATAGTTAAAACCAAAACACGTATTAAGAGGTAATATACGTTCATATTTTTTATTAATTATGGATGAAACTACAGATAATTTATTAGCAACAAAAGGTATGTCAATGACAGACGAATATATATATCATACAAAAAAGGCTGTTGAACAATATGGACCAAAGACATTTGTTTGTTTACAAGGAGGTGATTTTTATGAGATATTAGGTCATGATGAAAATTACGAACCGTTCAACATTTGTAGAGATATTTTATGTATAAGAATTGCGAGTAGAAATAAAACAAGTAATTCTGATTATGTTGCTGGATATCCAATGCATAGTTATAAACCATTTGAAACCAAGCTATTATTAAATGGATATACAATTGTATACGTAACACAACTAAAGAAAAAGGGTAAAAATAATGCCTTTTTAAGAGATGTGACTAGAGTTTGCTCACCGGGCTGTAATACAAGTGACCCAACTGATATAGAATCGACATCTCTTATGGTTTCTATATTGATAGAGAAGATCAATAATGTTTATTTTTCTTATGCGTGTATATATGATGGTAATATAGGGACTATTTATATAGAAAATGTAGGGGGTGTTGATCTTGAACAATGTGCAATATCATTGAAAAGTCACGGTTACAACGAGATTTTACTTATGTTAAGTGAGAATGATGACATGGAATATACCGATGAAGAAGTACGTGATATAAAACAAAAATTAGAAATATCTCAGTCATTGGTTCACGTTAGAAAGGTACCATATAAAGATTTAAAAAAGACTATTTTAGAACCTAAAGTATATCAGACAACTGCATTAGAGAAATACTTCGAAAGATTTGTAACATTATATCAAGATATATATTCAAATCTAGAGTTGGAAGAATGTACAACTAGTGACATTGGTGCCATGATTTTATTATTAGAATTTATTGAGTCCAGAGGTGAAGAATTCGTTAAGAATATAAAAAAACCAAAGATACATACGAAATATGTGTCTGATTATATGAAATGTTATAATGGAGTGTTTGATAAGTTGCAAATATTTGGTAATAAAAATGCAACAACTTTGTTTTCTATACTTAATAAAACCCGTTCGCCAGGTGGCAATCGACGATTGCGAAATAATTTATCTAAACCTTTAACCAATCACAAGGAGATAACATTTAGACATTCAAAGATTGAAGAGTTTATAAATACGCCAAACCTGTTACCTTTTTTGAAAGAAAATCTTAATTTAATTGATTTAGAACGTTTTATAAGGTCTATTTCACTACAAAGTTTATTACCTCATCATATTCCTAAATTAGAAGCATCATTCAATAAAATAAAGCATATTTATGAATTTTTTAAAGAAAATAATGTACCATTTGTACCAACTGAATCATTATGGAATATAATTGATAATTTTATTAATGAATTTGAATCAACATTTAACTTTTCGAATTGTAGTTTATCGGGTGCTCATATATTTAATGAAGGAGTATCTGAGGAATTAGACTGTTTGTTTAATAGACAAAAAAAAATTCATGAGGAATTTCAGAATTATTGTGAGCAACTTTCTGATTTAATTGAGAAAGGAAAAACAAATTTAGTTAAAAAAACATGTACCGATAGAGATGGACATTATTTCTCTACAACAAAAAAAAGGGCATCGGTACTGGAAGGTAATATAGGAGATATATTTGAAGGTATCAAAATATCAAAAACAAAGGCATCATATGCATCTATAACATTTGATGATAGTAATAAACTTTCAAAGGAACTCATTCGCAACGAAAGAGATTGTCTAGAAATGACAAATAGAACTTTACAAAATATATTATCGAATTTATACGTGAAATATGGAGACTCTTTATATGAAATAGAAGAATGGATAACAAACGTGGATGTCTTTTATTCAAATGCAACAACTGCAAAATTATATAATTATGTAAAACCTTCTATCGTTGAATGTGACGAAGGATTCATTGATACAACTCAAATAAGACATCCAATAATAGAGAGATTGTTAGAATCACAAACAAGTAAGTATATCGCAAATGATATAAAGATTAGTTCAGAGTGCACTCATTTATTATATGGTGTTAATTCTTCTGGTAAATCTTCGCTGATGAAAAGTATAGGGTTAAATATTGTAATGGCTCAGTCTGGAATGTGGGTTTCTGCTAAGAATATGATACTTGCACCTTACAATAAATTATTCTTGAGAATGGGTAATTCTGACAATATATTGGATGGACATTCATCATTTACTTGTGAAATGAGAGAAGCAAACACTATATTAAGAGATGTAACACCAAAAAGTATGGTTCTTGCGGATGAATTTTGTGCTTCAACTGAAAGTGATTCTGCTACGATTATAGTGGCAAGTACACTAGAGACACTATCTTTAAAACGAGCCTCGTATTTATTTGCTACTCATTTATTCCAGCTTTTAGAATTAGAATCAACCAGGACTCTTCCCGGACTTAATATAAAACATCTAAAAGTTGACTCAAAAAACGATAGTTTAATATTTGCAAGAACATTAACCGATGGTCCTCCTGAAAGAAGAGATTATGGTGTTATTGTAGGTAAAAAAATATGTACTGTTCCAGAATTTTTAAAAAAAATAGAAAGAAATACAAAACTACTCCAAAATCCAATGTTATCTAAAAGAAAGATTAGTAAATCAAGGTATAATAATGCATTATTGATGGAGTGCTGTAGTATATGTTCATACCGACCCTCAAAAAGTCATGATCTTCCACTGGAAACGCATCATATTTTATTTCAATGTACTGCCGATAATAATGGATTTATTAACAATATACACAAAAATGAAAAACATAATCTAGTTGTTGTATGTAAACCATGTCATATAGATATTCATAAAAAAAAAGTAGTTATTAACGGATATGTACAAACAGATTCAGGATCTAAATTATCATATGAAAAGGCTAAATAAAAAATATTAATTTAAAGATATTTATTCAATCGTTTAAGATTTGGTTAATAATATTGTTTTCATTTTCGTCATTATTTTCAGATATTGATGCCCAAGTAGATCTGGAATTGGGTCCTATCAGTCGTCTTGCTCTATCACCATATTGATTAATTATCTCATTTCTAAGTTGAGTTTGTTCCTCAAAAGGAGCATTTGATATAGCAAGTTGATCTAATCTCTCAATTTGTGTAAAGAATTCACCGTCAGTCGGTGAATTATTCGAATCCATGTTTTCTAGCATAGTTTCATCTGAATCATAATCATATTCTGATTCATGATTGTTATCGTGTCTTAATGAAGAACTAATTACGTACGATTGTGCATTCGTTAATTCCGCGACTTCTTGTTCAGAAATACCATTTTGACTTGCCCAAATAGGTATAATTTCTCGACTTAAATTTGAACTATCATTAACGGTACTTACATATTCATTAAAATCTTCTAAAATTCTTTCACGATGAGAAGACAAATCTTCACCATTACGCTGTCTTTCTGCAGAAGAGACTATATAATCAGTAGCATTATCAAAATCTTCATACAATTGTCTTGCAGGATTATTATCGCGTGTATAACGACGCTGTTCAATATCATTAATTGCATTTAGGATACCTTGTAAACGATTCGTCGTTGCTTCATATTCTTCACGTGTTCTGATAACACCTCTTTGTTCGGGTACAACCGCGTACGATTGTTCTTCAGAACTACTTGAAACAGGAACATCAGTACTTGAATTAGAAGAATCTTCTGATTCTATATACGTATCTGTTTCTATATATGTATTTGATAAATTTGAATCTAATGTATGGTGTGCCTCATCCACTTCCCAATCCACTCCCAAAAAGGATTCCCGTGGTGTTGGCAGTGCCCGGTCTAACTGTGAATCCAGTGATTCTAAACTCTCAGTATTGGGATTCCATCTACTAGGTAATTGATATCTTAAATTTGTATTAGGGATAAAATCTTGTTCATCTGATAATGTGAATGATCTATTAAGTCTATTTAATGATCTAATCAATGGAGGAGGGGTATTTGGTACCGCCGTACCTGATCTAGGAACACGGACGTATTCAGGAGCATTAACAATATCAGCAGTCATGCGGCCGGGAGAAGGCCGCGGGCGGCCGGGAGAAGGCCGCCCAGTGTAACCCCATCGCACCAGATAGGGTAAGGTCATATCTTCTCCGAAGCGTCCGATACGACCTCTTACTGGAATAGGATACCTTGAAACACCTCGCCTTTTGAAATGTACAATTTCAGGATGCTTTGTCCAAAAATTAAGAAGAGTTTTTGAAATTTCTTCCTTTGCATCTTTGTAAAATATAGCAGCAGAATAAATACTCATTTCAATTGCCTTAACAATGCAATTGCTTAGTTCCTTTCTAAGAATATTTTCTGGAATAACATTCAAGTTCAAAACAGGAAATGAATCAACATTGTTTTTATAATACTTATTTATGATGTATTTTTTAATAAGGAAAGATGCTTCCGATTTGAATTCTTGACTACTCATTTCATGAACGTCTTCTAAGATTGCATTATATTTGAAGTAACTATAATGTCTTCGAAGCATATCATTCGTATTAAATTCTAAATTGGCAAATTCCTTAAGCATCCAAAACATAGGTTCCTTGGTCATTCTGGAGCCGATATATATAGCATATAACTGATCCTTTTTGAATTTCTTTTGTGTATAAGGATTCCTGACGCAATTTATCTTGGGGTTTTGATAGTCAGATTTTTTAAAGTTATTCTTGAACATCTGAACAATATCTGTATTTGTAAATCTAAAAACATGTTTTTTATCTAGAATAGATATAGTTTTTGTTTCATCTAATTCTTCTAAAAGTAGGTCGGTTGTATTGCCATATGTGATATGTTTTTGGCGGTGTCTTACTTTCCATAAATAAGTATATTTTTTGGCAAGATATAAATTACGAAATGCCTTATTTATATCTTCATGTATACTGTCTTTGTCTTTATTAGAAATAAATTTATTGTTAGTTACGAAGTTGTTTACAGTATTTTTTATAGATGAAGAATATTTATTATCAAATCCTTCATCTATTACGTTAATAATCATATTGCAAACATCGTTCTTGTTAAAAGAATGCCATGTGTGTAAAGATAATGCTTTTGAGATTTTAGCATCGTAAATGTTTTTGACTTTCATCATGTTTTTTGTGTATGTTTATAACGTATTTCAGAATAAGCTTAATATTTTGAGTGTATAAAATTAATTTTGTGATGATTCATTTTTAAAATATAAGATATAAGAATCAGTAATGGACTGGGGAGATTTGGTTCAGTGTACTATAAATGAAAACAAAATAACTGGATTTGTACATTATATATCACACGAAGACAATTATGTAGAAATAACAAAAAGTACTTTATTTTCAGAAGATTATAGTGTAATAAATGATGCATGGTTAGGAATTTATTTGGAAGACGCAGAGAGTGGCACTACACACGATTCATTAGATGTAAGTGATTTGAAAGTAATCGAGGTAAATGATACAAGGACATTTTTAAATGATAGAGAGATAGAACAAGATGATATAGTAATTATTGTATCTCATGCTGAATCAAGTTTACGCGGTAAAAGATATTTAGTAGAAGATATAAATGATTCTCATATTGTTTTAGATGATTTTGATAGTGAAGATGGTGAAGAAATACGTATCAATTTGGAGAATGGTTTAAAGATATTTAATTCCGATATAGTAGATTTATATAAAGAATCACAAGAAGATGGAAACGAGGAAGATATAGAAGAGGAATTGTTCGAAAAGACGGAAGAAACTGCTATACCTTTGAATGAACGGGAACTTACTCATGAGGAAAAATGTCAATGGATTTATGAAGTCATTTCTAGTAAATGTCCTGATATTAAAGTATCTAAAGAAAGAAATACTATAATAGAAAGGTTTTTTCAATTACTAAATGATATAGATACTTATACAGACACTCCTGTTTCTAAATGGGAAAAAAGTATAAAAAATTGGGAACATTTTGTACCTTCTATATCAAATAAAATAGTTTCATGTGTATCTTCTGAGGACTTAGAAGATGGTGAAGAAAATATGTATCTAAATAACATACTGAATTTTTACACAAATGAATACGAATCTTATTTAGATAACAATGGACAATATAAAACTTGGACTAAAAACTATGTAAAATATCAAGGAACATATCCAGGTGAAGATAGTATTGAATATGATATTTTAAACAACTTTGACAGTTTTAAAGCAGTATTAGAGAATGGTCGAAAGGTCAAAATATTAAATAGTTTTTATTTACCAGAATTTTCAACAAATGAATTGGGAAATGTAATAAGCACTAGAAGTATTAAAGCATTACCGGGTGATAAGTATTCTGTAAATAGTGTGAATACACCATTTGGAAGAAAGACAACACTTGATGATTTAATACCCGAACCAAAGGAATTCAGAAAAGAATATAAGAATTCGAATCTAAATCTTTCAGAATTCTTAAGTAACTATTCTACAAGTCTACAAGATTTACCATATGAGTTTTATAAACAATTTAATAGATATGACATATCTGATAAAGAAAAAATAATTGAAGCGAATATAGCGATTGTACCACCTTTGTTTCGGAAGTCTAATAGAAAAAATAAAGACAAGATATCTGATAAAATTGAAATTAACTTGAATAGCGATATAAGAAATCAATTAAACAAAATAGAAAAAATGTATACTAATTCGTCTATTATCAATAATGGTGTATGGAATATTCCAGAATTAGACTTGTGGCAAAATACAGTATGGGAGAAAGGACATATGATGTATGTTCTAAAAGATAAATATAAAGAACAAGATTGTAAAGTTATTATAGATGATTTATACAAAAATATGATAGAATCAGTAGAATCAAACAAAAAGAATAATTCACGACCACCTAGACTTGGTGAATTTAAAAAAATTAATAATAAATACAGTCAATACAAAAATAACAAAATAGGTAAAGCGACATGGATACCTACGAAATTTAACGAGAATAGAACAAATGATAATGTATTGGGATTTTGTGATATTGAGAATGAAACTGCAAAATTAAATCTTATTAAATCATATAACATAGGAAAAGTACATCGTATTACATTCAAAAAACAAACACCCAAGTTTAAAAAAAGGAAGATAGTAGACGAAAAAAACGAAGATAAAAAAAAAATATATGAGATGGAAAGTATACAAATATGGGATTCCTTTTCGAAGTTGGACAAGAAAGAATGTGCAAAAAATAGACTTAATATGTTAGAAGCAGGTACATTTCTAAGATTACCAAGATCTTTGGAGAGTGAATTATGGTATTATGATGTTAAAACCGATAAAGAAAGTATACCAAGACATGAATATGAAAAACAACTTATTATTTTAGAAGCGTATAAAGCGTCTATACATTTGCAGACTCTACTTACTCGATGGGGTGAACCAGATGGTGAAGGTAATTGGATAAGTAAATCAAATGGTGAGATACTTCATGTAAATGATGATCAAAGAGCATTTGGCGAAGGTGTAAATTTCAATGATATTCAAAATCAATATTCAGAATATAAAGAAAGCATAAAAATACCATTTGCTTATCAAGAATTATCAGACATCTTTGATGAAATAATTGAAATAACCCATGTTAAATCTATTGATAAAGGAGAAATCATAAATAAATGTAGTAAAATTCTTGAAAAAAGTACAGAAAAGGAAGAAGTTGAGCTTATCACATCTTGGGTAAACTTGATAGATTCTAATCCAAAAACACTTCTAGATAATATTTTACCATATGTTAAAATACCAGATGAAAAAATGAAAAAATATGTTAAAAAATGGAATGATAAAGTACATAGAAGTTCTCAGTATGCTTATGTTTTAAAAAATTCAAAAAAAAAATATATTGGGTTTACTGCGACATTAGTTATAACATCTGTTTATTTGGAATCTAAATATCCAGTCCATATATACGGAAAATCATTATTTAAACAAATTATCAAATCAGCTAAGACACCTGGATTGGAAAATGTATTAAAATATGCATTCAAAAAGAAACCTGATGTAGATATGTTTAATGATTGGATAGTAGAAACAACATCAAAATATTGGAATGCAAATACATATAATACTACACAAAAAAATATAAATACGGATTATTCTTATAAATGGGTTGGATTCAGACCGAATAATACTACAAAATCTTCTTACAAAGAGATTGAAAAGAATAAATATAATGATGGTGAATATAGTATTACTAAAAAACCTAAAACAGCAAAAGAAGTACTACCTCCTTTTATAAAACACAATAATATTAGAAAGATTGAGATTGTAAAGGATACAAAAGAAAAATCAGAAAAAAATATAAAAGAATGGTGTCAAAAACTACAAAAGGATTTATCATCTGAATGGAAAGAAATGAAGAAAGCAGATCTTACAAAACCTATTAACGATTTTGAAGATTGGATGTTTCATTCTGATATGAAAAAATCAGTTTATATATTGCGAAAATATGTTACAAAATTATACGAAGTCTGTAGAATGGCTTTCAATAAAACATATTTGACTTCATTAGATAAAATACCATCTTCGTGGGATATATTACCTGGAATAGAAAAAAAGATAAGAATGTGGCATAAAGAAGATCAAACCAATATTTTAGATATTGTTAATTTGTGGAAATTAGAACTTGAACATATGGGTATTGTTGATAAAAATGTACAAAATAAGAAATTAGAACATTTTGAAAGCATAATAAATAATGAATTAGGTCATATCGTAAAATATTTAAAAGAGCCACTTCATTTGTCTGGAGATGAAATAGTATATGTAAATATATGGTTGTATACTTGCAAACATCTCATGAACGAAGTTCAAATTTTAGAAAAGGATGAAGAACAATTAAAATACAATGAATATATACATTTGATGAAGAGTACATTAGTTAGAATGACTCAAAACACATATATATTTCACTCTAATTTGGAAAGATATACTGAAGATACATTGGAAGAAGCACTAGCGTATAATGCGGAACTTGAAAGAGATGAATTTTTAAGAGTTGGAGCTGATCTAAATGAAGACGAGGAAGAAGTTGATAGAATTATGAAACAACTCAAGAAGGGCAGATGGGCATTGGGTATGACAGCGGTTTGGAAAAATGTTGATGATTATGATTTTAGAGATGTAAATGAACAGCCTGGAGATGACTTACCCGAAAATGTGCATGAAGGTAATGAATATGAATACGAAGGGTATGCTGAAAATGATTAAATCAATTTACAAAGTTCAGTTTTATTTAAATTTGACCAGAATACATCAATTGCATCAAGCATTGTCAAACATACGTATATAAATTTCTGTTCATCATCTATATACCCATTTACATACATTTTTTTAAGGTCTTGTATTGTATGTATCGTATTTTGTTTTTCTATTCTAGAATTATAAGTCCAAAAATATAAAGGAAGTAAACTTTGACCATCCTTTTGGCGTTTTTTGTTAATCTTTTCAAAACCAACAACAATTTCATCCCAAAAATTTGTTTGAACCCATGTTTCATATGCATATGCCGCTGCTGCAGAAACAATCATATCATCACTCCCATATAACCGTTTGAGTTCATCACATAAATATAAAGTATGTAAACTTCCATAGTCACGTTTTCCTATTTCTTTATAAGACAACCCAATTTTATAAGCTAAATCGATTAACCATTCAAAATGAGAGTTTCTAATATTATATTTCTCATTACCAATCTGCATCTCATAAATATCAGGTGTGTTTATAATTTTTAATAATTGAGCAACTAAAAACCATTTATTAAATACACTAAACTGCTGTATTAAAACTTGTTGCTCTATTAAAGACGCGTCCCCTTTAGCAAAATGATTTGTGTAATTATTATTTTTAAGAATCGGATGTTCATTCATTTTAGTTGATACTCTTTTGTGGAATGTAGACCAATTATCAACATAGTATGAATTACTTTTATGACTAAATGTTGTCATAGAGAAAGATATAATAGGATATAAAAATAACAAAGAAAACCTCATTTAAATAACTACTTACAATATCTTGTTATTACATATTTTCTTAAAAGGTGGTCTGATATGTAATGTAATGCTTCAAAGTGACCTTCTAATGTAGATTCATAAGACAATGAACGTATATCAGTTATAGAGCAATTTTCAGTCATATAATTTACAAATTTTTTTATTTGGAGGTCTTTTTTGGCCTTTAAAGATGGTATTAACCAGTTAGATCTATATATTTCAAATACTTTCTCATATTCAATCTGATGCATAATTATTTAGTTATAAAATTATCATATTCCCTTAATAAGTTTTTAATGCTTAGGATACATGAACATGAGAATGGAGAATCATTTTTGTCTTGAATTAGTTTTAATGCGTTTTTTTCGTTTTCTATTGCATTAACAATAGATAAACGTAATGATTCTGACTGATTTTGTGTATATAATACAATTTTATCTTGCAGATTTCTTAACCTTTCGATAATAGGTTTTAGTTCTTGAATCATTATAGAATTACAGGGCATTAAATACAAATACAAATTTAATTTTTCGGTGTTTTTACAATTCTCTATTTATGTTTTATTATTTATGTTTTATTATTTTATTTGTAAAAATGAAATAATATAATTAAATACAGTTTACAAACATGACTGCAAATAAAACTATAACGGATTACGAGGATTTTCTTTTAAACTTTTTACAATTTTATTTTAAATTGAATAAAGATATTGTTTCAATTTACGTCGTGACAGAAGAATGTCTCTACGACTCAGAATTCTCTTTGTATAGTGAGAATGGACAGTATGAAGGTGTATACAGAGACTTTATTGGATGCTTTTTATCTGATATTGATGCTATTCTATTCTTAACTAAAAAAAAGAATGAAGACAAGAATGATGATTACAGATATACTATTAAAAAAGTTGAACTTGAAAGAAGGTCTTCTGAATATAACAAATTCAAAATCGTTTTAATAAAAGATTCGCATCCATCTTATAGTTCAATTACCATAGAATCTATAGCGAAATATATTGAAAATAATAAGATGAATATTAGAACATTAACTATATAATGTTCTAAGGTGTAAAATATATATAATTTATTTAATTAACTGAATGAATGTATTACCAAATGAAATTATAATAAATAATATAGAACCATTTACTAGAAATATTCAAAAAAAAGACTTACTCAATGATATAGTTCATTATCACAGAAGTATGGAATTTATGATGTCAAAAATATTGCAATTTATTTTAAATTATATTTCAGATTATGTAGTTCAAGATACTATAAATGAACAACACATTCGTTTTATAAGAGGATTTACTTGGTATTATTGGGAAATAGATTTGCTAGAATATTTAAATGGCAATCAAATGTTATTTACTGTACTTTCAAGATTTGTTTTTTCTTCACCTAAATGTATATTGAATCAAATACAAAAATATAAAAATTATTTGAATTTGCAAATTAATTACGATGAGTATAATAAAGATATTTGCAATTTTAGGAAGTGTAAATATAGAATAAGATTATTATGGTCTAATATGACTTCTAAAGAAAGAAATGAATATATATCAAGTCATTATATTTAACAATTAATTACAATTATCAAATTAATAATGAGAGCGTCCCCAATTCAATATGAATTAGAGGGTCTTGGATTATCACATGAACAAATAAAAAAAATAATGACGCGATTGCCAACAAGTTCAATTCCTTTATTCATAGAAAGTTGGAAAAGGGAAAAACATGAAAAAGAAGCTTCTCGTAGATCTTATAATGTAACTGTACCCGAAGAATATTGTCCACGTATCATTCCAGAAATAGCACCTCAAAGATCCACTGAAAAAATGGAATCAGAATATCAAAAACATACGCAACAAAGGAATGGAATAAATGAAAACATGAATCTTATGGCTATTCGTTTTTTTGGAGAACCACCTCAGAATGGATATACAAAGGACTATTTACACAAAAAATATAGAGATTTGTCATTTGTATTACATCCAGACAAAAATAAAGGTGACCCCATACCCTTTCAAATGTTGAAAACATCATATGATTATTTACTCAATTCTATACCTGATTCACATGCTGCTTTGAATACAAATATTCATAGTAAAAATGTTAATATTATAAATAATGCAGCACCTCCTCCAAAAAATATGTTTGGTGGAAATAAGTCATTTGATATAGATTCTTTTAATTCTTATTATGATAATAATTCATTAAAAGATCCAAATCAAGAAGGTGGTTATGGAGAGTGGCTAAAAAAAAAACAAGATGTGCCTAAACAACCAAACCAAGTTAGTAAAAGTAATTTTAATGATGTATTTGAATCATCTAGAGAAGAGTATTATGAATCAAATCCAAATGCAATGGCACTCATGAAAACAGAAGGACCACCTGAGGACATTCAGAAACACACGGCGTGTGCATCTTTAGGTGTTGGTAAATTAGATGATTATTCTGGTAAAACTGATTCATTTCAATTTGCGGATCTTAGAAAGGCTCATGAAACACCCCATCTTACATCTAAAAGAGTATCTCATAATGCAAATGAAAATATAAAGCAAGAATATGATATTGCAGTGAATCAAAATAGAGCAATGCCAACAGATTTAACAAAACAAGAGATGATGGCTCTTGAACATCAACGTAGAAACAAAAAAGAAGAAGATGAAAATAGATTGTATAGGCTTCGACAATTTGATGAAGATATTACAAATCATTTCCAAAGAGTAAATAGACATCAATTAGAACTATAAATTTAATAATATACTTGGGATAATCCTGGAAATGCCTGTGCTATTTTAGGATTTAACTCCGCAAATATAGTTAGTACATATATACAACCAAGGGTTCTTGTAGGTGTATCTTTACCATGACAAATCAAAGCGTCTATTTGATTTAATACGACCTTTTGCATATGTTCTAGTTTCTTTATTTTTGTTATATTCCTTATTGGTTCATTGAACACTCCTTTAGGAGTAATTGCTCTCTTTTGGTTAAATGATAATTGAGCACGATAATTCCATAAATCTTCTCCAAGACTATACCATTTTTTTAACATATGCATATTTAAATCAAAGAACCACTCTAAATTTGTACAATATCCAAATGAATCAATAACTTCAAATAATCTAAAGACTTCATTTCTTATTGTTTTTGGTATATCAGAATGTTTGAAATGAATTGATTTTTTTTTTATAATTTCAACAACCTCATTTTGAAATAGATTCATAGTATAAGGATTTATCAGTTTCTTATTTTTATTTGCAATCTGCATTTGAATAAGAGAATTTATGTCAAAACCATAATAAACACCGTTCTCTAAAATGGAAAAGAAGTTTTTTTTAGGTATATCATCTAATTTATCCAATGTACAAAAATCCTCAACATTTGTACATTTTGAAATATTTAAATACGCAGGACCATACTGTTTTTTTTTCCATTTTATTATCATGATTTTCAAATAACCTATTAGTTTTTCTCCTAAAATGTTATCATTCAATCTATTTAATTTTGTAATGACATCCTTCCTTTTGTACTCATTCTCCTTTTTTTTATTCTTAATATACGTTTTTATTTCTTTTACTGATAATTGTGACTTGTTTTTAATTTCTCTTCCAATTTTAGATCTAAAATCTATGTGTAACAATTCTTTTAAAGAATATTTTTCAAGTACATCTGCCATTACATTATATACATAAAAAGTTATCATTACACTTCATTTTTACGCAATAACTTCATTGGGATCAAGAGCTTTGGTAATTTTTCTATAAGATTCAACACCATAAAAAAGTAAAAAGAATATCATAAATACTCCTATGTACTTATCAAAAAATAATCTTGCGTTATATGTATTCGCGTCGTCTTCTTGGTCTTTACTATTTTTCCTTGATATATATAAAAAATAAAAGAATAAACCACTTATGTAAAGCGTCACTAATACTGATATGATCATTTTAATGCCTACATATCTAAAAGCTCGTTTGTATAATTGAAGAGAACTAAAAACCGCACAAATACATAATAATATCATTAGGATTGCATATTCTGAAAAATCTGAAAAGATAGTCATTACTATTTAATTACAAAAAAAGAATGAAAATGTTTTAGTTTAACATGCACACAAAAATGAAACACATATGTTTTAATAACTTAAACAATGGACTATGATTATACTTTCAAAAAAGAAGAATTAAATAAATGTTACAATTGTAGAAAAGATTTGGATAATGTAGAAATATTTTTATATAAAGACAAGAAATATTGCGTGACGTGTAGTCCTTGGAATAAATTCAATAGTTCCTTTTGGTGTTTTATGCAGAGAAATCAAAGTCAAACATTGTCGAATGTATCAACTATAAGTAATTTATCTGACTACAACACGATTGATGATATAAATTCAAGTGAAAAATCAGTATGTCCATTTAATTCATTTGCATCATTGAGTTCTATGAATTCAAATCCTATTGTATATTCCATTCATAACACATATATATTTTTGACATGTTTACATGTATATTGCAGTATCCTGAAACAAAAAATATGGAAATAATAAATTTGATGGTATAAAAATGATTTAAAGTTACATTTTTTATATAAAACAATAAAACAAAAAAAACAATGAGATGTTATATAATTGTATTATTGTATAAATTATTAAACGTATCTACAGCAATAAAATATCAATATGATCCAAGAATTCATAATTTCGGTAATGTTGGGATTGGAGGAAGATTTTATGCTTCAGTTGCAAGACCTGTTACTAGAATAATTGATCGAATTGCTTATAAGGGAGTCAATGTTCGTAAAGATTTATTAAAAACTTTAAATATTGAAGCGGATGTAGTTTCTGATTGGTGCTGTGGTACAGGAATGTCAACAGATGCGTTATATGATAGCTTTAAAGATGCAGAAATATACGGGATTGATACTTCTAAAGAGATGTTGAAGGTTGCTCGTAAAAGGTCCGTTTCAGATGCAGAATTTCTGCTAGGAAATGTAGAAGATATCATATTACCTAAAAAAGTTGATCTAATAACAATAATGTTCGCATTACATGAAATACCTCAATATGCTAGAATTAATATATTAAAAAATGTTAAAAAAAATTTAACTAACAATGGGCGTTTACTTATAGTTGATATAGATACTTGTTATAAACCTTCTAGAATAATGTTGTCTGGTGAACCTTACTTAAAAGAGTACTTGAAAAATGTTCAAGATGACATTACACGGATATTCCCCAATGTAATTGAAAAACAGGTTATTCCAAAACGTGTTCTATCTTGGTATACCGAACCTTATATTTCAGCTTCCCCATGATATATAATAAGAAGTTACTGATTTGTAAATGTCATCATTAGAATCTAATTGAATCGTTGTTTTTTCTTTATTTGGAAATATCCCCTCGTAATACGTATGATGGCAATCAATACCTCCGAACCATTTTGTTGAAGGACGATCAAGTTTTTCAAAATCGACTATATTATCTACCATTTCTTTTATTGTAAATAAACCTTTATCATTGTAATACGTTTTCTTAGTATCTGCTATAATCTCTTTATTTTTTCTATCAATATAACTTTGGTGAAAGGTTATTTCATTTCCATAATAACCAGCTTGATTTAGGTCATCCTCTAGCAAACAATCAAAACCTTCTTTCTCATTGTTATACAATCTAATATCGTCGTGTGTTATTGATACTATTTCTGAATCAGGTTCCTCAAAACGATTCATTAATCCATTTTCGGGTACGGGAGTTGTATTTGTTGTTTTAATTTCCAAATTAAAATTAATATTTTTCATGACATCTTGAACACCATGTGTAATATTAGAATCTTTGGTCTCTTCAGTAGCCATTTTTATTTTTTAAAAAAAAATCAATCATTTTTAAAGACTCAATCATTTTTAAAGAAATTAAATCCAATATGGCTTTGGATCTTTATGATGATTACAAAATAACATAAACGTCTTTCTTTTACATCTTTTACCATTTTTATTTTTTGCACAACATTGCGGTTTTAATGTTTTAGTAAAACATTTTCTATATTCATGAAACTTCGGAGTGTAATAATTTTCTTCTGTTTCACACGAATTCAAATACTCGCGAAGATTTCCTGTATATCTACGATTGTGAATATAATCATTACGGTTTATGAATATATTTTTCATCTGTTTTTCACATAGATGTCTAAAATATTTTATTGAACTTGCTGAGTAAATTGTAGTTCCCATGCAACAATTCATATTTTTATGAAGTGCAATAGTTAACTCTGCATTTTTTTTTGAGTTATATATTTTGTTTATAGGATCCTTAAAATCTAGGTAGTCAAGTACAATTTTTATTACTTCATCTGGTATATTTTTGGCTTGAGGTGACGATATATGCGAAGAAACTTTAGTAGAGCGTTTTTTGTATTCCAACGGCATTTCAATTGTCTTTTTTGATCTTAAAATCATCTCAGTTATTTTGTTGATTTGTATCTAATGTACAAATATTGCATTTGAATCATTTTTAAAAATGATTTAATTGTAAAAAATATAAATAAATTATTATAAAAATGGAATGTTCAGTATGTTGTGAAAAATACTCTAATAGTACTACGTCAAAACGTTATAAAGTAGCATGCAATTATTGTAATTATACTGCGTGTAGAAGTTGTGTTCAGCGATACATTGTAGAATCACCAAATGATCCTAAATGTATGTCTTGTAATAAAGAATGGAATCACGAATTTCTATGTAGTTCCCTTCAAAAAACATTCATGAATAAAGATTACCAAACTTACAGGAAAAAGGTACTTCTAGAAAAGGAAAAGAGTATGTTACCGGATACTCAAAAATATGCAGAGCAATTCTTAAAAGCAGAATCTAAAATGAAAGAAATCGAAAAAATCAAAGATCAAATTGCAGCCACTAAGAACTTGTTATGGAAGGCACATCGTGAACTATATGATATTCAACGATCAAAACCTAAAGAAAATAAAGATATATTACATAGGATTTGTCCATTAGAGAATTGTAAAGGCTTTATTGGGAAAGGGTGGGTTTGTGGTATTTGTAAAACAAAGATATGTAAAAAATGTCATGTACCATTTAATCCCGGGGATTATGTATCTAATGGAACGGCTCCTGTTCATGCACATGAATGTAAAAAGGAAGACCTTGATAATGCGACAATGATGATGAAAAATACGAAACCGTGTCCAAAGTGTGCCGTTCTTATTTTCAAAATAGATGGTTGTGATCAAATGTTTTGTTCAAATTGTCATACTGCTTTTGGATGGAGATCTGGTCTTATAGAAACGGGTGTTATTCACAATCCTCATTATTATGAGCATTTAAGAAGGACACAAGGCCATGTACCTAGAAATCCATTAGATATACCAAATAATTGTAATGTAGTTACTCATCAGAACTTCTATTCTATTTTGAGAACAGTTTTACTAAAAAGAATTGATAAAGGAATAACAGGACATCCTATTCTTGAACATTTCGTATCATTCAATGATAATATTAGAAAATTATTTAATCTTGAAGAAACAAAAGCATTTAAGAATCCAAAAACAAACAAATATTCCACTTTATTGCAAAACTTATATATTATGGCTACACATATTCAATATGTTGAGATTCCTCATTTTAGAGTTAACAACCACGATATTAATAGAGACCTTCGAGTTAAATACCTACTAAACAGAATTGAAGAAGAGGAATGGAAAACTACAATTCAAAGAAGAGAGAAGAAAAATATGAGAAAAAATGAAACATTTCAGGTTTTGGAGATGTTTTCTACTGTTTTGAATGAAAGTATTATTAAAATACAAAAAATTCATTTAGAGTTTCCATCTGATTCTATAAACGATCATGAATTTACTAAGGAAAAATTAAGTAAATTATTTGATGCTTATAAAGAGTTGCCTCCACTTATTAAATATGTGAATACTGAATTTAAAAAGATAGGTAAACGATTTAATAATAGAGTACCACTGGTTACTTTAACCTTGCATTTTAGCAGAACCGGACAATAATTAATAGTTTGAATTCAATAAGCTTATTTTTTAATCTATATTACACAAGTTTTTATATCTTTCAAAGTCTTCCTTTAATAATTGATTGTTTAGAAGTATTTTATGATGAGATTTCAATGCGTTTCCTACTTTTATTAATTGCGACTTAATAATGTACCAATAAGAGCCAATTTTTGTACCATCGGTAAATCTTCTTTCATCTTTTGCTATCGGTATTTTCCCATCAGCTTCTATAGTCTGAACATACTCAGTTGCTTTTTCATTGTATGTTAATGGCGGCTTTTTTGTTTCTTCCTCTGTTTTGTATTTTTTAAAGTCTTCCTTTAATAATTGATTGTTTAGAAGTAATTTATGATGAGATTCCAATTTGTTTTCCTTTTCTGCCTTCAGTATTGTTTTCCTTATTCTGGTCCAATAATAGCCTGTATTTGAAGCATCGCTAAATTTCGTATTTTCACCGGATGTTTTGGTCAGTATTTTCCCATTCGCGTTTACAAGTTTAACATACTCAGTTGCTTTTTCATTGTATGTTATTGATAGTTCATTGTTTTTTTTATATTTTTCAAAATCTTCCTTTAATAATGGATTATTTAGAAGTATTTTATGATTAGATTGATATTCTTTTTTCGCTTTTAGTAATTGTAGCATTGAACGCTTCTTATGTTCCCAATAATTAGAAATTTTGAAACCATCACTAAATGTTCGCATATCGCTGTAAGGCGGTATTCTCTCATCATCTTCTACAATCTTAACAAATACAGTTACTTTCTCATCATCTGTTATTGATTTTTCTTGTCTTGTTTTATATCTTTCAAAGTCATCCTTTAATATTTGATTATTTAGAAGTATTTTGTGATGAGAATAATATTCTTTTCCTTCTTTTTTTAAGTTGAAAGCTCTCTTCCACATATTGCATATATAAGTACCTAATATTACACCATCGGTAAATTGTCTTTCATCGCTTTGACTCGGTTTTCTACCATCGGCTTCTACGAATGCAACACACTGAATTGCTTTTTCATCGTCTGTTATTGATTGTGGCTTTTCTCTTTCTTGTTCTTTTTTATATTTTTCAAAGCTATCCTTTAATATTTGATTATTTAGAAGTATTTTGTAATGAGATTTCAATGCATTTCCTGCTCTTAGTATTCGTTTCTGGTAGCTAGGCCAATAGTGACCTACTTTTGTACCATCGCTAAATGTTCCTGTACTGCTTTTATACGGTATTTTCCCACCATCTTCTACAATCTTGACAAACTCAGTTGCTTTTTCATCATATGTTATTGGTGGTGGCTTTTCTTTTTCTTTTTCTTTGTCTTGTTTATATCTTTCAAAATCTTTCTTTAATATTGGATTATTTAGAAGTATTTTTTGATAAGATTTCAATTTGTTTCCTGCTTCTAGTAATCTTTTTCTTTCTTTTTCCCAAAAACACTCTGGCTGTGTACCATCACTAAATCTTCTTGTAGTGGAACGACCGGTTGGTGTTTTATTATCCGTATTCACAATGTTATCAAGCTCAGTTGCTTTTTCATCGTATGTTAATATTGGTTTGCTTTTTTTTGTTTTATATCTTTCAAAATCTTCCTTTAATATTGGATTCT
>MDSV01138805.1_pt1 | contig 44500 bp, 39 predicted proteins | sample 810851 | NCBI WGS metagenome assembly MDSV01 (sample SAMN05326640, study PRJNA326480) | marine metagenome | isolation source: seawater | place: Atlantic Ocean: North East | collected 2012
ATCCCGGCAACAGGGGTTCGACTCCCCTACGGGATGCCAATTTACTATAAAGCCCACACTAGTGGGCTTTTTTTATGGGTTTTATTTTTACAAAGTTATTAAAATAATTTAATATTATGTTAGAAAAAATTTCACAACATGAAAGAAACCAATAATAAAAGCTCATCAGAACCAAGCAAGGATTCTGAGAACCCATTTGATGCTGCTGCTTCTTCTATAAAAGACAATTTAATTAGTAAGTTTAAAGTTCTATCAGAAAAGTTCAAAGTTCTATATGAGTCAAAGTTTTATTACATTTGTGTAATTGGAATAACTATAATCGCAGGGATTTGGTCACTATTTACAATAAACCAGAACAATAATTTTGCTATTGGTCTTTCAGCTTTACTTTTATTACCAAGCTTTTACTCACTTTATATTATCTATAAGGAGGGTATTTCAAATCATCACTGGAAAATTTATTACTCGCTCACATCTTTTTTTATTTTAGTCTATTTATTGGTACAGCTCGTATTTTGGCTATTCATGTTTTTTTTAGCATTATTAATTCTTATCGGTGTGGGTTCTAGCGCTGGTTCACAATCTTTGAGTGGGGGGAGCAATGCAACAAATGGCTTTTCGTTATCGAAAGAACGTGAAATCACTAAAAGGTGTAATAGATGTAACTATAGTGATACTAGAAAAGCAAAAGCATGGGGAACTTATAGTATAAGGGGAGGCGGTACAGCGAAATGTCCAAATTGTGGAAAACGTTCTATGAGTGATGTAGTATAAATATCAAATGTTTAAGTTTGTAATACTATTATTTTTTTCACTTAGCTCTTTTGCTCAATCATCAGATCAAGATTCTTCATGGTGGGGTAACACTAAAAAATTTCTTGAAGATTCATCAAAGAATTTAACAGAACTTGTAGTTTTAAATAAGACTCTAGATGAGGAGGTTGCGGACCTATTAAATAAAGATACAAGCCAAGTAAATACAATTGATAAAATAGATGGTATCAGAGATTATGTTGCTAAATATGCTGACTTAAAAGAGAAAGACATAGCAGATCAATGTCGTAATGGTTTCTCTAAAGGTAGTTGCAGGATTCAGATAGACAAAGTTTTAGAAGATGTTGAAAAAATTGTTTTTGATGGCGAAATAATTAATTATTCTAAAAAGATAAGAGAACTAAAAGCAAAAATAATAGAGCTAGAGGATGAAAAAGCTAATTTAAATGAAAAAAAATTTGGAGTTAGCGATGAAGAAGAAGCAGTCCTGATCAAGCAGATATCAGATATTGATGTTTTATCAACAAAATTTTCAACATACATAGAAAAACTTGAAGAGGATCTTCAAGTGAAAATGAAAAATTTAGGAATCAAGCTTTCCAAGGCTCAAATAAAAGTAATGACCTCAAGAGTTGACGGAGATGATCTGGCAAAGTCAATTGCAATATTTGATATTACTAAACAAATTTCAAATACTTTAGGCCAGCTAATGGAAGATAACTCTTTTAGTAGCAACTCAACAACCAAATACTATGGGGTCTATTTAATTTTAAATGAAATATTGGGCTTTGCTCAAAGAGAGTACATTTTAAAAATTGAAGATAAATACCTAGCTAAACTTGATTTATTAAAACAATCTGGATATGAGAGTATTAATTATTCAACTAAACAGATGAAAGAGGCTTCGATGCAATCGAGCAAAGAGGTTTTTGAAAAAAATATAAAAGCTGAGGAATTCACAATACAAGTAATTGATATCTATAAAGAACTTCTTATGGACCAAAAAGTACAACTTCAGGATGCGCTGCAAATTACCGATGAAAAAATAACGGTAGCATATTCTTCATATAAAACTGCTTCGAATTCAGCAGCGCTAATGTCTATAATGAATGACACTCAATCAACCTTTAATCAGATATTTGAAATGCAGATCCCAGATATCATTCCTTTTGAAAATATAGAATTAGAGGAAGAGTTTAAAAATCTATCTGATAAATTAAGTCTCCAATAGGGCAAATTATTAACAAATCTCTAAATGTAATATTTTTCTTGATGGTTATAATTTTAGTTGGTTGAAGTGAATCTGAAAATGAATATTCTTACCCAACTTCCTTTACAGCAAATCCAATTAATTTATATGCATTTATCCAGTTAATGTTTAATTGATTTAATATTAAGTTTTTCGGCATTTTCGAAATCTTTAGGCAACACCTGAGACACAATAAAGAAGCTAATAAGTGATGGTATAAAAATACAAAAGGTCACAGTCAATGCATATCTCATAGCATCTAAATCATTAAAATTTTATTTTAACAAAGCGTTATGGCATTATTAAAAGGTTGATATTTTTATGAGGAAAAAAATATATGAGTACTTATTCAAACGTTGTGCGATTTATAGTGAAAGAAGGTAATGAAAATAAATTCTTAGAAGTTTTTAATACTTTTGTTATGCAAGAAGGCGAAAATTACTCAATCCTTGTTAATACAGGTGAAAGAGAATATGTGGCTGTAGGCGCTTGGGAGTCTGAAGATGCAATGATAAATGCAAGACCTGCAATGATAGATAATCTTGATCAAATGAGAGACTTACTAGAGGAGATATCTCCTGAGCTTGGCGTGACAGATCCAAGGTCAGGAAAAATTGTTTTAGAGTGGAGATAATATGAAGGAATTTTTAAACAAAACATTTCTTTTGATGATTTTATTCTTAGCCGGGTGCTCTGAAACAAACTTAGATAACCCCAGCTCATTTACAGATAGTCCTTTGAACTTAAATGTTGGAGACTGTTTCAATGACTTTAGCAACTTAGATATGGATGCCGGATCTTCAGTGGATGCTCAAGATATAGAGGTAGTTGGTTGCTCAAATGCTCACAATGGAGAGGTATTTGCAGCATATTCATCAGTTCCTTTGTCATATAGAGACTCTTCTGATCCTTTAGGTGATATGTGTATTGATGGCGCTTTGGATTTAATTGATTCGCTATTCCCTAATGCTTCTTATACAGAGCTATCATTAGTATATGAAAAATTTGATAATAGTTTCCAAACACAGTGGTTTTACAATAAAGTTGGTGATAGCTATTCTCCAGATCTTGATAATAAAGTAGTGTGCACAATTTCTAGTAATTACAATTTAACCAAAACCACAATAAGTGACAGCATAAAAGAATTGAATCAATAGAAATGAACAAAGAATCCTTTTTTTTAATATTTGTAGCCTTTGGAGTTTTTTTGGTATCACTGACTTATGGCGTATTACCAAATGCAACCTTGTCTTATCTTTATGATATAGAAGTTAATAGCATAAATTTATCAAATATTTTTCGTGCGATTATGGGTTTGTATATCGCGCTAGTAACGTTTTGGATAGCTGGTGCAAAATATGAAAATCTTCGTATTCCTGCTCTTTGGAGCTTGACGATTTTTATGACAGGGCTAGCACTTGGACGCGCGCTAAGCATAGCTATTGACGGAATCCCTTATCCTTTATTTATAATCTGGATGATCATTGAATTTATTTCTGCTTGCCTTGGTTATAAATTTATAAGAGACCTGCAAAAAGATTAAGGCATATTAATTAATTAATTTTAAAATTTTTTAACTATTGTGGTGTCTTTTATTGTAAGATGCATTTTTTAAACAAGGATATTTAATGAATATATACGTAGGTAACATATCTTGGGGATTAACAGACCAAGATTTAGAAAATCTTTTTGCTGAACATGGAAATGTTGTGTCAGCAAAAATCATCACAGACAAAATGACTAACCGTTCAAGAGGTTTTGGTTTTGTAGAAATGAGCGATGGCGGAGAAGCTGCTATCGAAGCATTGAACGAAACTGAGGTTGATGGAAGAAGTTTAGTTGTTAATGAGTCAAGACCTAGAGATAAAAGCTAGTCCAAACTTTCCAAAGCCTCTACCATTTTTTCCTGTACTTTTTGTACAGCTTTAAATGGTCTGATCATTACTTTGAAGTTTGATATCATTCCGTCTTGATTCCACTCAATCATATCGATGCCATTAACTGATATGTCGTCGATATAAGTTTCAAATTCCAATACAGAGTTCATGCCATCATGAATTTCTTTAGTGTATCTGAACTTTTCCATATTAAATGATTGCCCAGCCGCATGAAGGTACATCATGGTGATCTCCTTTCCCTCCATTGGAGTAAAAACAACCGGTGAGGAAAATACTGCTTCTTCAGCAATAATGTTATCAAGAGCATTCATATCATCGCTATTAATAACCTCATGCCATTTATGAATAAGATCTTTTGCTTGAGTCATATTTTTTCTTTAATTAATATTTATCGATATGTTTAAAATATAGTAGTATCTTATCTACAGAGGAGTAAATTTTGAAGCACTTTTTATTTTTCAGGCAAAATTGATGGATGATAACAATAATATAGAAAACTGTATTAATTTATATTATGAAGGATGTTGTGAATCAGATCCTTCAAAAATAAAACAAGCTTTTGATAAAAATGCAATGATAAGCGGATACTTACCTGATGGTTTGCATGAAATGAATTTAGAAGAATTTGCAGGATTTGTGGAGGCACAGAAACCCTCACCAAAAGAAAAGGGTGATGAGTCTTTCTTGGAAATTCTCTCATGCGAAATAGTGGGCGATACTGCTCTAGTAAAAATAAAAGAGGCATACTTAGGGATGATTTTTATTGATTCATTCTCTTTTTTAAAAAAAGAAGAAACATGGAGGATTTATACAAAGTTATTCCATGTTGAGTCGTAGTTTAAACATATAAATTTAAAGGAGAAAAATATGTTATTTAAAAATAAATTGATGATAGCTTTTGTAATGAGTGTTTTATTTGTTACAAGTTGCTCAAATGATATGGCTGTTGAACCACCAGCAGATGAGATGGTTGTTGAACTATCAGCAGATAGTTCAAGTAGCAAGGCTTATGCAGAATTTATGGCCTGCACGAGAGGACCGAAATTTGATGCTGAAAATGCAACGAAAATGATAGCAGATTGGCAAAAATTAATTACAGGTGATTCACTTTTAGGTGCGTGGGGTTATGTACCGGCTGCCGACACTAATGCATTTGGTGACACGCTTTGGTGGGAGCTTAACTGGAGCTCAAAAGAAGAGGCTGATGCTGAATGGAGCGCATGGGTTCAAAATGAAGAGGCTCAAGCTTGGAATGAAGAATATTCTGATGTGATGGTATGTGATGGAGAAGGAAGAAATTCTTTCGATGCTGATTATCCAATAGCACCTGGTACATATGGTAATACAAACGAAAGTGGATACTTTTACAGTGAATTTCATCAATGCGATTTTAATGAAGGGTCAGGAAGATCAGATGCTGAAGCATTTTTGCCTGGTTTTTCTAATGCTGTAAGCAATTCAGATTACAGTGAAACCAACTACTCATATGGAAATTATTTTGCATACAAAAATGCAGATGGTTCGCATACTGACTCAGATATAGATTTCTTATGGGCAAACTTTACAAATAGTAAGGATTCTATGGATAAGGCAAATGAATCTTTTGAAAAAGATGTTAGAGCAGAGATGTTTCCATTATTTAGTGAATTTGCATCGTGTGCTGAAGTTCCAGATGTTTATCATAGCTGGACTTTTTATAACAGCGAAGCAAAAGACTTTATGCCTGATTTCACAACAAGAAATTAAGTTTGAATGAAATTAGAAGCTGCTTTAGGCAGCTTCTTTTTTTTGTGGTACATTTTACATAATATGATTATCGGCGTTCCTAAAGAAGTTAAAAATAATGAAAATAGAGTAGGGCTTACACCTGAGTCTGTTATGCAGTTGTCTAAAAATGGTCACCAAATATTAATTCAAAAAAATGCTGGTAGGAATATTGGGTATCTTGATGAACAATATCAAAGCGCTGGTGCAACGATCATAGGTACAGCTGAAGACCTATATAAATCTTCAGAAATGGTGGTTAAAGTAAAAGAACCCATTCCAAATGAATATGGGTTTTTAAGAGAAGATCTAACTTTATTTACTTATCTTCACTTAGCAGGAGATGTAGAAAATGCAAAAAGATTAATTGATACAGGTGTAACAGGCATAGCGTATGAAACTGTTACTGCAGATGATGGATCAATGCCTCTACTGGCACCAATGAGCACTATTGCGGGTCAACTGGCAGTCGTAGTAGGTTCTTATCACCTCTTAAAACAAAATAACGGGAAAGGCGTGATGATTGGGGAGCTTGATGATATAGATCCAAGAATTGTTACAGTTATTGGAGCTGGAGTAGCTGGCACTCAATCTATATCAAAAGCCATTGATAATAATGCGCATGTAAAAGTTCTTGATACATCGCAATCCAAACTGGATGAGCTAAGATTAAAATTTGGTTCAGAGAACATACAATATATTTTATCTGATAAAGATTCAGTTCAAGATTCAATTAATGAATCAGATTTAGTAATTGGTAGTGTTTATGTTGTTGGTAAAGAAGCACCAAAGGTAGTTACAAAAGAGATGTTGACATCGATGAGTCATGGCACAGTCATGGTGGATGTCTCAATAGATCAAGGTGGATGTTTTGAAACCAGTAAACCTACTACTCATGATGATCCAACATTTATAGAGAATGATATTGTTCATTATTGCGTAACAAATATGCCAGGCGCTGTCCCCTTAACTGCTACTCAAGCCCTAAATAAAGTTACGTTGCCTTATATAGAAAAATTAGCCAATAAGGGGATACTAAACGCCCTTGAAGAAGATGAGCATTTTATGAATGGTTTAAATATTAAGAATGGTTTAGTTACTCACCCTGGAGTAAAAGAAGCTTTAGGATAATAGGAGAAATAATTATGGAAAAAGTATTAGTAACAGGTGCAACCGGCTATATAGGTCTTCATTGTATTCATCAGCTTTTGAATCAAGGTTATGCTGTGAATGGGTCAATTAGATCCCCTGAGAGAAAAGAAGAAATTTTTGAAGCATTAAAAAATCATAATACTCCCACAGATAACCTAAATCTATTCACTTTCAATTTAACTGAAGATGATGGTTGGGATGATGGAATGGAAGGTTGTGATTATCTTTTACATGTTGCCTCTCCAATTGCTTTAGAGAATCATGATGAGGATTTTTTTGTTAAGCCTGCTGTTGCCGGAGTAAAGAGGGCATTAAAATTTGCAAAAAAACATAATATTAAGAAAGTTGTTCTTACATCATCTGTGGCTGCTATTTTTGATACTATGGAAGAAAAAAGTTATTACGACGAAACTGATTGGTCTGATCCAGAAAATCCAACAATAAGCCACTATTCAAAGAGCAAAACTCTTGCAGAGAAAGCAGCATGGAACTTTTTCGAGAGTGAAGCAAAGCCTTTTGAGTTAGCTGTAATTAATCCAGCTCTTGTAATTGGACCATCTCTATCAGGAGATTTAGGTGAATCAAACAAAGCAATTCAAATGGTTGTAACTGGCAAGATGCCAGTAGCAGTTCCGCTTCAATTTGGTTATGTTGATGTAAGAGATGTTGCAGCTGCACATATTCTTGCAATGCAAAATCCTAAAAGCAATGGAGAGAGGTTTGCATTAGCTGAAAAAGATTTGTGGTATAAAGATGTTGCTAAGGTCCTTAAAGACAACGGCTTTGATAAAGCGCCAACATTTAGCGTACCAGTTTGGTTGGCAAAGATATTAGCTAACTTTAGCAAAGAGTTAAAGATTACTCTTCCTTACTTGGGAAGACTTCGCAGTGTAAAGAATACCTCAAAGGCGAAAGATGTCCTTGGTTGGGAACCAAGACCAGCTGAGGAATCAATAGTTGAGATTGCAGAACAAATGAAAGGAATGGGATTAATTAAATAATTCCAGGAATAATAGCTTTTCTTTCTTTTGGATAATCCTCAAAGCTTGCTTTGTACCATTTATGATGCGCGAGAGCTCTTGGAAATAAATTTGCTATAACCCAAATTAAAAAAACAACGCCCGATATACTCCATGTAAGGATTGCCCATCCGAGCCACTCTATTAATTCTCCAAAATAGTTTGGGGCTGAGAGATATTTGTACATAAATTTATTTGGTAGATGATAACCAGAACCTTTGCTCTTTTTCAAAGCAATCATAATGTAGTCAGACTTTATATTTATATACATTCCTATTAAAAAAACACTAAAACCAAAGATGAATGTATAACTTGAAAGCCAATCATCAGAATATTGTGTGTAATAAAAAATACCAAATGCTTGAATACTTACATTTATGACATTAAAAAAGAAAGCAGAAACAGCAATTGAGATAGGCATTTTTGGATTAGTAATTTTTATTGCAAATGGATAAATAAAAGTTCTATGAATATAATGAGAAAGCCATATCAATAGAAAAACTTGGTGTATTACTTCAAGCTGATCTCTAACAATTAATCCATAAATAATCATCAAAATAACACATGGTGATTCCATTAAAACCCATCCAAGCCTTGTAGGAATATTCATACCCCAACCGCTCTTAATATGACGACCATACGGAGCATTCTCAAAGAAAAGGTATGTAAAGGTCACAATAGCAACCCCCACCCAAATCATTGTAAAAATATAAAATATATTCATTTAATTATTTAATAAACAAAGTTTACAGTTATGATTCTAAATCATAAACTTGTTAGGTAGTTTATTTTTGAAGGAAATTTATTTTGAAAAATTATGACTTTATTATTTTAGGAGCTGGTTCAGCTGGATGTGTTCTTGCAAATAGAATTAGCGAAAATTCAGAGTTAAAGGTTTGCTTAATTGAGGCAGGTTCAAAAGACAATGATCCAAGACTACATATTCCAATAGGTTTTGCTTTCTTAGGAGATAAAAGTAAATACAGTTGGGCATACGATACAGTGCCACAAAAAGAATTTGAAAAAGTGGTCGTAGCAGAGCCAGAAACTGCTGTAGTTGATTCTGCCGGAGGAGTGCATCAGGTTGAAGCAGAAAGCATGGAACATAGAAAAGGCTTTCAACCACGTGGAAAAACTTTAGGTGGATCAAGCTCGATTAATGCAATGTTATATGTAAGAGGTCATAAATGGGATTATGACCATTGGTCAAATCTAGGAAATAAAGGTTGGTCATATAGTGAAGTATTGCCTTATTTTAAAAAAGCAGAACATAACGAAATGTTTGATGATGAATTTCATGGACAAGATGGCCCCTTAAATGTTTCTAAAATAAGACATGAAAATAAACCAACAAAAGATTTTGTTGAATCAGCCTCAAAAATCTATAGTTTTAATGAAGATTTTAATGGATCTATTCAAGAGGGCATTGGTTTTTATCAAACGACACAAAAAAATGGAAAAAGATGCAGTGCTGCAAAGGCTTATCTAGTTCCTATTTTAGATAGAGAAAATTTGACAGTAATGACAGATACGAATGTAAATAAAATTATTATAGAAAATAAAAAAGCTGTGGGAGTTGAGTGCATTGATAAAGATGGAAAATCTTTTGCTATTCAAGCTGATAAAGAAGTTCTTTTATCCTCAGGTGCATTTGGGTCGCCACAAATTCTTTTAAGATCAGGAGTGGGTCCTGCTGAGGAGATAATTAAACATGGAATAGACCATAAGCATGAACTGCCTGGTGTTGGAAAAAACCTTCAAGATCATATTGATTACTTATCAGTGCATAAATACAACTCTATGGAATTAATAGGTTTTTCTTTAAAATCTATTTTTTATAAATTTCCACTTGAGATTTTAAAATATATTTTTGCAAAAGTAGGAATGTTTACATCTACGGTAGCAGAAGCTGGAGGTTTTATTAAATCAAGACAAGATATAGAGATACCAGACCTACAGCTACATTTTGCACCCGCTATGGTTATTGATCATGGAAGAACTTCTGTATGGGGTCATGGTTTAAGTTGTCATGTATGCCTTTTAAGACCTAAGTCTCGAGGTGAGGTCACGCTAAATTCATCAGACCCATTTGAAGACCCTAAAATAGACCCAAAATTCTTATCTCATCCAGATGATATGAAAGATATGATCGCTGGGTATAAAAAAATGATGGCTATTCTTAATACTGGTCCTGTATCAAAATACACTAGCAACCATGTTCAAAGACCTATAGATATAAATGATGATAAAGATATTGAACAAGCTATCAGAGAAGATGCTGACACTGTTTACCATCCCGTTGGCACTTGTAAAATGGGAAGTGATGAAATGGCAGTAGTAAATGATTCCCTTAAGGTGCATGGAATTGAGGGGTTAAGGGTCGTTGACGCATCTATAATGCCAACGCTAATTGGTGGAAATACCAACGCACCCACTATTATGATTGGTGAAAAAGCTGCAGATATCATAATTGATGATTGGTCATAAAAAATGAAGAAAATTTTAATACTTCTTTTAATTACATTTAATGTTCAATTATTATCACTTGATGTTTTGGTTATTGATGTAAGAACCCCTGATGAATATAAATCAGGTTATGTTGAGAGTTCAAAAAATATTGAATGGCAAGATATAAGCTCAATAAAAGAAACGATAAATAAAGAACAAAAAATATATCTTTATTGCAGGAGCGGTAATAGATCTCAAAGAGCTACTAATATCTTAATAGAGCTTGGTTATAAAGATGTGACTAACTTGGGAAGCATGTCTGAAGCAGCCAATTTTTTAAAATTAAAAATCATTAACTAAAACCTAAAATCATATAAATGAAAAATTTTTTTAGCTTTCTCACGAAATTCTCAAATAAGAAGATTATATGTTTTGATGGAGGAGGGGTTCGAACCATTGCCTCTATAGTTTTTTTAAAGAAACTTGAAGCAGAGAGTGGTAAAAAAATAATAGATATTTTTGATATGTTTATTGGAACAAGTGCTGGAGCATTTAATGCCGCTTGTTTTGCATATGGAGGATTTTCTGCTGACAAAGTAAAAAGATATTGGTCAACAAGATATTTAGACAAAATAATGAAAAGTTCATTTTTTTGGGATAAGGCATCTCTCATACAAGCAAGACCAAAATATGAAAGTGAAGGCAGGATGCAAGTTTTAAACGAGATTTTTGGTGAACATACATTAAAAGATTCTATTAAACCCTTTTTATCATTTGCTTATGATATTGAAAAAAGGAGGCATGTTGTTTTTGATTCGACAAACACACCAAATGTTTCATTTATAGATGCTGTTGCATCCTCTAGTGCAGCGCCAATGTATTTTCCAACCTATCAAATGAATGATAAATCCTGGATGATCGACGGAAGCATTGTTACTAATAATCCAACTCTAATAGGTTATTCTAAGGCAAAAGAAATACTAGAAACTGAAAATATTAAGATCTTAAGCATTGGATCAGGACAAAATAAAAATAAAATTAATGGCCCTAGCTCTACCAAATGGGGAGGAATGGGCTGGCTAAGAAATGATATTATCGGAATGTTACTTGATTCAGAAATTCATAATGATATTTCTAAAGATGTGCTAAAAGACAATTATCTTAGAATTAATTCCCCTCGTGGAAAAATAAATAGGTTTTTAGATGATGATTCAGAAGAAAATCTGGAAAGAATTCATTTAATGGGGATGGAGTGGTGGTCAAGTTTTGGCGATGAAACTCTTAAATTTATTGAAAAATAAACTATATTTTTATATATAAATATCAGATATAAACTTGACTTATTTTCATCAAAAAAGTTTAATACATTTCATCAATTACAGATAATTAACCTAGGGGGTTAAAGTGAAAAGATATTTATTATCATTATTGGTGCTATTTCCAATTTCGGCCTTTATTAATGCTCAAGAAGCAGAGGAAGAAAATGTTGAAGAAGTAATAGTTACTGGAATCAAAACAAGTTTAAAAGATGCCATTGATATCAAAAGAAAAAATGTTGGTGTTGTTGATGCTTTAACAGCACAAGATTTGGGTAAATTCCCAGATGGAAACCTAGCAGAAGCACTTTCAAGATTGGTTGGTGTTACAACAGAAAGAAGTAATGACGAAGGAACCAAGGTAACTGTAAGGGGTTTAGGTCCTGAATTTAACTTAGTAACTCTAAATGGAAGAACCATGCCGACTGTTCCACCTCAGTATGGTGGCGGAAGGTCTTTCAATTTTGGTGATATTTCATCTCATGGTATAGCAGCAGTAGAAGTATATAAATCTGCAAATGCGGTCTTACCGACAGGTGGTCTTGGATCGACTATTAATATGGTAACTGCAAAACCAATTGGTGCTAATAAAGGTGGATCTGTTAGTGTAAGAGGAAATCATCATACTAAAAATGTTAATGGAGACGATGTAACTCCTGAACTGGATTTTATTTACATTACTAATGGCGAATTTAATAATGGTTCATGGGGTTTTTCAATCTCGGGCTCACATCAAGAGCGAAATAACAGGGAAGAAGGCACAAATGAAATCACTTGGTTGCCAAGTGATGTAAGGGGTGGAACGGTTCCTTCTTCAGCAGTAATTACTTCTACAAATCAAAGATCTGATGGTGTTTATTTTTATCCAGAATCATTAGCATACAAGTTTAAAGACAATCAAAGCGAAAGAGACAATCTTCAAACGACTCTCCAGTATGAGTTTGGAAGAATGGTTACAACTATTGATTACACAACATCAAGTACAAATTTTGATTTTACCGGTATGACAACTGGTTCGTATTTTGCTGGTTGGGCTACAACACAAATGACAGTTAATGAAAATGGAGCAGTTATACAAGGAACTGCTGAAGCTGCAGGTAATGGAGATAGCTGGCAGAATGATTTTGAATACGGAAATTCAGATAATAATAATAAATCAGTAGGTATAAATTTTGATTTTCAAGTTAATGATAATCTAAATATGACCTTAGATTTCCATGATTCTGTAGCTAGCTTTAAAGGAACTCCTGGCGGAACTCAAAATAATATACTTCAGTTTTCTAATGGAGCATGGGAAGGATGGGGATGGTGGCCAGTTCAAGAAGCTTCTGGGTTCTTAAGGGCTAGATCTTTTGATTTTAACAACAAAGTTGGTGCTCTAACCTGGAATATGGACAAAAGTTTTCAAGGAAATCCTGTTAATGTTACAGAGTTTGATGGAAGTGATATGGGCCCAAGACAAGCATTTTTAAATTATCAAGATCGTGAAAGTGAATTAAATCAGTTACAACTTATTGGTAACTGGGAAAACAATGATGGAATTATCATGGAATCTCTTTCATCTATTGAGTTTGGTATGTCTAGAATGGAAACATCTTTTAGAAATCAAAAATGGTTCAACCAATTAGTAAATGGAAAACTTGCTGATGGAGACCCTGTAATGATGACATATGCATTTATGCCCGATGATGTATGGACCAAAGTTAATATGCCTGGTTATCTAGGCTCTGGTTCACCATTTTATTATTTAAATATTTCAAAAGAAGATGCTTTGTATTGGTTTGGTGCAGCGGGTATGGTTGGTGATTTTTCATCTCAAGATGGAAGTTGGTGGAATAATAATAATACTCCTTACCAATGGCCAGCAGAGTGTATTGCTAATGATGCTTTTGATGCTGATGGAAACCCTAATGGATTAGGAAGCAACGTTGGCTATGATGGAAATAGATCTTCAACAAGAGGTGTTGTAGATGGTTGTTATGGTAATAGGGACTCAAATGGTTACATAGTTGAAAACTTAAATTCATGGTTTGTTAATCTAAACTTTGAAACAGAGATTGCCAATGGCATTCCTGTAAGAGCTCAAGTTGGCCTTAGATATGAAGAGGAAGATAGATCTTCAACAGCTTCTACAACAGTTCCTACAAATACTGCATGGAGTTTAGGTGCTTTCATGTATGGTGATAAAGTTGGCGTAATAACTGCACCCGAGGTATATACAGGTACCGGCAGTTCAAACTATTTCTTACCAAACTTAAATATGACTTTTGATTTAGATGACAAAAGAGTTGTGAAGTTTGCTTTAAGTAAAACTATTGCAAGACCTAGTTTAGAACAACTTGATTCAACTGTTAGCGTGGGAGCTTTTGATTCTAGATACCCATTAACACTTGGTACAGGAAATCCTAATCTTGAACCATATGAATCTGTAAATTTAGATTTAGCATATGAGTACTATTATGCTGAAGGTAGCTATTTTGCTGTTAATTATTTCAGAAAAGATATTAAAGACTATCATGGAGCTGGTCTTAACAGTGGCCCATTTAATGGTGTAAGAGATGTAACACGTGGACCTAGAGGTGCATTAATTGTTCCTGAAAATGATGATGCGTTATGTCAGTGGACTGCAAGTCAAGGCTATTGGGCATGTGGATGGTCTAATGCATATGATTGGGCTTGGTTAGTGAATACTGGCTTCTCTTTTGGATGTAATGGTGCAGCTGATTGTATAGCTGATGCAAATAATGGAAATGCTGTTTTTATTGGTAATTCAGATGATCCATTTTATATATTCAATTTAGCTCAACCTGTTAATAAATATGACGGTGTACTAGATGGTTTTGAAGTTGCTGTTCAGCATCTTTTTGAAAATAATTTTGGTGTATTGGCCAACATGACACTAATTGGTGGCGATACTAATGCAGATAGAGCTGTTTTAGGTGAGCAATTTGCTCTTCCAGGATTTGGTGATGCTGCTAATTTATCTGTATTTTATGAAGATGATAATATGTCAGCTAGACTTTCATATAATCTAAAAGGCGAAACTTACGCAGGTATGGATCAATATAATCCTTTATATGTTGTTGAAAGAGCTCAGGTTGATTTTAATGCAGCTTACAATATAAACGATAGCACTCAAGTTTTCTTTGAAGCTATAAATATAACTGACTCAGAAGTTGAGCTTTACTCAAGATATGAAGAAATGACTTTCTTATATCAAGATCATGGACCAATTTATAAAGCAGGATTTAGGGTCAAGTTTTAGAAGAATAATATTTTAAAAAAAGAGGGTGTTGACCCTCTTTTTTTTTTATTAAGATATAATTTGCATGTGAAATTTTTTAAATTATTTATAATTTTAATTTTTATCGCTTCCTGTGGAGGAGGCGGAGGGGGCGGGAGTGCGCCTCCAGTTCCATTTGCGATAACTCTTGCATCAAGCAGTTCTATTTCAATTGATGAGGATACCAGTTACACAGGAAATGTAGCTGCAACTGCTAATGAGCCTGTAACTCTTCAATACGCACTAACTTCAACAACAACTAATGGAGTTTTAATTTTTTCCGAATCAGGATCAATTTCTTACAATCCAAATGAAAACTTTAATGGCCAAGATCAGTTTTCATATTCTGTTACAGCAGTAGAAAAAAGCGTAACAAGGAATAGCACGGTAACGATAACAATCAATCCAGTAAATGATTTGCCAATAATATCTTTGGATTCAAAATTAGATCTAGATAAGGATCATTTAATTTTTAATGCTAATCCAAGTTTTTCAGTTACGTTTTCTGATATTGATAATACTGATGCAGATCTAACCTTCAGCGCAATAGTGAATGACGAGTCGGTCCCAACAATATTTACATCAACTGAGGAAGGAAAAGGAGATGTTAGTTTAGACTTATCTTTGTTATCAAAGGCAGGTCTATTCAATGCTGAGATAATAGTCTCTGATGGCATTGATTCAGATAGTGATTCTTTTAATACATGGTTTATTTCAAATAAACAGACAGTCACAGTTGCACAAGACGATGATAAAAGCGATGGATTTGATTCAGGAACAACGACTAATAAAGATTATTATGTTTATTATCTTGTAGGAGGTGGTAACACCTTTGGTAGAACAGACTATCTTTTTGTTGCAGATTCGCTGAAAGCAGACCCAAATGATGGATCAACTCCAGATATTACCAGTTTTAGAGAAGCATTGCTTAGGTCTATTAATGCTCTCAATGACTCAGATGCTGCTGAATTTTTTACAGGATATTTTGATATTGTTGTTGCAGAACCAGTAAATCCTGATGGCACTTCTTTAGCTTCTATTGAAACAGGGTGTTATGACTGGGATGAAGATGTTTATTGTATTGGATCAGGTGACATAAATTCATCAGTCTTCGATGATCTGTTTGCTGATAATGATTTAGTTTCTGTATTAACAATGATTGATGGAAGGGGGGTAAATTTAGGTAATACCAACATTCAAGAGATTAAACCAAGAACTGAATATACTCTTATGCATGAATTAGGCCATGCTCATGGTGAAATGGGAGATGAATATTTAACTGATGATGATCGAGACGTTAGTTATTGGGCAGACCTAAATGTTAATACTACAACCGAAACAGATCCAGCACTACTCAAATGGAAGCATCATATAGAAGATTTAATGAATGTTCCTGGAAAAGATTTTAAAGTTTGTTATAACTATGCGGATGGTTCTATATTTGACGAAGGAGAAGATGTAACAACTTGCGATTGCTTATTTAATCTTTATGATTCTTCTGGAAATAGAACTGGAAGGAATCCTGATTGTAATAAAGTAGGTCTATTTGAAGGAAATTATTATGGAGAATTTGATAACTACAGACCAAAATATTGGACAATTATGGAAGGCGGTATTCTGCAATATGGTGAGGTAAATGCTGAAGGATTTGCAATAGGATCTATTCATAATCAGGGATTTTTATATGGAGACGACGTAGCGTTCGTGAGCGATGCAACTGGAAGCAGAACTGGTTTCGAGATTGATATAGATGTCGAATACGATACAGCAAAACTAAGATTAAAATGGTATATCAATGGTGTAGAAGATTCTTCAAAAGAAAACCAGACGACTATCGTTTTTAATAGACCAACTAACGACAGTGTTCAAATTTATACTTGGCGAGTAGATGATCTTACAGGAACGGTAACAGCTCCAGATGATGTTACTAATAATGATGATTTTTATGAAGGGTTATTTAATTCAGATTTTTACTGGTGTGATAGGTCTAGCGGTTCTTGTGAATGGGGTTATAACCCAAGCGATCAATCTCAATATGATTATGGATATATTAATGGTCCAATGGGAGGAACATGGGGGATAAACTGGTCAAGATGGTAACAATTAAAAATAAAGTATTTTTTATTTGTATATTAATTTTTAGTTTTTCAGCATCAGCTCAAGAACCTTTAAAAGATATTGATCTTGTTAAATTGCATGTTAGTTCAAATGATGAAGCTTATGTAGTTAGTTTCAAAGGAGCACCGGATAAATTTACTTTTAAAAATATAAAAGTTAAAAAACCCAAAGAAAGAATTCTTAAAAAATTAAGATTTATTAATGAAAGTGATAAGTACTCTATAAAAGTGTTCGATAAAGATGGTAAACAATTTTTGAATCTTGGTATTGGAAATCCTTTTTTTGCAACCTATGAACATATTGGATATGAAGATAGACAATATATGGGTGGTTTGGTGAATTCAGCTGATATTGAAATAGCTTTACCTTTAGGGACAGAGCCTTCATATTTTGTTATATCCAAGAGGGGGATTGATGGTAAATTTAATGATTTCCAGCAAATAATGCTACCGTAACAATCTCAAATTAATCTTCTTGAAAGCAATTCTTTAAAAGAGTATATTAACTCTCCAATGCGGTACTAGCTCAGTTGGTAGAGCGTCTGCTTGCCAAGCAGAAGGCCGCCGGTTCGAGACCGGCGTACCGCACCAATTTTATATATACAATATATACATAATTCTCACTTATCCTTAGGCTCGATGTTATATTATTTAAACTCATATTTAAGAGGAGAGAAAATTATGAAAAAATTTATTTATAGCCTTTTTGCTATTGTATTAATATCGTCGCAATCAATTATTGCAGCAGGTTATTTGGCCACCTATTCAGTTAAAGTTTCTAATCCAGCAGCTTATGTTGAAGCCATGGATGAGCTTATGGCAACTGATTGGGGTAAATCATTCCCTGCAGCAGTTTCAATACATCAATATGTATTTAATGGATATGATGATGCAACGCATGTTGTTGTTTTAAATTATGAAGATACTGCAAGTCTTGGAGCGGGTACGGAATCATTTTCAAATCCTGTATTTCTATCCTTTTTAGCTAAAACATCTGCAATAGCTGAACCTGTTGAACAATCACTCAATATGAAACTTATGGGTGGAGGAAATCAAGACCCTGAAAATAATCAAGTTTATACAATTTATAGAATGCAAGTTTCTGATCCCGCATCTTATGCAAAAGAGTATTCAAAGCTTATTAAAGCTCAAGAAGATGCTGGTAATATTGTTGGAAGCTATGGTCTTCGTCAACAAGTTGGAGGTAGTGTAAATTACTATACGCATTACGCTTACACAAGTGCTGGAAGTGTTGCACAGGCAATGGAATCCGGAGAGGTATTATATTCAAGTGATTCTTTTGCTAAATTTTCTAAAAAAATTGGAGATAATAGGAAGTTAATGAATGTATCAATACTGTCTAATGTAACTGGCTACAATGTTGAATAACGAATAATTTAGATTATTCAGGGGAGCATTTGCTCCCCCTTTTTTATTAGCTAATCTATAATTATTAAATGAAAACTCATGAAATTTTTTTAATTCTTATATTAGTTGCATCATGTGGAGGAGGATCATCAAGCTCAGATAACCAAACAAGCCTTCCTGTTACACAGCCGCCAGATTCTACAAATGAAACTTGTATAAATACTCAAGTAACAAATCTTTCAAGGTGCAATTTAATTCATGATGGCGCTGAAAGATTTTATTATATCTATGAACCTTCAAATCTTGATATTAATTCAAGCATTCCTGTTTTATTTGCTCTTCATGGGTATGGTTCTTCTGCAATGACTCATTTCAATTATACAAACTACGAACCCATAGCTGATTCAAATAATTTTATTGTTATATATCCGCAAGGAACAACTAGCAATGGGTTAAATACTCACTGGAATAATGGTGGTTGGACTTCTAAAAGCACTGCTAAGGATATTGAATTTATTGATACTGTTATTGATTATTTAAAAGATAAAATTTCAATTGACGAAACAAGAGTATATTCTTCTGGGATGTCTAATGGTGGTTATATGAGTTATCACTTAGCATGCAATCTTGATAATACTTTTGCAGCAGTTGTCTCAGTAACTGGATCAATGACCAATGATACTTATGATGATTGTTCCCCATCTCACCCAACTGCAGCTATGCAAATTCATGGCGTTCAAGATAATACGGTTCCATATCTTGGGAGCGGATGGTCAAAAAGTATTAATGATGTAATAGGCTACTGGGTTGCTTATAACTCTTGCAATGATCAGCCTGAAAGGTTAATAAAATATTCTAATCAAATGGGGTTAATTAATTTTGATACATATGGAAATTGCTTGAATGAAGTTAACGTTAAATTAATACTTCATCCAGAGATGGGACACAATTGGCCTTATATAGAAAATTATAATATAGATGCCAGTCAAGAGATTTGGGACTTTGTATCACAATATAATCTTTATGGATTAATAAATTAGTAACAAAAAAGATACATATTTGTATCAAAAGTTTCTTAATGAAGTGTTATATTGTTAACTCATTTATTAATAATAGAGGAGAATTTTATGAGATTTTTATTAGTTTCGATGTTGGTATTTTCCATTACAGCTTTTACCCAAGAAGAGGAATCTAGAGAATCAGCACCAGGTGTTATTGAACTAACAGTAGTAAAGGTTAAAACTAACTATATTCAAGATTATCTTGATGGATTAGAGCTTACATGGGTAGCTGCTAACCAAATTCAAATGGATATGGGAATCATTGATGGTTTTAATGTTTATGTTGGTAATAATGGACATGTTTATTTATCAATTACATACCCAAATTACGCAGCAATGGATCCATGGTCAGATGAACAGCAAGCGGAATTTGAAAAGAAGTTTAGAAAAGTTATTTCCGAACAAGATCAAAAATCTACAGCTCAAGGTTACGAAGATATGCGTGAAATAGTTAGAGTTGAGATGTTAGATAGAATTATTTTTAATTAAGGAGAAAAAAATGAGAATATTATTAAGTTTGAGTTTAATTGTTAGTTTTACAGTCTTAGCTGATGATCATGATTCACCTGAGTATCAGCCTAATGTTGCTGAATATTACGTTAGCGTATTCAAAGATGGAAAGGACATGGATGATATGATGAATTGGGCTAAAAAATGGAATAAATGGGCTAACAGTTCTGATGAATTTAAAGATTATACAGCTGCATTGCTTGTTCCATACTACCATAGCGGAGAAGATCCACATGATTTTGTTTGGGTTGGCATTAGTCCTAATCCGGAAGCACATTTTAGAGGCAATGACCATTGGTTCAATAATGGCCAAAAACTACTTACAGAATTAAACAAAATTCTTGAACCAGGAAATCAGACCACCTATACATGGCAAAGAGTAGTTTCAGAAACACCAAGTGGCCAATCATCATATGCAGTATATTCTGATTGTAAGTTGGCAGAAGGCGTCTCAACTGAAGATTATTACAATGCGTATTATGCTTATGCTAAAGCTGCAAAAGAATTGGGCGATGTTGCTGGCAGAAAGATGATCTTTCCATCATCTGGAGTTCCATCCGCATGGGATTATGATTTTGTTCAGCTAGTCACAACTGAAACAATTGCTGATTATGGAAAAAATTGGACAAACTTTTGGGGTGATGCAACTGCTGAAAGCATGCCTGAACTTAAAGCGCTTCAGGATCTTGGTGGCTCATGTGAAAACGAAAGAACTTATGGCATTGTTCCGGTAAGAAATTAAAATAAGTTGATTTAAAAAAGGAAGCTTTTTAGCTTCCTTTTTTTTTATCAATAAAAAGGCATAATAATTTTGTGAGTATTTATAAAAATCATATTGCAATAATTGGTGCAGGAATTTCAGGTTTGATGCTTGGAATTATTTTAAAAAAACATAATATCCCTTGTGTTGTATTTGAAAAATATAATACTGTTAGCGAATATGGTGCAGGAATATCAATTTCACCAAATGGACTAAAAATTTTAGAAGAATTAAATCTTCTAAATAAATTAAAAATGGTTTCTGCAAATCCATTCAAAACAAATTTCTATTCTAATTCTTCTATGATCACATCTATACCGGTTGATGTTGTCACAACATCTAGGCAATCATTATATAAAGTTCTATTAGATGAATACTTATCTCTTCAAGGCGATATCTTATTTGATCATGAATTGATAGATATTAATTTGTCTAAAAAAACCCTGTCTTTTTTAAATAATATTAATATTACTGTTGCTCATATTGCTGCATGTGATGGCATTAAATCTTTATGTAGGGATAAATCATTTATTAATAATCAAAGCCCTATTTATAGTGGGTACTCAGTCTGGAGATCAATAATTAATACCAATCAGAAAGACATAAATTTTTATCTTGGATCTCACTATCATGCGGTAACCTATCCAATAAACGATAGTCAATTGAGCTTTGTTGCCGCATTAAAGAATAATAAAAATAATAGTGAATCCTGGAAAGAAAAGGGCAATTTTGATGATATCAAATCAGAACTACCATCTTTTCTTCTAGATAAATACCTGATTGGTGAACATAAAAATCATTTATACAAATGGGGTGTCTATACAAGACCAAAAATAAATGATTTATTTAAAGAAAATATTACATTCTTGGGAGATGCAGCTCATCCAATTGTCCCATTTATTGGACAGGGAGGATGTTTGGCCCTCGAAGACGCATATATTTTTGGTAATTTAATTAAAGAATTTAAGTATGATTTTTTAAAAATACAGAATTTATATAAATCACTTAGACTTAAGCGGATAAGAAAAATACAAAAGGCATCAATGAATCAAGCAAGATTGAATCATACCAATAACAATACTTTAATCACTATAAGAAATATGATGATGAGGTACACAAATATTATTTCATATAGAACAAAGAATATATGGCAATATGATGCTGTAAAAATAATAAATAAGATAATTTCATAATTATTGGTTAATTACATCAACTTGTTATAATTTCTATATGGATGCTCTATCAAAATTATTCTCCTTATTTAAATCTTCAAATACCATAACTAGTCAGACTTCATTAAAAATATCAGAAAATCTCAAAACCTTTGTTAAAGATGAAATGTTACCTGGATTAAATATTACACCAGATTATTTTTGGACTTCTTTTGAAAATATCTATAATAAATTTTCACAACGCAATAAAGATCTTTTAATCAAACGACAACTTTTACAAGATCAAATAGATAAGTGGCACATAGAAAATAAACATTCGGAATTTGATTTAGATAAATATAAGAAATTCTTAAATGAGATTGGTTATTTGCAGCCTCGAAGCAAGAACTTTTCAATAAGTACATCAAATGTTGATCCTGAAATCAGAAAGATTGCTGGACCACAGCTTGTTGTGCCAGTTATGAATGCAAGGTTTGCATTAAATGCTGCTAATGCAAGATGGGGTAGCCTTTATGATGCGCTTTACGGTACAGACATCATTAGTGAAACTGATGGCGCTGTTAAAGAAGGTGGTTATAACCCTCTAAGAGGCGATAAAGTGATAGCTTTTGCAAAGAATTTTTTAGACAACACAGTTCCTTTAGTAAATGGGGATTATCACAATGTAATCAAATTTGAATTTATCAATGGCGAGTTACTAATGACATTAAAGGATAAATCAACGACACATTTAAAAGATAAGAAACAATATATTGGATATATGGACAAGGGTGAGGGAGCTTTTGGCCTATTATTTAAAAATAATAATTTACATTTTGAAGTTCAGATCGATAGAGATCATCCTATTGGGCAAGATGATCCTGCTGGTATAAAAGATATATTAATGGAATCAGCTATTACAACTATTCAAGACTGTGAAGATTCTGTAGCAGCGGTAGACGCAGAAGATAAAATTGTAGTTTACAGAAGTTGGTTAGGGCTTATGAAAGGAAATTTAAAAAGATCTTTTGATAAGAATGGTAAGTTCATTACGAGAGAATTAAATCCTGATCGTAAATATTTTCTTAAAGACGGAAAGATAATTTTATTACCAGGAAGGAGCTTGATGCTTGTTAGAAATGTGGGTCATTTGATGACTAACCCGGCAATAAAAGATGCTAATGATAATGAAGTTCCTGAAGGCATTATGGATGCATTTTTTACATCCTGTATTTCAATTCATGACATTATTGGAAACGGCCCTTATAAAAATTCTAAAACAAAAAGTATTTATATAGTTAAACCTAAAATGCATGGGCCTGAAGAAGTTCAATTCACATGCGATCTGTTTGAAGAGATTGAGACAATATTTAATCTACCAAAGAAGACAATTAAAATAGGAATAATGGATGAAGAAAGAAGAACAACTCTAAATTTAAAAGAATGTATTGAAGTTGCAAAAGACAGAGTTATTTTTATAAATACAGGCTTTCTTGATAGGACTGGTGATGAAATACATACAAGCATGGAGGCTGGTCCAATGGTAACTAAAGCAGCTATGAAAAATAAAAAATGGATTAATACATATGAAAATTGGAATGTAGATATTGGTTTAGAAACTGGCTTCCTTGGCAAAGCACAAATTGGCAAAGGAATGTGGCCAATGCCAGATGAAATGTTAGAAATGTATAAAACAAAAACCATGCATCCAAAAGCAGGAGCAAACTGTGCATGGGTGCCATCTCCAACTGCTGCAACTCTTCATGTTATGCACTATCATCAAATTTTTGTTAAAGAAGAGCAAGAAAAGATATTACAAAGAGAAAAGGCTAAATTAGATGACTTATTATTAATACCATTTATGAATAAAAATGAATTCCCTACGAAAGAAGAGATACAAAAAGAAATTGAAAACAATGCTCAAGGTATATTGGGTTATGTTGTTCGCTGGGTAGACCAAGGAATAGGTTGTTCTAAAGTGCCAGATATAAACAATGTTGGCTTAATGGAAGATAGAGCAACCTGCAGAATATCAAGTCAACATATTTCCAACTGGCTTCATCATGGTTTATGTTCAGAAAAAGAAGTCTTAGAAATTATGAAAAAAATGGCTGTGGTGGTTGATGAACAAAATTCAGGTGATGTAAATTATAAAAAAATGTCTCCATCTTTTGATGGAATCGCATTTAAGGCTGCCTGTGATTTAGCTACGAAAGGCAAAGCCCAACCTAGTGGTTACACCGAACCGATTCTTCATAAAATGCGATTAAGAAGGAAGTAATATGAGCAAAGGATACTGGGTTGTTAGGGCAAATATTTCTAATCAACAGGAATATTCAGAGTACGTAAAACTTGCTACAAGCATTATTAAGCAATTTGATGGAAAATTTCTAATAAGAGGTGGTGATCAAGTTGAATTTGAGGAAGTTGGTTTTGATAGAACAGTTGTTGTTGAATTCAAATCATATCAGGACGCTTTAGATTGCTATAATTCAGAATCATATCAATCAGCCATGCAGTTTGTAAAAAATTCATCTAAGAGATTGGTAGTTGTAGTAGAAGGGCTTGATTAGTTTATTTATTAACTTTTTGTTTACCAGTTTCATCTCTATGTTTTTTAAGATACTTCATAAAAGGTGTTCCACCTGTACCTCTTATAGTTGAACCACCTGTTCCAAATGGATTTTTAATTTGTGACTGTTTGTGAATATATGAGGCAGCATATTCCAAGTGTTGCGCCCTGAATCTTCTTATTTCTTCAAGACAATCATTATATTCTTTAACTAATTTTTTAGATTTATTGATATAAGTTTTTGCTTTCGATCTCTTTTCAACATTGTCAATCATTTTTCTATGATTTGGCGGCATGTAATCTCTCATTTCATTAAGATAGGGTCTTAAATTATCATTACTATGCTCAATACCAAGAGCTCCATCAAGAAAAGGGATTATACTGCTTTGTGCACCTGTCTCACCTCTAAAAAATTGAGGTTCGTTATCAAATTGATTTTCATATATCAAACCATTTTTAAGATCTGGATTATCTTTTGTTCCAAATATATATGGTCTTACCCGATGATAGTAAATATATGGATCACATTTTTCAGGCATAAGCGAAAAGATATGATTAACTTTCTTTAATGAAGCAATTATTCTTTTAAGTTGTTTTGAAAAATCATTCACCTTATTTTTTTGATTCAATAAAGATAATTTATATGCAGCATCTATAGCATCTGAAGCAGCATCTTCAATACAGACATGAATCGTTACAAACCAGTCTTCATCTACACCACCTAAGAAATTATTAATTAGTGCTACATTATCAAGTGAGACGGGTTCTTTAGGATCAATTTTGTACCAATTATCCAAACAATAACTTGCATAGCTAAGTATTGGAGGTCTGCCAAGATATGTTGATAATTGAACCCATGGTTTTGCTATCACCTCAGGAAGAATACTTCTAGGTTTATCTCCGCCCCAAATATAAGCATGAGCAATAAAACTTAAGTGAGACATAGCCAAATTAATTTCTTTCTTTCTTTTATTTTTAATTAAAACATCCACAGCAAAACTATTACTATTTAAGTTATCAATTTTTTTTTGAACCTTATTTGTTAGTAACAGTTTAGGAAGTTCTGATGCAGTTTGTGAAATTAAATCTAAAGATTTCAAATTAGTTTTGTATGACCGAAGAGGCTGATTTTTTGAAAAGAATGCTTTCATATAAGATATATTAAACAGATAAAAGCGCAAAATTACTACCATTAAAAATAATAATAAAAATAATTAATCTTTTTTTATAAAAAGTGTTGACAATGAGACTAACAAGAGTAATATAACTCTTACCAATAATTTTCGACTATTGACCAACTGCAGACGGAAAAGTATAGAGAAAAATTAAAGGTAGAGACCAAAGGGTGAAAGCATTTATAAGAGTCGATGATAAAAAACAGCTTATAAATCCACCAAGGATTCAAGAGAAGGAATCCAAGGAGCTAAAGAGAATCTCACTTTAGACCCCTGAGGAACTCGAATTTAAGAAACAGAGCTTGCTCTGTTTTTTTTTGTCTTGCATATTGTTAGATATTCTTTAGTATTCTTATGTTATGACATTTACTAGATCTAAAATAATTTGCACTGTTGGTCCTGCTACTGAGAGCATTACCTGTCTTCGTAAGTTGCATAAAGCTGGTATGAATGTCGTTAGAATCAATATGTCTCATGCTACTCATAAGTCGGCCAAAACTGTAATTGACAGAATTGATAAAATTAATCAATCTGATGCTGCAATATCATCAAAAATAGGCATATTACTAGATACACAAGGGCCTGAAATTAGAACTGGTGATACAGCAATGCCTATTGAGCTAAATGTTGGAGACAACGTTACTTTAACTATAAGAGATGAAATAGATGTAGAAACTTCTTCTATTAAAGTTAATTACAAAGGACTTATTCACAGTGTCGAAGTTGGTTCTAGAATATCTGTAGACAATGGGTTGATAAATTTTAAAGTACTTTCAAAAGAATCAGAAACACTAAAATGTAAAGTTCTTCATGGTGGAAAATTGGGTTCAAAGCGTCATGTTAACTTACCTGGGGTTAGAGTTAATATGCCTTCAGTTACTGCTAAAGATATAAAAGATATTAAATTTGGAATAAAGCATAATGTAGATTTTATAGCCGCATCTTTTGTCAGAAGCGCAAAAGATCTAGAGATACTTCATGAAGTATTAAAAGAAAATAAATCAGAAGCTAAAATAGTAGCGAAAATTGAAAATCAAGAAGGGCTTGATAATATTGACGAGATTTGTCAATCGGCTTGGGGTGTAATGGTTGCTAGAGGAGATTTGGGGATTGAAACCAGTCTTACTGATTTGCCGAATATTCAAAGAAAAATAATGTATTCTTGTGCTAAATGGGGCAAACGTTCAATTGTTGCTACACATTTACTAGAGTCTATGATTAAAAATCCTACACCAACAAGGGCAGAGGTTACTGATATTGCTAATGCTATTTATGAGGGAGCAGATGCGCTGATGCTTTCAGGTGAAACAAGTATTGGTAAATATCCAATTGATTGTGTCGAATTTATAAAATCTATATCTTCTAAAACTGAAAAATTTAAAACCTTAGGCTATGAAAGAAACCTAATTACTAGTTCGGATTGGGAATATATTGCTGTTGCAGCAAAAAACTTAGCAGAATCTATAAATGCTGATGGAATAATAGCCGTAACAAGAACTGGAGCAACTGCAAACTTTATATCGAATGCAAAACCAAATGGAATACCTATTTTTACATTTACAAATAATAAAAATACATTAAAACAACTTTCATTGGTTGGCTCTTCTTTAGCTTTTTATATACCAAGACTTAATAATCATGAAAAAACTTTAAAAAAAGCAGAAAGCGTTTTAAAAACGTATTACAAAAAAAAGCAAAATTTAAAATTTATAATGGTTTCAGGTATTTTCTCTGAGGATCACTCAGAAGCTATACAAATAATTAATTTTTAAATAACAATTCTTAAAAGTATTGTAAAATTTAATAATTAAAGGAAATTGCTTTGTCATCAAAAGATATAGACCCAATTGAAACCTCAGAATGGCTTGAAGCTATAAATAGTGTAATTGAGGAAGAAGGGCTTGAAAGAGCCTCATACTTGTTAACCAAAATAGCAGAAAGACTAAACCAAGAAGGCACTATTCCTTCATATAATTTAACTACTCCGTTTAAAAATACCATCCCTGTCAAAGAAGAGGCACAGATGCCAGGTGATCTTTTTATGGAAAGAAGAATTAGGTCCTTAATTAGATGGAATGCACTTGTTATGGTCTTAAAAGCAAATAAAAATGATGATGAGCTCGGTGGTCATATAGCAACTTTTTCATCTGCAGCTACTCTCTATGATGTTGGATTTAATTATTTTTTTAGAGGCTCAGAAGATCACTTAGAAGATCTAATTTATTACCAAGGTCATTCATCACCAGGTATCTATGCTAGAAGTTTTTTAGAAGGTTATTTAAATGAAGATGATCTTGATAATTTTAGAAGAGAAGTTACTAAGCCTGGATTATCATCCTATCCTCATCCTTGGTTAATGCCAGAATACTGGCAATTCCCTGTTGTTTCAATGGGGCTTGGACCCATCCTTGGTATATATCAAGCTCATATTATGAGATATCTTTCTGCTCGTGGATTGGTGCCAAGAAATGATAGAAAAGTTTGGGTATTCTGTGGCGATGGTGAAATGGATGAGCCTGAGTCAAAAGGTGCAATAGGCTTAGCAGGAAGAGAACAATTAGAAAATCTTGTTTTTGTTGTTAATTGCAATTTACAAAGACTAGATGGACCCGTTCGAGGCAACGGAAAAATTATTCAGGAATTAGAGGGTTCCTTTAGAGGTGCAGGATGGAATGTTATAAAAGTTATATGGGGAAGGTCATGGGATCCTATCATCGCTAAAGATACCGAAGGAAAATTGCAGGAGATAATGGATGCGGTTGTTGATGGCGAGTTACAAAACTTTAAAGCGAAGGGTGGGGCTTATACAAGAGAAAACTTCTTTGCCAAAAATCCTTCTGTCTTAGAAATGGTAAAAGATCTCACAGACGAAGATATATATAGATTAAACAGAGGAGGTCATGATCCTTATAAAGTTTATGCTGCTTATCATAAAGCAGTAAATTCAAAAGGTGCTCCCACTGTAATCTTGGCTTTAACAACAAAAGGCTATGGAGTTGGATCAAGAGAAGCTGATAATACTACACACCAAGTAAAAAAATTATCAATGGATAATCTAAAGTCATTTAGAGATAGATTCGATATACCTGTATCAGACTCTGAGATAGAAAATCTTCCTTATGTAAGACCTCCAGAGGACTCACCAGAAATTCAATATCTCAAAAAAACAAGAAAAAAACTTGGTGGTTTCATTCCTAGGAGAAGAATTTCATCTGAAGTATTACCGATGCCGAATGAAAAAATATTTACAAAACTATATGAATCAAGTGGTGAAAGAAAAATTTCAACCACTATGGCTATAGTTAGAATTATTACTGATTTATTAAAAGATAATGATATTGGTAAAAGAATAGTTCCAATAGTTCCAGATGAGGCAAGAACTTTCGGAATGGAACCATTATTTCGGCAAGTTGGAATTTATTCATCTGCTGGGCAGAAGTATGAACCAGAAGATGCCGATAAGGTTATGTGGTACAAGGAATCTAAAGAAGGTGTGATGTTGGAAGAAGGAATAACTGAAGCAGGTGCATTTAGTGCTTGGACAGCTCTAGCAACAGCATATACAAACTATGATTTTCCTATGATCCCTTTTTATCTTTTTTACTCAATGTTTGGCTTTCAAAGAGTCCATGATTTATCTTGGGCGGCTGGCGATGCACAAGCTAAAGGGTTTTTGATCGGAGCGACATCAGGAAGGACAACACTTAATGGCGAAGGTTTACAACATCAAGATGGACATAGTCATATTCTCTCATCAACGATTCCTAACTGTCTTTCTTATGACCCTGCATATGCATATGAAGTAGCTGTAATAGTTAAAGACGGCATTCAGAAAATGTATGTCGATCAAGAAAATTACTTTTACTATATAACAACAATTAATGAAAACTATATTCATCCTGAAATGCCAAAAGGTTCTGAAGAGGGAATTATTAAAGGTATGTACAGGGTTAAAGAAACAAACAAACCAATGGTTCGTTTGTTAGGTTCTGGTGCAATTTTAAATGAAGCATTGAAAGCCTCAGAAATATTAGAGAAATTTAATATAAATTCAGAAGTGTGGAGTGTTACAAGCTTCAACCTACTTAGAAAAGATGGCATGGAAGCAGAAAGATTAAATCAATTAAATCCATTGGATGAAAATGAAATCAATTATGTTGAAAAATGTTTTATCGAGAATGCAATACCAACTATTGCAGCAACAGACTACATGAGAATATATGCCGAGCAAATAAGACCTTATGTTAATAACGAATATATTACACTTGGAACAGATGGATATGGAAGAAGCGATACAAGAAAAAACTTAAGAGATTTTTTTGAGGTAGATTCTCAAAGCATTGCTAGAGCAGCAATATATTCTCTATTTAAAAAGAATCAGATACCAGAAAATCAAATCGAAAAAATTTATAAAGATTTAAAAGTCAATCCAAAGAAACCTAATCCTTGGCAAGTTTAATGTCTGAATTAATAACTATAAACCTTCCTGATTTTGGTGAATTCGATGAGGTTGAAGTAATTGAAATTTGTGTAAAAGAGGGACAAAAAGTTGATTCTGAAGAGCCTATCATAGTTCTTGAAACCGATAAGGCAGCAATGGAAATACCTGCATCCATAGAAGGAGAAGTGAGGAAGGTGTTACTTAATATTGGCGATAAAGTGAAAATAGGTATACCTTTTTTGCAGATTGAAGTAAGTGAGTCTAAACCTAGAAAAGCTGACGATAGTAAAATTGCTGAAATTAAAGAATCTGAGATAGATGAAATAAAAGAAGAGCTTCCATCTGCAGTAGATGATGCTGCTAATATTATGTCAGACTACAGAAAAGGAAAACCAGACTTAAATGTTGGTAAAAAAAATTCAATCCATTCAGGGCCGGCTACTAGAAAATTAGCAAGAGAGTTTGGAATTGATCTTAATCAAGTTTCTGGGTCAGGGCCTAAGGGTAGAATTTTAAAAGAAGACCTTCATCTGTATGTAAAAACTTTCCTTGAAAATCAATCAAATAGAACAAACATCCCATTAAGGAAAGAAATTGATTTTTCAAAATGGGGCGAAGTTAAAAAAGAAAAACTCTCTAAATTTAAAAGGACAGCATTAGATAACCTTCATTCATCATGGGTTAGCATTCCTCATGTAACGCAGCATGAGGAAATAGATATAACCGATTTATTGAAACTTCGCGATAAGCTTTATAAACAAAATAAAGTAAAGATTTCACCATTAGCTTACATAATAAAATCAACCGTTGAATCATTGAAGCATTTTCCAGAAATAAATACCTCGCTTTCACCAGGATTAGATTCTTTAATATATAAAGATTTTTATAATATAGGTATTGCTGTTGATACAGATGCAGGACTAATAGTTCCAAATATTAAAGATGTTGAAAAAAAATCAATAATTAAAATTTCTTCAGAAATAACCGAGTTAGCAAAACTTGCAAAAAAAAGAAGACTTACAAGTGATCAGCTCTCAGGATCAACTTTTACAATTTCTTCTCTCAGTGGTGTTGGTGGAAAATTTTTTACACCAATAATAAATCCTCCAGAAGTAGCAATCTTAGGCTTATCGAAAACTTTTGATGCAGTTAAATTGGATAAAATGAAACTTCAAACTAAAAAGTTATTACCTATATCTTTATCATATGATCACAGAGTTATTAATGGCGTATATGCAGTTAAGTTTATTAATCATTTGATTACAGTTTTAAATGATATGAAATTTCTAGAAAGCTCTTTCGAATAATTGTTACAATAGAGCTCAAATATCAAAGAATAGGCAAATATGTTTAATACGTTAGATTGGATAATCGTTTCATTATATTGTGTTGGAATAATAAGTCTTGCTACATATGTTTCAAGAAAAAACTCTGCTCATGAAAGAAGTGCAGAAGATTATTTTTTAGCTGGAAGATCTCTGCCATGGTGGGCAATTGGCGCATCTTTGATAGCTGCAAATATTTCTGCTGAACAAATTATTGGAATGTCTGGCCAAGGTTTTGTTGTGGGCATGGCTATTGCTGTGTGGGAACTAACAGCTGCAATAGCCCTTATAGTAATGGCAAAGTATTTTTTACCAATATTTTTAGAAAAAAAAATATATACCATGCCTCAATTCTTAGAACAAAGATTTGATAAGAGAGTTAGTTTAGTTTTGTCTTTTTTTTGGTTAATCGTATATGTATTTATTAATCTAACATCCGTTCTTTGGTTAGGATCCCTGGCTATAAACGCTCTTACGGGATTGGACTTATTTTATGGATTAATAATACTAGCTCTATTTTCTCTAGCTTATTCATTATTCGGGGGATTAAAAGCAGTAGCAATGACAGATGCTGTCCAAGTTGTTCTTCTAATTTTTGGTGGATTAGCAGTTTCATATATAGCTTTAAACACAATTTCCTCATCATCCGAATCTCCTGGAGTTATTGAAGGCATGCGTATAGTCATGTCTGAAATGCCAGATAAATTTGATATGGTCTTATCTGCCGACAATCCATCATATAAAAACTTACCTGGCATATGGATACTATTAGGTCTTGGAGTTTGGATTGGCCATTTCTTCTATTGGGGCTTTAATCAATATATTACTCAAAGAGCATTAGGAGCAAAAGATATAAAAGAAGCCCAAAAAGGTGTAATGTTTGCTGCATATCTAAAATTACTTATGCCAATAGTTATTGTTTTACCTGGGATATGTGCAGCAATTCTTTTTCCAGTGCTCGAAGCCCCTGATCAGGCTTATCCAACAATGATGTCATTATTACCAAATGGTCTACTAGGTCTAACTTTTGCTGCATTAATAGCTGCCATAGTTTCTTCATTAGCTTCAATGAGTAATAGTATAAGTACTATTTTCACTATGGATGTATATAAATATTTTAAAGGTGAGAATGTCTCGCAATCAGAACTTATTAGTATAGGAAGATTAACTGTAATAGTTTCATTATTTATTGCTGCTATAATTGCTAAGCCTTTATTAGGAAGCTTTGAGTCTATTTTTCAATACATTCAGAATTTTACTGGATATTTCTCACCAGGGATTGTTGTGATATTTCTGGTAGCTTTATTTTGGAAAAAAGCTACTTCTATGTCTGTTTTGGTAGCAGTATTAATATCATTAGCTGCTTCAGTTGTATTTAGCATTCAGTTTCCAGAATTACCATTTATTCATAGAATGACAATAGTATTTATCCTATCTTCAATAGGATGTTTACTTACTACTTTCCTCCAAGGATATAAAGATCAAGAAAAAGCAATTGATCTCAGCGCTATTAACTTCTCGACATCAAAAGCATTTAATTTAAATACTATGATTATTATTTATGCTCTTGTATGTATTTATGTTGCTTTTGCATAAAATTATTATGAAAATTTTTTTAATACTTATAATTTTTAATACCTCAATATTTGCTCAAGTTGATTGGTCTAATCCTAATGATTGCAAGCTTGAAGATAATTCAGTTTTTACTCAAAGCATTTTAGATAAAATGACTTTAGAACAAAAAGTTGGTCAAATCATCATGCCTGAAATTAATAGTGTTACTCCTGATCAGGCAAAAAGATTCCATTTTGGAACTATATTGAATGGAGGTGGTGGATTTCCAAATCAAAATAAAAATAGCACAATTCAAGATTGGAAGAACCTTAGTAAAGATTACTATGATGTTTCAACAGAAGTTGCCGGTATTAAAGTTCCAATTTTATGGGGTACTGATGCAGTTCATGGTCATAACAATGTAATTGGCGCTACTATTTTTCCTCATAATATTGCTTTGGGAGCAACTAGGAATAGTTCACTAATTAGAGAAATTGGTAGCTCAATTTCAAAAGAAGTTCTCTCTACCGGCATAATATGGACATTTGCTCCAACAATAGCTGTTCCCCAAAATGATTTATGGGGAAGAACCTACGAAGGTTACTCAGAAAACTCAGATTTAGTTTCAGAACTTGGTAAAAATTTTATATTAGGCCTTCAGGGTGAGGGAGATAGCTTCCTTAGCAATCAACATGTTTTAGCAACTGCAAAACATTTTCTTGGTGATGGTGGAACTGATAAAGGCATTGATCAAGGCAATACAATTTCTAAAGAATCTGAACTAAAAGAAGTTCATGGAAAACCATATTACGACGCAATAGATTCATGCGCAATATCAATAATGGCAAGTTTTAATTCATGGAATGGAATAAAAATGCATGGAAATAAATATCTTTTAACAGATGTTTTAAAATCACAAATGGAATTTGATGGGTTTATTGTTGGAGACTGGAATGGCCATGGACAAGTTACTGGTTGTGAAGATAACAATTGTCCTAAAGCATTTAATGCTGGTGTAGATATATTTATGGTTCCAACGGAATGGGAGCCTCTTTACTGGAATACACTTGAGCAAGTAAGATCAGGCGCTATTGATATTAAAAGATTGGATGATGCTGTATTAAGGATTTTAAATGTTAAAAAGCACTTAGGGTTATTTGATGGAAGGATTCCTCATGAATATAATCAAAACTTTATTGGACATAGTTCTCATAGAGACCTAGCAAGAAAAGCCGTTAGAGAATCTTTAGTACTATTAAAAAATCAAGAATCTATATTGCCATTTAAACCCAATAAAAGTTTTCTAATTATAGGTGAACAATCAAAATACATTGAAAATCAAATGGGTGGCTGGACTATAACCTGGCAAGGTAAAACATGGGAGGGGACTTCAATATCCAATAATGATTTTCCTAATACTTTAAGTATTTTTGATTCAATTTCAGAGAAAATAATCGATTCTGGAGGCAGAATAGAGTATTCAAAAGATGGTTCATTTAAAGATAAACCAGATTATGTAATTATGATATACGGTGAAACTCCTTATGCTGAGGGTTTTGGTGATATTGAGGATCTGGATTTTAGTTCAAAAAATATTAATATTCTTAATCAAATGAAAGCAATTTCAAATATGGATATTCCAATCATTTCACTTTTTATTTCAGGCAGACCTTTAATTATTGATGAAGAATTAAATTATTCAAATGCATTTGTGAGTATTTGGTTGCCTGGCACTGCTATAGAGGGAATAAATGATGTTATCTTTAGCAATTTAGATAACTCAATAAATTTTGATTTTAAGGGAAAACTACCTTATTCATGGCCATCAAGCAATTCTTCTAACCCTTTAAATAATGGTGATGATGATTATGACCCATTATTTGAATATGGTTATGGTCTCACCTATAAAGACTAGACATATGGAAAAACTATTATTGGTTGATATTGGTGGAACTAATATGCGACATGCAGTTATAACTGATAAATCAAATGAAATATCAAATATTTCTAAATCGCCTTTTATTGGTAATACCTTTGACATTCAACTTGAAGAACTTTTGAAAAAAGATAATATCAAAACCTTAATAATTTCAGTTGCTGGTCCAAAAATTAAGAATACTATTACTATGACAAACAGAGACTATACCTTTGATGCAAACAAGATTAAAGAAAAGTTTAGCCTAAAAAATTGCTATCTTTTAAATGACTGGGAGGCAATAGCGCATAGCTATTCTTTTATTTCGAATAACATAGAATCATTAAAACAAGGGAAATCTTTTAATAACAATATACTTTTCTTAGGGCCTGGCACTGGGCTTGGTGCTGCTTTATCAATAGATAACAAAATAGTTATACCAACAGAAATTGGAAATACCTCTAATTCTTCATCAAGACTTCATCAAAATTATAATATTGAAATTGAAAAAGATACTTCACTTGAGAATGTTCTATCTGGTTCTGCCATATCAGCTATTTATAAAAAAAAGATAGGTATTGATTTGTCTTCTGAGGATATTTTTAAGAAATTTTTAGAAAAAGACCAAATTGCAGAAGAGGTTATTAATGGATTTATTAAATCTTTAGCCGACGTATTATCTGATCTATCATTAACCTTTATTCCAGGAGATGGAATTTTATTAGCTGGAAGTCTTATTAGAACTATTCATCCATTTATAAATAAAGAAGATTTTAAAAAAAGGTTTATTGGAAATAAAAAAGGCGCACATAAGAATATTTTAGAAATGATTTCGATTGGGGTTATCACTAAAGAAAGGACACCATTGTATGGGAATCTCGGGTTTTATAAAAAATTAACTTAAATGAATATAATTCATTTACATTGTGTATAATCATCAACAATTATGGCAGATAAAAAACAAACTAAAGTATATTTAATACCTGAAGGTGAGACTAGAGATAGTCATACTTATCACTATACAGCTATTAAAACTAGAAGCTTTACATTAGAAAATAAAAAAATGAGACTAAAGAAATTTAATCCTGTTAAAAGAATCCATGAATGGTTTGTTGAGGCAAAATTACCTCCACATAATTAATTCTTTATTAATCTCAATTCTGTAGATGAAATATCGTCTCTAAAGCTAGCCTCCTCAAAACCAGTACACCTAGTCCTAATAATCTCGGGAACTTTGATTCCTTCTAGCGAAACAAATTTTTTATCAACCTTTCTTCCAAAAACTAGAAAGTTGATATTATGATCATTAAATCTATTAATATGATCCATCATATCTTTATGATTATTATAAAATTTTTCATCAAATACTCTTAACAGAGTATCTGCTCCAATTATAAATACTGAATTAGGAAACATTTCCGCTTTTTCACTAAACCTTCCTGCAGATGTTAGAACCCAACTTTCATCATTTTGAAATTGATCAAGAGTTCTCTTAATCTCATAAAAAGTTAAAGGAGGTTTATCAGCATTTCTAGCACATATTTCAAATGTGGTATGCATACCTGTTTTTTTTTCTGCCAATTCCTTCATTTTGATATGACCTTCATGGAGTGGATTGAAAGTACCAGGGAATATAAGTTCAGGATTATTTTTAGTATTCGAAATATAACTTACTTTATTGTTAAATAATTTTTGCCATGATTTTTCAGCATTTATTTGCTCTATTTTTATGTTCTCATTAAGCTCGGGCAGGCTAAATTCATAACCGCATGATTCAGCCAGTAAGCTTATTGCACACTCAGTTATTAATTCTTCTTCTTGTTCTCGAGTTCGCTTGCCTTTATCTAAATAACATTCAAGATATTTTGTATAGTCATGTGTTTGTACAACGATAAAAAACTTATGATCTCCTTTTTTTTCATAAGTTGTGGCGAGGTTTGCTGTAATGGCAATACCTATTAGATGTTTAGATTTTGTTTTAACAGCAATATCCTTAGATTTCTTATAAGCATTTGCTGCCATGCTTAGACATGTATTCAAAGAGCAATAATGATCTACTTTCTTATTTAAAAACGCATCCATTGACTCTTTTGAGTATGGAATATATGACTCAAGAATTGTATTGCTTGCTCCAGGAACTTTTAACAATGATGATATTGCGTTGGTTCCTCCGCCACTAGAAACAAATGTCAACTTAAAAGATGACGAATGTATTTTTTTTACAATGTCGAAGTATTTTTTCAATTATTTTTTTAAGATATTTTAATGTATTTATTTTAACCCAATAATCAAAATTCATTGATAGAATAAATACATGAATCTATATCGACTGTTATTTTTTAGCTCTTTATTAATACTTATATTAAATATTGAGTCGTATGATGTAAAAAAAGTAACTTATGCTTCATGGGATAAACCAGACGTTGAGCTTTGGTACTCCTTGCCAAAAGAAATTAATAAAGATACAAAGGTTTTGTTTATTGTCCATGGCGCATCTCGAGATGTAGAAAGGTACTTAAAAGCCTGGTTGGAAGAAGCTAAAAATAAAAATGTAATTCTAGTTGCTCCCTTTTTTTCAAAACAGAGTTATAGGTATTACAGCACACTCGGTTTAGCAACATCATCTGGGAAAATAATTACTAATTCAGATAAAAACTTAACTAATTCAATTTCTTCTTTTTATACTTTCTTTAAGAGCAAATATAATTTAAGTTCTGAGACATATCTTATATTTGGATTTTCAGGAGGCTCTCAATTTGTTCATAGATACATGATGTATGGAGAAGATATGCGAATTGAAAAGGCTGCAATAGGTAGTGCTGGTTGGTATACATTCTTAAATAATGAGCCTTTTCCATTTGGAACAAAGAATATGTCATTAGATAGGGCGCGTTATGAATGGTTCTTGTCTAGAGAGGTTTTATTTCTTCTTGGTGATAACGATAACGACCCCAATCATTCATCATTAAACACCAATAGAGGGGCAAGAAAACAAGGAATACATAGATATCAACGTGGTCAAAATTATTTTAACAATTTAATTAATTTTGCAGAGCAATCCCAAACACCATTTAGATGGCGCTATAAATCGATTGAAGGACTAGATCATAATATTGAATCAATGTCAGATAGCGCAATACCTTTTTTGCTTTACGACCTTGATTATAAAAACTAAATAGTATTTCTCTTTATAAACTCTTCTGCTTTTTTAAAAATTAATCTTTTTCTATTTTTATCCATTTTCTTCAATGTATTCACCATAATCGAAAGCCTTGGATTTGATTCAAAAAATTTAATATTTTTATTTATAAAACTCCAATAAAGCCCATCAACTTCTTCACACCAATCACCCTTAGGATAATTTGACATTCTTAATATGTAACTTGACCCACAAATATAGGGCTTAGTTGAGAATATTCCACCATCTGCATAAGATCCCATTCCATAAACGTTCGGAACCATAACCCAATCATAAGCATCTATGTACATTTCCATAAACCACTTATACATTTCATTAGGATTCATTCCAGCTAAATTCATTATATTTGAAATGATCATTAACCTATTAATATGATGGGTATAGGAGAAATCCCTTGATTCTATTATTGCATCATCTAGCGGAGGTATGCCGGTAGTCCCTTCATACCAATTTTTATTTAGCTTTTTCTTATGTGACCAATAGTTCAGATTTTTATATTGAGGCATATTTTCCCAATAAATTCCTTTTATGAACTCTCTCCATCCCAAAACTTGTCTTATAAAACCTTCTATAGAATTTACAGGAATTAATCCATTTGAATCATGATATTTTTTTTGAGCTTTCTCTATACATAGAAGGGGGTCTAATAAACCTGAATTAAGATATGGAGATAAAAGGGAATGAAACATGAATGTATTATTTTTATTAATAGCATCCTGAAATGCGCCATAGTTTTCTAGATATCTTTCAATAAAATCATCTAATAATTCTTCAGCTTGATCGTGTGTGACTGCCCAATTAAAATTTTCAAGACTCCCGATAGACTTTGGAAAACATTCTTCAACATCTACCATTGCGTCAAATGTTATCTGGTCAGAGTTTAATTGCTTTCTTTCAGGTATCACTGCTTTTAGCTGGGATACACCCTTCCTGTTATCTTTATCAAAGTTCCATTTATCTCCAATAGGGGTAAGGTCTTCGTTCATAAAAATGTTATATTTTTTTCTAAGCCACCTGTAGTAATACTCTTGAATTCTAGTTTTTTTATCTGATGACCAGTCAATAAAATCTGATTCTGATGAAATAAATTTTTTGTCTTCAAGTACTTCTAAGTCTATGTTATTAGATTGGCAAAAGAACATAAGATCTTTATTGATTTGAAAGTCAGATGGCTTAGATACTATAATTTTAGTGAAACTGTGTTCTAGAACCAACTCTTTTAAATACGCATCAAAACTTAATTTATAATTCTTGTTAACCTTTTTATGAATAATATTTGTAAGTTTTAGATTAGCTACAAAATGTCTTAACGAGCTTATTAAAAAAACAATTTTTTGTTTATGATGATTTATTTCGTAAAAGGTATCCATTGGCTCATAAAAGAGAACAATATCATCGTGTGGCACCCTAACTAAGACGGGGTTATTCTTAGATAACTGATCAGTAAAAACTATTCGTAAACATTTCATAGGTTATATATTTAAATCTAAATTATTTTAATATTTATCAAGTTTAATATTTATATTCATGCAAAAATAGTGATATTACATATAATTAATCTATGAAAGCTTCCTTCAAGTACTTAATACCTATTTTATTTTTAATTTCATGCAATCCTGATTCAGACAGTAGCTTTGATGCAAGCTCATTGATAGTACCTGATTATAAATTTTCTAATCATCTTGTTGAATGCATTTTAAAAGATGGTGCAAACTTACTAACCCTTGAAATTTTTTTATCTGACTTAGTCAAAGACAAATTCTATAAAAATAACCAATTTAGATTAAGGGCATATTTCCCAAAGGTTAATTATGAAAATAAGTTTATATTAAATATTCAAAATAATTCAAATGAAGACATCTATTCACCTTTGATAAATGATTTAAGTTTAAAGAGCTTTGATCAAATCGCTTCATGTAATTTTATAACACCAGAGTTAAAAGGAATTTCATTATTTGATTCTGAAATAATAGATAAAACATTACCAAATACATCTGAAATCCTTAAATGCAATTATAACGAGGGCTTTAATTATGGAACTTTTAGAATAGCTGTAGATAGATTCCTTAATCAAATGTCTTCATTAAAGATTCCATATCAAATCCTATACTTGCAGGACGAACTTGTTGCTGATAATTTTATATGGATAAATAATTTTTATAGCGAAGATTACTCAAAAAAAATAAATGATTTTTGGATAAATACACCTGAAGCAAGAGAAATCAAGAATGAATTTTTAAATAATGCTCAATGCATAGAGTCTAATATCTATTACTCCTTTGCAGTCAATTAAAAAAAGAGAGCAATATGTTTTCTTTTTTATTATAATCACACCCTCAATAGCGGGTATCGTATAATGGCTATTATAAGAGGTTTCCAACCTTTTGATGAGAGTTCGATCCTCTCTACCCGCTCCATTTAAATAATTGTTTATCTTAAAATAGTTTCACTATCACTAAATTCATTACATGAAATACACCATGAAGGAACCAATCTATAAGATAATTCATTCAGATTAGCTTGCGCAATATACTTTGAGGTAACCAAAGAAGTAAGAAAGGCAGTTGTTTTATGTACTCATAATATATTTTTATAAAAAAAAGCAGACGTAATGTCTGCTTTTAATAAGACCTAGGGGATATGAATTTAAAGAGGATATTCAAAGGTCTACACTTATATGACTAAAAATTTTTCTAAAAGTTCAAAGTTCTTTATAAAAAAATAGGAAAATGATCCTAGAATCAAACAAGAGCCTAGTGGGATTTTATCCTGGAAGGAGTTTTTAAAAAAAATAAATATAAAGCAACCAAATAGAGCTCCAAGAAAAAGAATTAAACCTAATGAAAATGGTCCAAATAATCCTCCAATAGCTCCAAATAATATAAAGTCGCCACCGCCAATGCCATCTTTTTTGCGAATGAATTTAAAAATAAAATTTATAAACCACAATGACATATAGCCAAGCAGAAATCCATATAATGAAAATAGAAATGGTGATAATCCAAAGAATATTGCAATATCAGTAACAAAAATATTTAAAAAAATATTTCCTAAAAATCCACAAAGAATTAACAGTAAATTGATAGATATAGGAAGGTAATAATATTTAAGATCTAAAAAAAATAATATATAAAATAAGAAAAATAATACTAGAAGAAAAAAGAAAGCTAATCCAAAACCATAAAAAAAAGCTACTACTAAGCCATAAAGTAAAAAAGATATTTCAGTAATAGGATAGAATACAGAAATATTTTTTTTGCATGAATTACATCTACCTTTTTGAATTAAAAAACCTAGTAAAGGTGTTAAGTGTATTAATTTTATTGATTCCTTGCACTTAGGACAAAATGATCTCGGAGATACCATGCTTATGCTTTTTGAATCATTCTTTAGATTTAATGAAAATCGGAATATTATTGATGATGCAAAACTGCCAATGCTAAGCAATATTAAAGAGTAAATAAATAAATCTATATTTATAAAAGAATCAAAATTATTTAGATGATTAAAATTGAATATATTATTCAATTTATTTTTTTCTTGTTATATAAAAACAAATAGCTAGTAAACCTAAAACCGGGAGAGCATAAAGACCAATGACCATCAACTTATCTATCATTTATTTTTCCTGAAGCCAAAGCATCGGGTCTTCTAAAGTCACCATAACCAGAATACTTTTTATTTTTGTACATTATAGTTTGAATGCACGTTAATGGTTCTGTTATTTCAACATAATATCCCATTGCCTCTAATTCATTTCTTGTTTTGGTGTCAACTGAAAATTCTACATCTAAAACATCTGGTTGCCACTGATGATGAATTCTTTTAGCAAATGTTGCTTCTTCCAAATTCATTTTAAAATCTACAATATTTAAAATTGATTGAAGTACTGCAGAAATTATTCTTGATCCACCTGGGCTTCCTGTTGTGAAGAATAATTCTCCTTCTTTCATTACGATAGTTGGAGTCATTGAACTTAAAGGTCTTTTCCTAGGAATAATTTCATTTGCTTTCGCACCTAGTAAACCAAATTGATTAGGGATTCCTGGAGCTGCAGAAAAATCGTCCATTTCATTATTCATTAATATGCCTGTTCCTTTTATTACCACCCCAGATCCAAAAGTAGAATTTAAAGTATAGGTTGAAGAAACTACATTCCCTTGACTATCAGCAACAGAGAAATGTGTTGTTTCATTGCTCTCACTGTCTAGATACATGCCAGGATGTATATCAATAGATGGTGCGCTAGAGCCTAAACTTATTTTTTCATAAATTTCTTTTGAATAATCATGACTTAATATTCTTTTAACTGGCACGTCAAAAAAATCTGGATCTCCAAGATATTTTGATCTGTCAGCATATGCATATTTCATTACTTCTGTAAGAAGATTTATATAATGAGATGAATTATGTTCAAGGCTGTCCAAATTATAATTTTCCAAAACATTTAACATTTGTATGATATGCACTCCTCCTGAAGAGGGCGGACCCATTGTTATTATTTTATTATTTCTATAAGAAGAAGTAAGTGGCTCTCTCCATACAGGATTATAATTTTCTAGATCATAGACCGAAATAAGACCACCATTTAGTTTCATATCATTAGCAATTTTTTTTGCTATTTCGCCTTTGTAAAAACCATCCTTACCATTTGAAGAGATTTTTTTAAGAGTACTTGCTAAATCTTTTTGAAATAATTTTCTATTTTTAAAATCTGGAAAATCGGCTTGAAATATTTTCTTAGTCTCAGGAAAGTAAGACATTTTTTCATTATATTTATATAAAATATCTGCCATATATGGAGATATTTCAAAACCTTCTTCTGCATAAAAAATTGCATCTTCAAGAAGATCCTTCCATGGCAGGGATCCAAATTTTTTATGCACTTCCCAAAGACCCGCAACAGTTCCTGGGACACCGCTAGCAAGATATCCAAAAGTTGAAAGTTCATCTTTGTTGAATGTACCATCGGCATCTAGATACATGTCCCTATAAGATTTTTCTGGTGCTTTTTCTCTATAATCTATGGAATATGCTTTTGATGTATCTTTGTCGTACATAACCATAAAGCCGCCACCACCAATATTTCCAGCCCTTGGCAACACAACTGCTAATGTAAAGGCTATTGCAATCGATGCATCATATGCATTACCACCTTTATTAAGAATTTTTTCACCAACTGATGTTGCTAAGAAATGTTGTGTAGTGACCATGCCATTCAAACTATATGCTATCTCTTTCTGTGCAGGCTCATATCCTAAGGTATTTAGGTATGCAATGGGCTCAGACGAAAAAAGGTTTATAGAAATAAGAAGCAACCAGCAACTATATAAAATATTTTTATTATTTATGACTTTCAACTGCGACATTTTTTGCCCATTTGTAATTTGCTTTTCCATTTGGTGCCCGTTGAACCTCTTCAACAAATATCACTTTCTTTGGAAGTTTATAACCCGCAATAAATTCTCTGGTTGATTCAACCAAATCGGCTTCATTTGTTTCTTTATTTTTTTCAATTGACACAACAGCAACAACCTTTTGTCCAAATTTTTTATCATCAACACCAACTACAAGGCAATCAAAAACCTCTTTATTTCTTTTTATTGCTTCTTCAACTTCTTCGGGATAAATTTTTTCTCCTGCAGAATTTATACAATTACTTCCTCTTCCAAGAAGAGTAATAGTTCCATCTTTTTCCAATTTTGCATAATCGCCTGGAAAACTATATCGAATACCATTAACTTCTTTAAATGTTTCTGCAGATTTTTTTTCATCTTTATAGTATCCGACTGGGACAAGTCCGCTTGTTCCAATCAGGCCAATTTTTTTAGATCCTGGTTCTAAAATTTCTCCATCATCAGCAATAACTATAACGCCTGGATTTAAAGAAAATTTTGCTGTTTTTGGTGGATTATCTCTTGTTGAGACTGAGCTACCCATTCCTCCTTCTGTAGAACCCATCGTATCCATAAGTTGCATATCATGATGCTTTAATAAACCATTTTTAACTTCTTCACTCCACATAACTCCACTTGATATGATTACCTTAACGGAACTTAAATCATAAGGTTTTCCAACTTCATTTGCTCTATCAAGAGCATCTAACATTGGCTTAGCAAAGGCATCCCCAACGATAACAATATTTGTAGTTTTAGTATCTTCAACTTGAGTCCATAACTGATCTGCATCAAAACCAAGATTTTTTGAAGTAATAGCAGTGCCTCCAAGTAATAAAGGCAAAAATGCACCTAGCCACATTCCAGTGCCATGCATTAAAGGGCAACCAATAAGACTTTTTATAAAAGTATCGTCTTTTTTAAAATTATGAATTTGTTCTTCTAAATTATTAATATCCTCTGGCACGTCATAGCCCATTGCTTTTAATGTTCTAAAAAGAAAAACAAGAAATTCACCTTGTTTATACATAACGCCTTTTGGCATTCCAGTTG